>JACKQG010001104.1_pt1 | contig 38017 bp, 29 predicted proteins | sample 8237621 | NCBI WGS metagenome assembly JACKQG01 (sample SAMN15677084, study PRJNA649215) | marine metagenome | biome: marine; feature: Black Sea; material: saline water; isolation source: suspended particulate matter (SPM) from the Black Sea western gyre | collected 2013-06-09/2013-06-10 | depth... | reverse complement strand
CGGATTTCGTCGTGAGGCGTGCAAAGCAGGATGCCCGACCATTATTATGGAGGGTGGAGAGATATGGAAAGTAGAACCAAGTATCGTTGAGACCGCTGTCAAAGGGATAAAAAATGTACTCCGCAGCCTGGGTATGATCGACATACCTGCTGAGCGGCCCAGCTATCAGATTGTGGTTGAGAAATCAAAATGGATACGTGCCGAGCATGGTGGATTCCTACAATTTCATATCAAACCGGGTGATATGGTTACAAAGGATCAAGCCCTGGTCACAAATACCACTTTACTGGGGGATGATCAGAATATTTTATACGCTCCTTTTGATGGTGTTGTTGTAGGAATGACCAGCTTACCTGCCGTGAGTCCGGGTGAACCCATATGCAATTTGGCAAAACTTCCCAAAGGTTACGATCCCACAGATCTGGAGAAAATCAGGTCTGATGATGATGGTCTCGAGCAGTGGGTTTCTGAAGAGCTTGCCTCTAGTGTGCTGGTTGTAGAGGCACCTGATGATAATCCAACATCAGAAGCGTAAGCTCTGGCTGTCAACTTATGGGTGATGGAACAGGGCCAGGACTAGTACGATTTGATCCGTGGGAACTTGACCTGGCCAAAAGTGATTGATCCGAACAATTTATAGGAGATGGGACATCTAATGGACCTGCAAACATTTTTGATTATTGGTGCCATATTGATATCAGCGTTTATAGCCATCAGGCTGTTGCGCTTCTTTCTAAGCCGTTATCTGGATCGTGCATCCGAAAAGTTAAAGGTGGACCCAACCAACTATAAGTTTTTCAAGAATATACTTTCAGCAGCGATCTATGTCCTGGCATTAGGACTCAGCATTTATATGATTCCATCCCTACGCACGCTAGCTGTGGGTTTGCTGGCAGGCGCGGGAATCTTTGCGGCCATTGTTGGGTTCGCTTCCCAGGCAGCCTTTGCGAACATGATCAGTGGTGTTTTCATCGTCATCTTCAAACCACTCTCAGTCCATGATGTGGTCAAGATCGGATCGCTCTATCACGGTATTGTGGAGGACATCACCCTGAGGCATACCGTGATCAGAGATTTTGAGAACCGCCGCATCGTGATCCCCAATTCGGTAATGAGTAGTGAGACCATTATCAATTCCAACATGGGAGACATACGGATCAGACGACATATTGATTTAGGCATCAGTTATGACTCCGATGTGGATCTGGCAATCAGGATCATTCAAGAGGAAGCAGTTGCCCACTCCTCGAGTCTGGATGTGCGTACTCCTGAAGAGATAGAAGGAGGGGTTCCACAAGTGATAGTGAGGGTGCTAGGTTTTGGGGATTCAGCGGTTTTGCTGAAGGCATATGTCTGGGCCGAGAATCAGATTGCTGCCTTCGAAATGCATTGTGATCTCAACAAAGCCATTAAGAAGCGCTTTGATGCCGAGGGCATTGAGATTCCATTCCCTTATCGTACACTGGTGTTCAAAAATGATATTCCCAATCTCGGTAAAACGCAAATAGATAGTCAGCCAGGGGAAGTGTAACTGCGGTGAAGATGCAGCGATTGAGAAATTATTTTTAAATCGTCTATTTTACAGAGTTCCCCACAACTATCTCAACGCGTCTGTTTTGTGCCCTACCTTCAGCCATACTATTGCTGGCAATAGGTCGATGTTCCCCGTAGGCTACTGCTCCCAGAAGTTCGGGATCCAGCCTGCTATTTTTCTCAAAATAATGTAAGACGTTAAGCGCTCTTGCTGCTGAGAGTTCCCAATTGCTAGCGTATTTCCAACGATAACCGGAAGCTATTGGTACGTTGTCACAATGACCCTCAATCAAGATTTCTCGATCAGGGTATTTCCTCAGTGATTCTATCACTTCGGCCATGTAGAGCTGACCCCTTTCGCTGAGCTCAGCGCTGCCACCCTTGAAAACAACAGCATTGGTGAGAACAATTCTGTTTCCAATAACAAATTGATTTTTCTCAGATGCTTTCAGGCGTTCAATCTCATTTAAATAGTTCTGCTTTTTTTGCTGCTCAAGCTTCAGTGTCTCTTTCAACTCACCCTGCTTGGAACTCAATTCGTTGGACACTTTTTTTTCAGTTTCCAGACGCTTCTCAAGCTGATCCAATTCGGTACGGAGACGCTCAAGCTCAGCGTCCTTCTCCTGGACCAAAGCACTACTACCTCCAGCACATCCCATCATTAAGACAGTCAACGTCACAATTCCACACATTTGAAAAATTTTAGTTACTTTCATAATACATACCCTTACTGGTGATTGTTTCTATCAATTAATCATTACCGGGTCTGATGAAGACCCACCTGCAAAATATTTACATGAATCCTTCCTGGTGTCCTCCTATGAAAGAGAGTCATACAGTTAATTCTCTTCCGATGCGATTTTATGGAGGTGTACATCACGCTGCGGGAATGGAATCTCAATTCCATTTTCCTTAAGCGTATCCCAGATGCGAAACAAGGCATCACTTTGGATGTTTGTCGTCCCATTTTTAGGGTCATCTATCCAGAATCTGAGCTCCAAATCAATAGAGCTATCTCCAAAACCTGTCATGAGGCACATGGGAGGCGGTGTCTTGAGTACTCTGGGGACATCATTCATTGCTTCAATTACCAGAGCACGTACCTCGTGTGGATTCGATTTGTAAGCCACCCCAAAGGGAACTTTCAAGCGGATCCTTTTATCAGAGTAGGACCAGTTAATCACCTGCTGTGTAATTAAATCCTCGTTTGGAATCAAGTATTCGTGCCCGTCACGGGTTACAACGCTTACATAGCGGCTCTTTAGGCTGGAAATCCACCCATATACTTCACCAATCTGCACCACATCACCTGGCTTGATAGATCTGTCAGAAAGGAGAATAATACCGCTAAGCAGGTTGGAAGACACCTTTTGCAGACCAAATCCAATACCAACACCAAGGGCACCACCAAAAACAGCCAGGGCTGTCAGATCCACTCCAATGCTGTCCAGGACAATGAGGGCGATCAAGAAATAAATCGAAAACCTGATCGTTTTGCTGATAAGTACATGAGAAGAGGCAGAGAGTTGGTCAAATCGGCTGATTTGTTTATCAAAATATCCACCAAACCATTTACTAAGACGGAGTGCTATGACGAGAAAAATTATCGCTTTAAGGGTGGCTAAAACCGTAATATGCACTTCCCCCAGATGGAATCCGATCTTATCCAAAAATTCAATCATTGGCGTGAGAATGCCAAGAATACTCAGAGCTGCCAGTCCCCAGGCTGTCATTGAGACAAATCCAGCCCAAAATTTATCGAGGATAGTTACAGAGATGATTTGGATAATCACCCAAACCAGAAGCAGGGTTAAGACCAGATTAAGAAAGAGATGGGGGATTTCAAGCTGCCGGTAGATAAGGACAGCAACCCACAAGAATAGAACTTGTTGAATGCCAGCAATCTGATTCAGGATGGTTTCAAGGAATTTTGAGATGGCAATTTTTGACCCATCATACGTACTCAAACGCTTCTGTAAAACTGGTTGAAGACGCTTGCTGATTAAAAGACTTACCCCCAAAACCAGAACAATGATCAATAATTGCACCAGGTTTGTCCAGATCAGAATATGATCAAGGAACCAGGCGTAAATTTGATTCATCAGGTCAGTAATAGTTTGTGTATCGAAATTATTCATCGCTTACTCGAATTTGGAGGGAGAGAAGGATCATCCCGCTTTGAATTTTGGTCCAGTTCTTCATTCTGATTATCGAGTTGATCTTCCTTGAAAGCTTCAACCGCTTCACGGTGAGCAATTTCACCGTGAAACCCTTTGATGCGGGTATCCAGTTCCTCAACGCGTTTCTGTTTCGAATAAAGCACAAGGGTGTCTCCTGAATTTATGATCTCATACGCTCGTGGTGCACCCCGATATGACCCATCTTGTCTGTGAATGCCGAGAATGAGGACGCCTTCCGCAGAAAGAGCCGAGTCCTTTAAGCTTTTACCTGCCAGCCAATCCCCATCTTCTATGATAAGTTCAGAAACAGCAAATGCATTTTCCAATTGGAGGACCGTGACGGTATCCTTCACATCCAGATGGGTCCATTTTCTCAAACCCCAGCCAATGGCCAGGTTCAACCAGCGTTCAATCCGACTATTTGTGGCTCCTTTGTAGAGCAGGATGATTCCCAGAGTCAGAACGGACAAATTGATCCACCAGTTATGTGAGGTTGATGTACTGAAATACGAAAGAACACCTGTGGCAATGATAGTGGCAATACCAAGATTACCAGACAACATGAGCATCATGATAATCCGTCGACGTAAAGGATGCTTAAGTATGGATTCAGATTCAGTCGTCGTAAAACCAACTCCAGTAAAAGCAGATCGAGCTTGAAACTGAGCTGTTTCGCTGGACACTCCTGTAACACTCAAAGCGATGGCAGCAATGCGTGTTACAATCAATGAAAGTGTGAGAATGATAAGAAATGAAAAGATAGCTATCATATTACTAATCTATCTTAAATATGAGTGTTTGAAGAATAAGGATTTACAAGGTACCTGAGACCCGTTCTTCGAGATTTGCAAAAATGTTCCTGGTATTCTCAATTCTGCTCGCCCTCCGCTAAGTTTTTAAAGGCTGCAATTTGATGGATATCACCCATAATAGCTAGCATGTCTCCCTGTTCAAAACATGTATCACCTTCTGGATTGGGAAATACCACACCATCTCTCATCAGGCCAACTACAGTAACTCCGGTCACACTCCGAATTGCGGATTCCCGAATGGTTTTCTCAAGTAAACTGCTCCCTTTTGCCAAGGTCACCCAGGAAAGATCCAATAAATGCGCTGCATCCATTAATTGTTTTAAAACAGTTTGTTCATTCCGTTTTACATACCGGGACGCATAGAGTTCGTGGCGAATAGAATCTGTGTATTTCATGATTACTCCTGGAGGGAGATCTAGATGAAGAAGGGCTTGTCTGGTGATCTCCAAGCTGGCTTCAAAATTTGGCATAACCACCTCATAAACACCACTTTTAGCTAAATTCTCTATCTGTTCACGACCCTCAGCCCGTGCCACCATATGCAAGTTTGGGTTAATTTGATGCATATGGTTGACGATGGCCATGGTAGTCGCATGGGCTGGAGTGGTTATTATCAGTAGTCTTGCAGAATCGACCCTGGCAGCATTCAGGACGATGGGCTGGCTGGCATCACCGTAAATGACAGAGTATTTTAATTTCTTTACCTGCTCAACCTTTCTGAAATCTAATTCGATCAGGACGAATTTCCGACCTAAACGACTCAATATCTGGGCGATATACTGCCCCACATTCCCAGCTCCAGCGATAACCACATGATCATGTAAACTACCCTTGGGAAAATTAAGGCGTTGGTGATCCTCGTATTTGAAATTTTTCCTCAGGAGTGAATAGAGAGGAGCAGTGAAACCTGAAATTGTGGGGGTTAATACCATGGTGACGATGGCTACGTTTAGAACAAGCGCATAAAGTTCATTACTAATTGAATGAGTACTCTGACCAACCCTGGCAAGCACAAAACTAAATTCGCCTACCTGGAAAAGTCCTAGACTAACTGCTATCGGGATGATGTTATGGTATTTAAACAGGGGTGTAATCATCAGAAATATCAAGGCTTTGCCAATAGAGATCAATAAAATGAATAACACCACGGTTTTCCAGTTATCTATAAAATGGAGGGGGTCAAATAGCATCCCCACTGATACAAAGAAAAGTAAGGCAAATAGATCTCTTATTGAAATGATATCTGACAGGGCCTTGTGTGCGTATTCTGATTGATTCAACACTAGCCCCGCAACAAAGGCGCCCAGTGCGAAGGATAAGCCAAATAGGTAGGTGCCATATCCAATACCGAGTCCCATGGCCGTAACTGCCAGGAGAAACAGCTCCCGGGAGTTAGAGATTGCGATGAACTTCATGAATCTGGGCATGATTCGTGTACCAAGAACTATCATTCCAGTTAAAAAAATAGTTGCTCGGAGTACAGCCCAACCGAGATTGGCAAAACTATGTTCAGGACTGCTTAATTGGGGCAAAATGATCATCAACGGCACAATGGCCAAATCCTGAACTAGAAGGATACCAATCATTACCCGACTTGAAAGCGTCCCAAGTCGCCTCTGATTTGAGAGGGTCTTGATAATCACCATGGTACTGGACAGGGAAATAAGTGCCCCCAACCAGATCGACTCATTTGAATCAAAACCGAAAAACCGACCCAGCACATATCCAAATCCCATGGTGAGCAGGATTTGAAGTGGTGTTCCTAGCAGAGCTATGTAACGAACGGGCTTTAAGTCTTTGAGAGAAAATTCGAGTCCAATTGTAAATAGTAAAAGTGCCACACCGATTTCAGCCAATAATTCAATATTATGAATATCAGTGATCCCGATTCCAGGGCTGAAAGGTCCGACTAAAATTCCAGCAAGAATGTAACCCAATATCAAGGGTTGTTTGAGCTGTTGTGCAATCAAGCCACCGATTAAACCGGCGATGACTATAATTGAAATGTCTGCTGCGATTCCCACTAACACTCCCAGAGGAAATTTTTGTTGAATGGGTTAAAAGGATTTACCAAATACACATAAACCACGGTTTCAATCGCAAATTCTATATGGCATGATTGGTATGTTTTCATCGGATACGTATTTGTTTTGCACAGTATAAAGCAGAAAATGGTTGAATTGTTCTTCCTGATGGGGATGAACAACTAGCTCTTGACCATTTCACTCTAGCAAGAATTAACCACAAAATTGTTTGGATATAAGGGGCTTTTAAAAGGAAAAATTTGCTATCACTAGAGTATGCGTGCATCAGCTACTCACTTTCCCTTCCTCAACGTTGATGATCTAAACATTTTGTTCGTGATATTACCTTCATTTTGAGAACGAAGAGGAAAATTTCCATCCGAAACGGTTTTCACATCATCCACTAAATAGAAAGCCCTCGGGTTAAATCGTTTTACTTCCTCAACTACAGTTTCAAGATTACCTCGTTCGATTATACTGTACAAAATTCTAACCGGTCCTCTTGAACCCTGTGCATCAACAATGGTAATCCCAAAACCCTTCTCGCGGAAATAGGCCAGGAGAGCATCTGAATTATCTCGAGTAATTACCCTTATTGCTACTTTCCCGATAGTGAGTTTACGCTCAATGGTCATGCCGACATAGTTGCCAGCCGCAAATCCACCTGCATAAAATAGATAATAGAAAGGTGATGCTAGATTCTTCATGATACTTGAAATGACAAGCAGCCAGATGAACACCTCAAAAAAGCCCAATATTGCGGCTAGATTTTTGATACCTCTCGCAACAAAAAGAATTCGAATAGTACCCAGGCTGACATCAAGAATCCGGGCCATAAATATTAAAACAGGAAGAACTATATACGCAAACCACCAAACTTCCAACCACTGCTCCATTACAAGATGCTCCTTAAGATTGCACAGAGAATATATTGACAATAAATTGTCTTACGCCTATTATTTCACAAAGCCTATATTCAAGTTTTTATGCAAAGGAGAATTGTAGACCCAAGATCGACAGACAGCGTAGACCAGGTCGACATAGAAATTTACCCTAGGTTTCATGTGCCCTGCATAATAAATATACTGTAGGTCCTGAAATTACTGATCCACCGACGTTTCTATAAGTATTGGAAAGTGAGGATCGATGACGATTTCCACACGCCGATTCAGCTTGTGGTTCTCTTCTTGGTCATTATTTGCAAGTGGACGAAATTCATCATATCCGACAGCTCCTAAGTGGCCTGTATTTCCCGAAAATCTCAGTGTAATTATATCTGAGCAGGTCCAATTAAACCCCCTGAAATGACGGTTTGCAAGGATTCTTCAATACTCCAGCCCGGATCTCGAGTATCTGATTCTCTCACCAGGACCATGGTACCGCTGGTGGGTATAGGAGGGGTGGGTACAAATACTTTTAAAAGGGTTTCACCTTCATGCCTGGTATCGATGACTGAACCTGTAACAAACCCAACGGTCCAAATCCCTGGTTTGAGATAATTGATTAATACAGCCCTTTTAAAAAGCTGGTTTTGGGGTAGTGACAGGGCACTGGATAACTGTTGACCAACCCGGTATGTTGTCCGGATCAGGGGTAGTTTTTGAAAAGCTTTCTCCAAAATATTGACGGAACCCCTACCAATCACATTGCTGACTGCAAGGCCTGTGAGATATAGTACAGCGATCAAGATCACAATACCCATACCTGGTATACTAAACCCCAACCTGTTTTCCAACATGGACATCATGCGCTTATCGATACCAAAGTAGACAAAGCTGATGACGAAATACGTAATGGTAGCTGGGATGAGAGTAATCAACCCGCGCAGAGCATATTTTTTTAAGTGTTCGAATATTTTTTTCATTTTATCCCTTTTTTAAAAAATGGAGACCATGGATTGCCATTTATTGCCTGGTTAAACGGCGGAAGCTTATTATCCAGAGTGGACTAAGCAACAAGGTTACTGAAATTACTGCGAGAGACAATTGATAACCGGTTTCTGAAATCATCTTGACCTGCCAACCCACTGCAGCCAAAACAAAACTGAATTCGCCAATTTGAGCCAAAATAGCACCCGTATACAAACTTCTTGGCCAGCTAATACTGAAGATGCGCAAAATAAATGCGTTAATAAAGGTGTTGATGATGAACGCTGCCCCTGCGAGAAGAAGAATTATTCTGAAGTTGTCTGCTAGAAATTGCAGGTCGAGCAGAAAACCAATAGAGACAAAAAAGAAGGACAGAAAGACAACGTGAAAGGGTTCCAGTACGCGATGAACCCAGTCGGTCTCCTTGGCCGAGGATATAAGTATTCCTGCCAAAAATGCACCTAAGGCAGTAGACAGTTGAAATAGATCTGTTATGAGCGCCATACCCAGACAGATCACAAGGGCGAAAAACACCTGCAGTTCATGATCCTGTTTTAAGAGCTTGGAGAGGGGAAGTTTTATTTGGCCGCGTTTGAGTATGAATACCAGCAGAGCGATCATCAGGACGCCCCCAATTAGTTGTAAACCAATATCAAAAGCGCTGGGGGTCTTGCCTCCAAAGATATTTATTATGATCAGCATGGGAATGATGGCCATATCCTGAACCAGAAGAATACCCAGCACATCTCTCCCGATCTCACTATCCAACTGCTTCCATTCCTGGAGAATCTTGATCACGACAGCCGTGCTGCTGAGACTGATAACAAAACCCAGCAGAATACTTCGACCGATTGGCCAGTTGACAAAATGTCCAATGATCAGGACAACTAAAACGCTGAGCACAATTTGGAGAATAGTGCCAAGAATAACTACCCGCCAATTTTTCAGTAATCGGGGAAGCGAGACTTCCATACCGACAAAAAACAGCAGCAGCAACACTCCCACCGAACCCATCCGGTTCATAACTTCCAGGTCGTGGATCACATCCAAAACATGGGGACCAAGAATAACTCCAACGACTATATAGCCGATGATCTGGGGTTGTTTCATTTTGTTGAGGACCAGCCCTAGAATAAGAATTGCAAATGCAACCCCAGCGATAATGGGTAGTATGGGATCCATGTGCATCTTTTTACTCCTTTATGGTGAACATCACACTTAGGTACAAACTTTGACACTCCAGCCAGTGGCAATTTTAATGAATGAATATTAGACCAAAGTAATGAAGAATGAAGTTAATTGTGATCCAATCGACTTGGTAAGATTTGCCCCCGGAAGCAGATACACCCCATCGTGTGTCGAAATAAGTATGGGATAACACTCACCACGTAATAATTTGAATCAATATATCCAAGGAGCGCATTTTGTTAGCAAGAATCAAAAAATACACCCACCTTTTTCCAGTACTCGTTATCATGGCTTTGGTCCTAGGTTGCACGGCAGGTTTGGTTATGACAAGCGGTTGGTACCAGGGCTACGTCGAGATAGATGGCTATGATGAGGATTGGGCTGGACTTTGGGGCTTCCCTGACGAAAGCTCTGTTGCTTTTGCCGTGAAGAATCATGATGAAACACTTTATCTCGCCTTCAGCACACATGATCAAAAGGTAATTCGCCAGGCTGCCTTTGGAGGTTTTGCCATTATCCTTGATTCAAAGGGAGGAAACACGGGTCGTTATGGTTTGCGTTTTGAAGCATCGGATCCTGAAATAATCGACCCACATAAAATGGCGGCAAGCAAATTAAAGCCACTCCTTGCTGCACATATGCACCAGACTCTCAATGGTCGTATTCCAATTAAAATTTCAGATGGCCGCGGTAATATTCAACCCTTCAAGTATCGGGGGGCAGTTTTTAGCTCTTTCGATGGAGACACCTGGTTCCTGGAAGCAAGTCTTCCCATGGCGGCCATGAAACATCATCCCAAAAAGGGAGGCAAAATAGGGGTTGGCTTTCTGACTTTGGCGAAATACACATCCCTGGCTTCCTGGAGCTCTGTCTATGCAGATTATGGATACTATGGTCTCGCTTCCGGTCCCTGGTGGGCAGAAGTGCAACTGGCCAGGAATCCAGACGGTCAGTAAGTTTACCTCATCGAGAGGACGTTGTGACTTGTCGAGGGGTTCACCTATGGTGGGACAGCCTATATTGGACCATTATGAATAACGAATCTCAATTAACGATTGGAGAATATTGAAGAAATCAACTTCTCTTATCCGTGTTCCCTAATAGTGCCGTATATCGCTTGATTTTTACCCTTATCTATTGCCCAACTGATATTTCCACAATCAAAATACTATGTATAATTCTGCCTGGCTGCAACTCCAATAATAAGCCCTGAACCTCAAAATTCTAATTTAAATGACTGAGTTACCTGTGTATCCCAATCGAAGAATTATATTTATGTGGGGTGCGGAAATTGACCAACCTATCCAAAATTTCAATATATTATTGCATATCAAGATTGTCTGAGACAATCAAGGGAGGAGCCCATGAAAATAACGTTAATTGTACTGATGGTTTTGGCCCTGGGAATGACCGGTTCCACAATTTATTTGTGGAGCGATGGGCAAGATGCAGAAAAAAAGATTGAAAATTTAGATCTGAAGATACAAACCATGGGAGACGCCCTGAATCAATCTGAGTCTCTCATGGCTCAGGAAGTTGAAAAGGTTAAGCTGAGCTATGATTCCTTGCTTCAGGATCTTAGGAAGGAGATAGATCAAGGCCAGGTCAAAATCAAAATGGTTGAGTCCAAATTGTCCATATCCATTGTGGATAAAGTTTTGTTTCCCTCTGGCAAAGCCAACATCTCGAAAGAAGGGGAGCAAATCCTTAATAGAGTCGGTGGGGTATTGAAGAACTCCATAGGCAAGATTATTCGGGTTGAAGGACATACGGATAATGTGCCGATTCATCCGAAACTGCAGAAAACCTACGCCACGAACTGGGATCTTTCCAGTGCCAGGGCCAGTAATATTGTAAAGTATCTGAATGAAAAGGCCAATATTCCCGGGAAAAAACTGCGGGCGGTTGGCATGGGTTCCTATCATCCTGTCGCCAAGAACTCTACTGCCAAGGGACGAAAATGGAACCGTCGGGTGGAAATAATCCTGATTCCTGATCCGAAGTACAAGGAGAAGTAGCACTTCCACCACTCCCGGTGACTAGCTGCGGCGACAAAGCGGCTGGTATTCATCTTTTGACTAGCCAGGTTTCCAGGGACTGCCCATCATTTTACTGGCGGACCTATTATGTCCCCGGTGAGCCACTATCACGTCCCAGGCTGAGTCTCGATAAGGCCTGGGACCATGAACAAATCTTTACAAAGATACTTAGAACCGCCGATCCATTTTTGTCCTGTGGACCACTACTGGACAGGCATTTATGCAACCGTAGCTTAAATCCTGCCAAAACCGTTCAGCAGTATTACCCCACATACCCCTGAATGTTAAAGCACTAGTTTTTGGTACAAATAGAATTCAAATTATACTCATGCAGACACTGCGAATGCCACAATCAGTGACAGATCTGTACACTATTCTATCTGATGGTTGCATGAGTCCCAACAAGATGTTCTTTTAAACTGCGAACTGTCGAGATACTTAACTTTTAACTATGTTATAAGATCCCAATCATGCTCAAAAATTCTAAAAAATCTTCAAGTTCAGAGACCCGGAAACCGAAAGAAAAATTTGGCACTTTTCTGGGTGTTTATACGCCCAGTGTGTTGACTATTCTAGGATTGATCATGTATCTGCGGTTCGGATGGGTTGTGGGTAATCTTGGATTGCCATTGACACTACTGGTACTGTTGCTATCTACTGCAATTACCTTTATCACTGGTTTGAGTGCTTCCGCGGTGGCCACAAACATGCGGGTGGGCGTGGGTGGCGAGTATTTTATCATTTCGCGTAGTCTGGGACTGGAACTGGGTGGCGCAATTGGAATACCGCTCTTCCTGTGCCGCACCTTGAGTATCACTTTCTATAGTTTCGGATTGGCAGAATCGATTGTGGCCTTCTGGCCAGCTAGTTGGGGGGCAGTTACACCTGGCCTCATCCAGATGATCGCAGCCGGTATCATCGTCTGCATTACATTGGTTGCTGGCCGTAGCGCCGGTCTGGCCTTGAAACTTCAGATCCCTATCATGCTTGCTGTGGGGCTATCCATTTTAGCTCTGGCCATTGGCGTCCTATTCGGAGATATCCGCACGCCTGAGCTGAGTGCTACCTTTCGTTCAGCGCCAGAAGGTTTCTGGTACGTTTTTGCCGTCTTCTTCCCTGCAGTAACGGGATTTACTGCTGGTATTGGGATGAGTGGTGACCTGAAGGATCCCCAGCGATCAATTCCCAGCGGAACCATCCTCGCCATCATAACAGGGGTGATTGCTTACTCGTTTATTTTGGTTCTCCTATCCATTACCGCCCAGGTTAGTATGGCTGAATTATCACAGCCCGGTATCGTGTGGGTGCATTTGGCTGTATTGGGGGCCTGGCTGGTTTTACCGGGTGTCTGGGGCGCCATCCTCTCGTCTGCCTTTGGAAGTGTTCTCAGCGGGCCACGCGTCCTGCAAGCCCTGGCAACTGACGGTCTTGCACCCAAGATGTTCACACGACTATCAAAGACAGGTCAACCAACTCTCGCCACATGGGTGAGCGGTGCTCTGGCGCTGGTGGCTGTTTTGCTCGGGGAGTTGAATGCAGTTGCCCAATTTGTAACCATTCTGTTTCTCACGCTTTACGTCACGATCAATCTTAGCGCTGCACTGGAGATGCTCGCAGGCGATCCATCCTTTCGGCCCAGGATCAGGATTCCATGGTATGTATCCCTGCTGGGCTCTTTCGGTGCCATGCTGGTGATGTTTCTCATTAATCCCCTGGCCTGCATAGCCGCCATCACATTAGAGCTGATGCTGTATTCATTCTTACGCCGACAGACGCTAAAAAAACGCTGGGGCGATGTACGTGCTGGTGTTTGGGTAGCTCTGGCCCGGTTTTCACTGCTCAAACTACGCAACCATCGCAGCGATCCTCGCAACTGGCGACCACACATTCTGCTCTTTGTTGGTGACACCTCAAAACGCCTTGGCCTGGTCAGATTGGCAAACTGGTTCAACCAGAACCGCGGTATGGTTACAGCATGTCAACTGGTGGTGGGCACACTCGATGAAAAGGAGATTGACCCTGTAATTCTGCGTCAGGAAATGGACCAGATGCTGGAAGTGGAGGGACTGGTGGCATTCAGTGAAGTGGATGTGGTGGCAGATTATGAACAGGGTGTCATCGATGTGGTTCAGGCCAACGGTATGGCCGGGCTGCAATCCAACACTGTCATGTTTGGCTGGTCCAACAAGCCTGAGCGATTGGAATCCATGCTTCGCATCATGGGTCTGGTTGCACGTACAGGTCGCAGTACCATCATCAGTCGTCTGAATTGGGCTCATGAACCGGGCCGGGAGATGCGTATTGATATCTGGTGGCGAGGATTACAGAATAATGGGGATTTGATGCTTTTGCTGGCCTATCTGCTCAGTATGAATGCCCAGTGGAGAGACGCTCAGATTACCGTTCGATCCATTGTTGAGAATAAAAAAGAACGCACTGCCATGATGAATAGTCTACGCAAACTGGTGCCTGCTTCACGGATCGATGCCGCCATGGAGGTTATCATCAGGCCCCCTGATAAATCCATCAACGACATCATGCATGAGAATAGCGGAGAATCGGATATTGTTTTTCTTGGTATTATGCCACCCAAAGCTGGAACAGAAGCTGAGGTTGCTCAAAAGCTTGATGAGCTGGCCAGTGGCTTTAAAACTTCCATTTTTGTTCATAATGCAGGTGAATTTGCTGGGAACCTGGTATGACAAACTCGGCCGTCAAAACCATGAATGCTTGTTTTGTCTTGACGATTAACTGAGGTGACGGGGAGTACACCTGCTATATTATTATTCGTTCAGAGGACCACCTTTGAATAAACGTTTTTTGGCTTGACGGAAATAATATTTGATTGTGGCCAGGGGTTAGCGCGTGGCTGAGAATATTAATATTAATTAGGGAGATTTTCTGATGGAATTATGGGAGAAGATCAAGGAGTCGGTGGGCTTTGGTGCAGACCTGGTACATTCATCCGTAGATGCATCCGATCTCAGCAGATTGCAGGCTGAAGTCGAAATGCTGCAAACTCAAATACGCGATGCTTTCACCAATCTTGGTGGGGATTTGTTCAGTCAACAGGCTAAGGGTGATAGCGGAGATCTTTCCGTCCCGCTCCAGGAACAGATTGAAGCTTTACGCTCCATGCAGCCAGATCTGGAAGAGAAAGAAGCTGAACTCGCTTCACTCATGGCCAAATACGAGGAGCAGTCCATCACCGTGACTCATTTACGTGAATTCAAGGAAGCCCTGGACAACGCCGGTGGTTCTTTGGAATACGTCCAGGTTTTGGAGAATTCCCCGGTATGCGGCAAAACACTCATGGAAATTGATATTCCAGATGAGGTTTTGGCCGGGCTGGTGATCCGGGATGGCACTGTGATAATTCCTGATGGCGATACTCGTATAGAGCTTGATGATAGGATTGTCCTGCTTGGTAAAAAGGATGCCGTCATTGAATTTCTACAGGATTTCAGAGAATTAGATGAGTTTAAAGAAGAAGCAAACAATAATAATGGCGACCAGGAATAAGGGGGATACCATGAAAAAGATACAACGACCTGCATTTTGGATTCAAATGTTAATCATTGGCAGTTTTCTACTGTCAATCAGCGCGTGCGAGACTGCAGATCCTGTTCTGCTGGAGGAGGATATAGTAGATACTGGGCTAACTGAAGCGAAAATCCAGGAGGCTGCAGATCGAGCAGAACAAGCCGAATATCGTTTGGTTGAAATTAGGTCGGAGCTTGCAAGTGTTCAACAGACGCTTGATCAGCGAGATGCTGATTTACAGGTTATCACGCAGCGTTTGATCCGGACACAGCGCCTCGTGACTGTGCTGATCCTCATACTCATTGGACTGTCTTACAGCTTGTGGCGTGTGCGTTTTGGTAAAAGGCCAATGGTGTGCCCGGACTGGCGCGCAGTACTTACCCAGTGGGGCCTGTTGAGAACCGCAAAGCAGGTAAAGACGCCGCAGAAAGACCCCGAGCCAAAGAAACCTGTAGCAAAAAAGCCAGTTGCCAAGAAGCCAGTTGCTAAAAAACCTGTAGCTAAAAAGCCGGCAACAAAAAAACCAGCGACCAAGAAGCCAACAGACAAAAAATAACTAGACCACTGTCACAGGGACTCTAGCGAAGCGCTGGTTCTCAGCTTATTTCATCTTGCCTGGGCCTTCAGGATTCAGTTAAGAGTCCTGAGTGCTCACGCTATTATGTCAGATCCTCTAAGGTCACTCTTCGAGACTTATTCCAAAGTTCATTGTGCCACAAGGGATTCTATCATTCTGGTAATACAGAGTCGAGACTTGGGCAATATTTATCCACCGAAGCTAAGCACACGCCAACAGCAGAGCGAGGAGCGTGGGCGGGGAACCATCTTTAAAATTGACCCTCCTACTGCGGGTTTCAATATCGATTAACGAATGCTGAATTTCCAAGCGATCTTGGTTTAGTCCGCTTTCTTCAGTTTGCCTGAAGGTCTGGAAGCTTTTCCATCGCTGTGCAAGTCATTCAGTTTTATACCGTTGAATTGTTTTATTTGAGCTGTTCTGAGCTCTGGCAGTCGGTAGATTATCTTGCTAATAACATACTTCATGAGCGTGTTACCCCTACGATGTTCATGCACAAGAATGTTTCCTGCTACCGGAGTGTAGGTGGCTACTTTTCAAAAAGATTCTGGAGGCAACCATGGAAGAAATATTGATCCCGGCACAAACGCTGGCTGAACTGTTAAAGACCAGGGATAGCGCGGCCGTTACAGATTATATCGAATTACTCAGTCCCTCTGACACAGCGCGGGCTATTTCGCGTCTCTCAGAATCTGAACGTATACAGCTATTTGATCTATTAAGTGCTGAAGATGCTGCCGTGATGATCGAGGAAATCTCGGATACTCAAGCCGCGGACCTGGTTGAGGAAATGACCTCTAAACAGGCGGCAGCGATTATCGAGGAAATGTCCAGCGATCATCAGGCGGATATTCTAGCGGAGATGGATGAGGACGTCAGTCAAGCGATCCTCTCCAAGATGCACCGACGTGAGGCCAATGAGGCTCGCCAGCTTTTAACGTATGATCCTGATTGTGCCGGTGGGCTCATGATCTCTGAGTTTCTGGTGTATCGAACCACCAATACCATTCAGAATGTTCTGGATGATCTTCAGGAAAATCGGATCAAATACGCCAACTATCATGTTCAGTATTTTTATGTGGTTGACAGTGATCGCAGGCTGGCCGGGGTCGTGCGTTTGAACGACCTGCTTTTTCCTGCCCGCGATACCTTGTTAAAGGACACCATGCTAAAGTCCCCGCTGAGTGTCTCAGTTCAGGCCAATCTGCGTGAATTGCATGAATTCTTCGAAGAACATCATTTGTTCGGCGTACCTGTTGTGGAGGATAATCGTCGTCTGGTTGGTGTTGTCCTGCCTGCCGCCATAGAGGAAGCGGTGAGCAAACAGAAAACCCGAACCTTTCTAAAATTAAGTGGAATTATAGGCGGTGAAGAATTCCGAACAATGCCTTTGCTCAATCGCTCCGGCAGGAGATTGTCATGGTTAAGCTTGAACATCGTCCTAAACATCCTGGCTGCCAGCGTCATTGCAATGTATCAGGATACCCTTGCAGCAGTCATTGCCTTGGCCGTATTTTTACCCATGGTAAGTGATATGAGCGGCTGTTCCGGCAATCAGGCAGTGGCCGTATCCATGCGTGAATTAGCGCTGGGACTTGTGCGTCCTGGTGAAATTCTATGGGTGCTGGGGAAGGAGATCAAAGTTGGTCTTATTAATGGTCTGGTGCTGGGATTGCTCCTGGCTGGTGTGGCCTTGGTCTGGAACGGCAGCCCTTGGTTAGGGCTTGTTGTGGGTAGTGCGCTGGCGGCAAATACGGTGGTATCGGTCATGTTGGGTGGGATGTTGCCATTGTTGCTAAGGCGTATGAAGCTTGACCCGGCCCTGGTTTCAAGTCCCCTGCTAACAACTGTAACTGACATGTGTGGATTCTTTTTTGTCCTGAGTTTTGCCTCAGCACTGATGCCCCAGTTGGCAGGGAGCTAATGTTCAGGACCGACCCCGGCTGGAGCAGAGACCCATCGAAATGTGGCGTAGGCGGGGAACCGCATTGATTAATGAATCAGTCTACCTTCTTCGAACTACGACCTGACGGGTATGGATTACCGATTGGGGAATTTTGAAATAAAAGGCCTTTCAGGTGAACGAATTGAATAATAAGCTTTAAAACAGGAATGACTCAAGCTTCAATAATGTCGAACCAGATGGTCTCTTACATATCTGTCCTTTAGTTGCCAGCAATATTGTTTCATTCCACAGTAACAAGAAGGCTCACCGGACACTTCAAGGGCTCTGGGATTTGTAAGCTGGAAAGGATTAACTTGTTGGTGATCCATTCGAACTGAGGAACTCATTTCCCCGAAGAGCAAACAGGGCACCCAGCAATAATACCAGGAGCTGAAATTCCAGACCACCCATTGGCTTGGTTTCAGATGCGACAAAGCTCCACTGAGGCCAGTGTACCATGGCAATAGCGCTAAACATGACGATGGCTGCCAGAGCACCAGCAATACGGGTTACCAGAGATCCCAGGATAGGTCCTGCAAGGAAGCCCAGACCTACCAGAACTTCAATCAGTGCAAGCATGTAAACGCCTGCAACGGGCATTCCCATTCCTTTGGCCATCATTTCAGCCATGGGGAATTTGATAATTCCGTGAAAAATAAAAATAGCTGCCAGCTGCAATCTGATGATCCAGTGGCCGTGTTGTTCAGCAAAATTTATTACTGCGTTCATCTCTATCCTCTCATTCTCCATTCTCGTCGGTTCACCTGATGAGTCTTATCTTCTACAAACACAGGCAACCCGCTGTTGTTGAAAGCCAAGATATGAGTTTGAGAGCAGGGTACTGTCTCTGAGCTGACAAATCGCGGTTTTTAGAGAATCTGCGGGATTAACTGGCCTGGCTGTGCCCTATGGGTTCCTTTTTTCAGTTGTAAGCAGACCAGCCTGCGCTCCTGGAGCTTTGGCTTGGCAAGCCCATATACAGTAAGGGCTGGCGGGTTTTGGCTGGTAAAAAGTTGCTGTTCAGCTATAGTAGCTTTATCAGACTAATCCCATCAATTTCAAGAGTGCCGAGATTTTATTACTGACCATCAGAGTCATAAAAAGTTAGCTGGTTTTAGATTAGATCAACCGATGTTAATCCCGTCTGTTCTGGTGCTAGTTGAATCGGCAGGATTAAGACACTTTCATCTATGCCTCCTGACTCAGCTACCGGTGTTATTGAAAGATTTACGATTTCATTTTCAATCCCGAGCAATCCCAGGGCAGTCCGAGACCAAACGCTTTTGGAGGGAAAGTCTTCGTCCTATTAGATGCTATCATTCTTCCAGAAAGAATAGTGCTTGTTCTGCTAATTAAATCGAATAAATTTTTGCAATTATTTGGAATAGGGGGTCGTCAAGTGAAGAATTTATTTTGCTGTTTTTCGCTCTTGGCAGGTTTGTCATTATTCGGGCAGACTGCTACTGCTCCATCTGGTGTTGGAACGTCAGAATCACCCTATCAGATCACCACCCTAAATAACCTCTATTGGATTACACAAAATTCGGCTGAATGGGCGGGTGGCAAATATTATGAACAAACTGCGGATATAGACGCTTCCTCAACCAGTACATGGAATAGTGGAGCGGGTTTTTCGCCCATCGGAAATAACTCAACAAATTTCGCTGCTTCCTATGACGGACAAAATCATGTGATCTCCGGGATCAGCATTGTTCGTAGCACGACAAATTATCAGGGCTTATTTGGATATGTATCAGGCGGTTCTATCATGAATCTGGGAGTGACCAGTGTCAATGTCACTGGCATGGACTTTACAGGTGCGCTGGTCGGTAAATTGGCAGGTGCCAGCGTAACAAATTGCCACAGCACCGGAAGCTTGATTGGTAGGGTGGATTCCGGTGGCTTGGTTGGTGAAAATGCAGCAGGTTCAAGCATTGTTAAATGCTATAGCAAGGTGGCTGTGACAGCGAGCGGTAGTGGTGCCGAACGTTTGGGTGGATTGGTGGGCATTAATAGAGCACAGATTAGTTACAGCTACAGCACTGGAAGTGTAACAGCTGGTGGCTATAATTATATTGGAGGATTAACCGGACGCAATCTTGATGCAAGTATCAGTAATAGCTATAGCACTGGCAATGTAACTGGAAATTCAAAAGTAGGAGGGCTCTCTGGTGCCAATGCCCACAATACTACTCCAAGCGTATTAGAGTACTGCTACAGCACCGGTAGTGTGACCGCAAACAGCGATAAGGGTGGTCTGGTAGGTTACAATCTTGACCCAGTTACTTATTCGTTCTGGGACAAAGAAACATCAGGGATTGCAGGAGTAAATGCTTCCGGAAGTCCTGCCGGGACAGGTAAAACCACACTTGAAATGAAAACGCAGTCTACATTTACGGACGCGGGTTGGGATTTTACGATTAATGCTGAAGATGATGACTGGAAACTTAGTTCAGTTAACAACGGGTATCCACAATTAGTCTGGGCAGAAACCGTTGATTCGTCATTACCGGTAGAACTGGAGAATTTTAGACTCAAGAACGTTAAATCAGGCATTGAGATCAGATGGGTAACCAGCTCTGAGATTGAAAATCAGGGTTTTATTATTTCCCGTAAAACGGATGAAACTCACTGGACTGAAATAGCCTCCTTCAGGACATCCAAAGCCTTAGAAGGTCAGGGGTCAACGACACGCTCAACTGAATATAGAATAACAGATACGCAAGTCCGCGAGGGGTCTAGCTATTCTTATCAGTTGTCGGATATAGACTATGCTGGTAAACGTTCTGATCATATCAATATGGTTCAGACAATCACCTATATCATACCAGACAATTCAATCATACCCATTGTTTTTGAACTTAAGGGACTCTATCCAAATCCATTTAACCCCAGCATAATCCTGACTTATGATCTTATAGAATCTGCAGATTTGGTAGTCAACATCTATAATATGAGGGGTGAATTGGTCTGGAATCACTATCAGGGCAGTCATCCTTCAGGACAAAATTACAGCCTGAGCTGGGACGGAAAGAACCTCAATGGAGACGCTTTGGGCTCTGGGATTTATCTGGTAAATATCCGTGCTGGATTTCAGCATTTAACCTGCAAGGTGACTTTACTGCACTAGATTATGCTTCAGTAACTGGAATGATATGAAAGCCCCGGAGCGTTTCCGGGGCTTTTCAGTGGCAGGTAGACCAGTCTGCGCTCGCAGAGCTCCGTCCAGCATGCGATGAGTAAATCTTTAATATTATCTCAAGTAAACCATCTTTATGGTTTGACTATATGATCCAGCATTTAATCGACAGAAATAAACTCCGGTACTCAACGAGTTGCCTCTCTGATCCATTCCGTTCCACTGAACTTTATAGTTGCCTGCTGCCTGAATGTCATTTTGGAGTGTCACAAGCTCTTGACCCCTAATATCAAACACTATTAGCGTGACCGTCGATTGTTCGGGTACTGAGTAGCTGATGGTTGTGGTTGGATTGAAGGGGTTAGGATAGTTCTGATCTAAAGTGAAAATTTCAGGAAGCAGCTCTCCTGCGACTGAAACAGTATATTCTGACTCGTAAGCTCCCATATCTGGAGCTGAACCAATATATTCAGTAGCGGAAAGATCAATTAATGTTTCACCGTTCCAAATATAATTGGCAATTCCTGCATCAATGCACAGAGAACCTTCTGCTAAGCTAAAATCACCAAGCCCTGGCGCTGAAAAAAGAGGGCTGGCAGCCAGGTTGTTCTCATAAAATAATAACTCAGTCGACAAGAGCCGGAGTCTATTTCTACCACCCTGTATATCAGAATAAGCGACCCCAATATGGCTTTCTATCCAGTTTTCGGGAGCATATATATATGATTGTATCTGATTGGGTGTGTTCCCCCAACAGATGGAATTGATCACATACAGGTTGTTATCGTCAATGGACAAAATACCGCCACCGCCATTTCCACCATTATTCCCGTAGATAGTAGCACGATTGATAATAGCTTCACATTCTTCCAAGAAAAACAAACCACCTCCGCCAGCAGCCGCGGTGTTATTGTGGACTACGATATTGTTAATCGAGGGTGTACTGCTTTCAAAGCCCGCCCCTCCACCAGTGCCTGTTCCAGAATTATAACGAATCGTGACATTTTGCAAGATGGGAGCAGCCTCATACACGAACAATCCACCACCATATACGGCTGTATTATTTTGAATGATAATATTTTCCAATAAGGATTCAGAAGCAAAAGCGATACCTATCCCACCTGCACTTGCCCCATCACCAACGGAGGAATTATTAGAGATGATAAGATTTCTCAATGTTGGGCTTGATACAAAACGGACACAAACCCCGCCACCAAACCTCTCAGTCGAACCAGCTCCATATTTGAGAAAGCCAATCCCCTGCTGAATTGTGAACCCATCCAGAACGGCTGCCTGACTTTCCCCGTTTGCCATGAGCACGGTGGACGTTTCTTCCAGGGAACCATCAATGATGGTCAGCTCAGATCCTGATTCTGACACGACCACTATGTCCTTACCCAAATAATTGATATTTTCATAGTAGGTACCTGCTGCTACGAGTAGTGTATCTCCGTCAATGGCATAATCTATGGCAGCTTGAATACTGGCGAATGCTCCAGGAACTTCAAGAACCCCGAGTGGTCTTGGTGTTTCCAGGGCACCCATATCAGGATTCGCCCCCCAATATTCTGGATGGCTCATATCGATCAATGTGTCACCCTCTACGATGAGGAGTGATGTTCCTGAGTCAATACAGGGTGAATCATCACCAAGCCTGAAATCACTTTCCCCAGAATCAATAAATTCAGGATCCAGATCAATATTACCCGAGTACCAGTTCACAGTGCCGTTTTCGTTGGTTGCGATGGCAGCTTCTCCACCCGCTATATCACAAGAGTAAACACTTACCTGGTTGGTCGCCATGCTATCGGAAAACTCAATCTCATTGGAGTTGTTTTCCCATACAATTGAGTTGATCAGGATGGGTGCCGAACCATCGCTAATGCCCATTCCACCACCCATACCAAAGATATAAGAGCACATATTGTGCATCACATTGACTTGATGTAAAACGGGGGTAGCAAGCTTGTGAACCCAGATTCCTGCAGCGAATGAAAAAGCTGAATTATCATACACCTGTACTTCATCAAGCCTTGAATCTGAAGTCCAAAATGTGAGCCCTCCACCTGTGACGCGAGCATGATTGCCAATTACTGCAACTCGCTTTAGGATTGGACTTGCTTCATAAGCACAAAATCCACCGCCATAAGCTGCTTCATTATTGCGAATGATAACATCCTGGATCAGGGCATCTGATCCGAAGGAACACATGATTCCACCACCCATAGCTGAATCACCTACGGTATTATTACCTTCAATAATAAGATTCATGAGGGTGGGTGTTGAATTAAACCGACAGGCAACTCCACCCCCAACAAAGTGACCGTCAGCATTCAGGGTTCCGCTGCCACCTGTGATGGTGAAGCCGTTTAAGACTGCACTGGTTTCACCTGAGGCAAAGGTCACCGTACTACCGTTGGCATTTCCATCGATAATAGTTACTTCAGGCCCATAGGTTGATCTCAGTGTAATGTTCTTTCCATTGAAGTTGATATTCTCAACGTAGGTGCCCGGATAGACTAAAACAATCTCGCCTTCTACGGCAGCATCGATTTGCTCCTGAATCGTTCCAAACAGCATGATCGGTAGCATGAAACTCAAAATTATAATTCTCAGAGTTTGGATATTTGGCTGTGTGTTCATTTCTTTCCCCTTACTTTTTATTTTTGTACCTGACTTGGTTTTTAGCCGTTCAAGGACAGCCCTCAGGTGAGAGTAAAGCCATTCTTGTTAGTCCAGCTATTATCGATTATTTGAAATAGTGCCCCGCAAAAAGTGCGGGATTTCTGATTAAGTGGTTCTCATTTTATCATCAACATCTTGATTGTCTGCGAGAAGTCGCCGGCCTCCATGCGAGCGAAATAAACCCCCGTACTCACATGATTGCCTGCTTGATCCAAACCATTCCACTGCACTGCATAGTTGCCTGGAGGTTTTTCAGATTGCTCAAGTGTTGTGATTTCTTGGCCCAGAATATCGAAGATGATCAGTTTCACAGAGCCTGCCTCAGGCAGGCTGTACTGAATAGTTGTGGTGGGGTTGAAGGGGTTGGGGTAATTTTGTTTCAAAGCACACTTATCTGGTAACTCAAGCCCATCCTCTACCCCCACGGGTGCAGTACATCCCACGCCAAACGCACCCATGTCGCTTTCATCCTGAGCACTTCCAACACAGGGTGAATTTTCAGCAAGCGTGTACACTGATTCCCAGGGATCGCAGAATTTCGGATTCTGATTAATATTGCCTGCCAACCAGTTTACAGTACTATTATTCCCAACAATATCTCCATCCCCATTCTGGATATTAGAGTAAGAAAAATCTGCAGCTATATTGCCACCAGATGCATGATACTGATCTGGAGAATTGTTTCTCAGGATGGAATTAGTCAGTAAAAGGGTTCCATAGTTTAAGATACCGCCCCCATATGGTGCAGTATTCTCAACGATAGTAGCATGATTTATTTCTGTACTCGCACAATTCCAAACCGTTAAAGCGCCACCCCCTTGAGCACCTTCAGAATCCCCTGTAGCAGTATTCCGAGCAATCAAAACATTTTGCATGTTAAGTGTTCCAGTACTTGCTATACCGGCACCAAAAACAGCAGTATTCTCGGTTATTGTTACATTTTCAAGGGTGATATTGGAAGCAGATTCGACACGGATACCATGATTTGAATTACCTGTTATGGTGACATTATTCAAATATTGATTTGAACCCAAATGAGCGATAACCCCACACCCACCCCCTGTAATGGTCAGGTTACTAATTGTAGAATTCTCACGATATAGAGATACGACTCCTGCCGCCTGGCCTTCCGCATCCAGTATGACCCCGGCTTCTGATTCACCCACCAAGGCCATATCTTTTGTCAGTGAAATTGGGAATGACTCTCCAGTGATTGACGGGCTATAGCTACCATTTGAGAGGAAAATCGTATGATTCGGTAGAATCAATGAATTGGCATAACTGATATTTCTCAAGGGGTCAGCTGAAGTGGTTCCGCCATTGGCATTTGAACCTTGAGGACTAACATACAGATCTTGATCTACTTGTTGGACTTTTGCATTCAGGATATTAAATGAGAACTTCCAAAGTTGAGATACATGGTAATCAGTAGGCTGCATGACCGTAAAAGTATCCACAACTATCAGCTGGTTGTCCATCCAGGTTCCTCCAATTTCCCTTCCCTCCAATGCTTCATTGAAAAATATATTGGAACGGTCAGTTGTGTCAAAATCAGCTGTTGCGCCGTAACCCATATACAGTCCTCCACCTTGTGCGGCATGGTTCTCGGTGATAGTAATATCTGCCAACGATGCATATGATCGATACATATTTACAGCACCACCAGAACCATTTGCTGTATTGTCTGCAAAGCGAACAGACTCAAGCCGGGCATGCCCCTGCCACCCAAGCATGAGACCCCCACCATTTTCTTCTGCCGTATTGTTAACAACATCAACATTCTTCATAGAGAGACTCGAATTGTAAGCTTCAACACCTCCACCACTCGTATTTGAATTGTCACTTATTCTCATATTCTCAAGATGGACCTGGGAATTGTCGGCATAGATCGCCCCACCCCCATAGTGGATAAATTGCGGATAGCCACCATGATATATCTCCTCGAAAAATTGACAGCATGTGCCTCCTGAAAGCGTCATCTGTCTAATTGTATCAACCTTGACGCTATCCAGAAAGAGTACGAGGTTCTGATCCTCAGCATCAAGAACGACACCGGATTGAGACTCACCAATTAATGAAACACCATCACGGAGGTAGAGTGGAAAATGCTCACCATTGTAACTGCTTTTATATTCACCGTCAGCGAGATAAATACTGCGCTTGTTCAAGCTATCTGCATCGATGAGAAACAAGGCCGCTGATATCGTTTTTAATGGATCATCTACGGTTAAACCAGAGTTATCATCATCTCCACTGGGGTTGACATAGATATCTGCTGCAATGGGACTGATGTCGGTCCCGATCCATATAGGATTATCCTTACTTTCACGGTTAGCGGCTTCGTTTGAACTGGGAAATTCCAAGTAGTAGTCTATGAAAAACAGTCCTGTTGTTGCTCCGGTCTGGACGGATTGGGTGAATGAAAATGTCCCACCCTCAGAAGCTGATGTGTCAACGGTCTCACTGGCCATATAGGTCCACCAGGTATAGCCAGCAGGAGCTGGTTCCTGAATCTCCATTGTATCGGAGAACTCGGGTGAAAAATGATAAACGCCATTCAGTGTTCCCGAAAAGAGCAATGAATCCTCAGATATCCAATCGGAGGGGAGCAGGATACTGTAATGAGATTCATGATATGAACTATCTTCCAAACTTGGGAACACAATGGAGACATCGACCTCAAAAGTGCTATTAGGTGCTGCTGTTTCTGGTTGATCGATTGATTCAAATTCATAGCAACTTGATAGAAGCAGGATCCCCATTGATAAAACCATTAAAGCCATTTTTAAATTCATAAAAGCCTCCATTTATTTGTGTAATGTTTTTTGCATTGCCAGAGTTTCTATTAGACCTCATATTTTCCTGAGGCACCCTAAGGCAAGTAGATCATCTTGATCGTTTGTCTGTAATCACCTGCTTCAAGTCGACAGAAATACACACCTGTACTCGCGGGAGTGCCTGATTTATCTAAACCACTCCACTGAACCTTATAATTACCTGCTTGTTGTACCTCATTTAGAAGCGTCATAAGTTCTTGACCCAGAATATTGAATACAGCCAGTTTGACAGCAGAATGTTCAGGTAGTGAATAGTTGATATTTGTGGTTGGGTTGAAGGGGTTGGGGTAATTTTGATGAAGTGCGTAGTGGTTCGGATTGTGGCTGTCATTTTTTAGCCCCACTGTACAACCCACATCAAAAGCCCCCATGTTGACACCATCCTCGCCAGCCCCAGCACAAGGTGAGTTCTCTGCTAAGTGAAAGTCTCCTCCTGTGGGATGACAGAAGAGGGGATCAGCGTCAATATTGCCTTCAAGCCATTGTATATTAGCGTTGGCATCAGTCCCAATGTAGATACTATCCTGACCACCCTGGATGTCAGAATATGCAGAGTAAACAATTGTGCTATCGGACTCATTTCCCAAAATATTAATCTCAGGAATGGAGTCATTCCAAATAATACTATTATTGATATGCATTTGATACAGCCCTGACTCGATCAGGATCCCAGCAGAATATTGTGGATATTGAACACTCTTGTTATTTCCGGCAATAGTCGAACTGTCTATGTAGATATGTCCAGTTCCACCCCAAACACCGATACCTGTAATCCCTTGATTACCAGTGATCACAAGATTGTTAACACTGACCTCCCCGCCCAAAATACTCAAACCCGTACACCAATTAGAGTAATTGTTGATTATCCTGATATTTGCCAATTCAACTGGACCAATTCCCGCTGCATTTTCTATGTAAATGAAACCATAGCTTGCCCAGGAATTGTTTTCACTGAACGTGAGGTTGGTAAGTGTCGGCGACGCATTCTGGCAATAGATCCAGGCGATAGGGGAAGCCAATGCACCAGTCATGGATATGTTAGTTATCGAGGGATCTGCGCTCTCAACTCTAATCAAGGCATCAGTAAGATAATCGGTTGCATTTGTATTCGTGATCGTCATTGATTCCAGAGATACGTTTTGTACTCCAGTAATCTCAAACACACCCAGGTTGGATTCTGGATTTAAAGTCACCCCTTCTTCCGAGACCCCAATAACAGATACATAAGCCTTCATGCGTACGGGGAAAAAGTCTCCGTTCGTACTGGGACTGTACTCACCATCAGCTAGCGTAATGGTTCTAGGATTCAGGCTGTCTGCATTGATACGGAATATCGCAGCTAAGATGGTCCGCAATGCCGTGGCAGGCGTTAAACCGTCATTACCGTCAAATCCATCTGGATCAACGAATATATTGTTGTTGATTGGAGGTAAATCCATATCAACCCAGACATGTTGCGCATTCCAGCAATTTTCCTGGTCATACCACTGAACGCTGGGCATGGATCCTGGATTGTGCACCCCTATAACATATTCCGTGATGTATAAACCTGGATTTACTGTCGTACTCTGGATATTGAAGTTCAGATAGGTCAACGAGTCTGGGTTGCTATGCTGTAAATAATCAAGTCCTACAAACAGATGCCATTGGTAACCAGATCGTTCAAATGGAGGAGCATTTATACTTTCTCCGGCGGGGTAAAGAGATCCAATCATGCCGCCGAAGCATATTAGGATGGAATCTGTAATGCTCCACCCTGACGGTAGCATGACAGCGAGGGCACCAATTTCTTGGATTTGATGCTCACTATCTACTTCAAGTAAAACCGAGAATGAACTACCCGGTTCGATACATGCTGGCTGATCAACCGAAACAATCTCATAACAGCTGAAAAGAGTAGACAATGACAACAGAATCAAGCCGTTTAGAACATCTTTTTTCTTCATGATAATCCCCAATCCCATCTGTTAGCGGGATAAATGCAACTTGTGACAAATATCCCAGTTCCAGGATCATCGCCTTGTATCTGACCCTTAATTCCTCTAGGGCTTCCTTGTGCATTCATACCTCCATTCTCTCTCTTCAATTTTGGTTTGAAGCCTCCAGGAGGGAATGAAGTATCACAATCATACTCAATCCAGTCAGTCCCATTAAAAGAGAATAAACCATACTCCAACCTGATCCATTCACACCCGGTATCATCAATGGCGAGTGATAAGATACCATCTGAGGGTAAACCCGAATTGGAGGATTTATACACTATCCACTCTGGGGTTTGAGCTACGGCGCAGGTGTAGGGTATCAAGAGTGCCAGGATCCCGATAGTGACGGTTGCCAGTGTGCTTAAAATCTTATTCATCTTGTTTCCTCCCTGGTGAGATTTGTTTTTCATGGTTAATCTTAAGGAAAAGGTGGGATTTGTCACCCCTACAAAACCCCTACAAAAGCAGATTGCCACCTCCGTGGCAGGGGTGGGGGTGATAAAACATTAGACATGCTGCCAGGTGGTTGCGCACTGGAACCGGGTTGTGCTGAATACGCCGCTTACACGAGGCATCAACTCAGTTGAAGTGTTGAGGGAAGATCAGTTTTCCCTTTGCAGTTGTATGACCCAATTCTGATGGCCGAGACACACAGGCGTTTTGTTTTCAAGAAATCAGTCTATATTCAGAATAAGATTTTCAAACTCGAATAATGGTTAATAAAGCTGGGGGACCTTGCTTTGACACTTTACCAGATTCTTTTTCTGCTCTTCCTGTGCATTCCCGCTTTTAGCCAAAATAATACACTCAAATTTGATCATCTCACCGTAGAGGATGGCCTGTCCCAGGGATCGGTATATGCTATCCTGCAGGATAGTCGTGGTTTCATGTGGTTTGGAACCCGCTTTGGTTTGAATCGCTATGATGGCAACGAATTTAAGCATTTCAACCATGACCCCCAAAATCCACATAGTCTGCCTGGCTATCGCGTATTGGCCCTGCTTGAAGATTATCATGGTGCGCTATGGGCTGCTACGGAAACAGGTGGGCTGGCCAGATATGAGCGCGACACTGAAACCTTTACCAATTTCAGGCATGACTCCTCCGAGCCAGGGAGTCTGAGCAGCGATCTGACGACCTGTCTCTTTGAGGATTCAAATCAAACCCTGTGGGTAGGAACCAAACTAGGCTTGAATCACCTGGACCGGGATAAGCTTAAATTTGATAGCTATTTTCATATTGATGGGGACAGCTCAAGTTTATCTGATAGTCATATCTCCGCGCTATCTGAACTCTCACCGGGGATTTTGCTAATAGGACTGAATAACGGATCTTTGGCAACACTGGATCTGCAATCAGGCAAAATTACAAATGTACTGAATGGAATGTTCCGACCATCCAGAACCGGGACCAGGCCCGTCACGTGTATCACCAGAGATCAGAAAAATGATTTTATCTGGTTAAGCAGATTTGGATATGGTCTGGCGAAATACAATCTCAAAAACGGAATTCTGAATCGCTACAAACAAGCCACCAGTTCCTACAATTCCGCAGGAGCCAACTTCTTGTATTCAATTACCCAGGATCAACAGGGGAAGCTGTGGCTGGCATCCGTGGGTGGACTGAGCGTCTTTGATCCTGAGACCGAACAACTCAGCTTTAACGAATTTGATGATCAAAACCCCGGCAGTCTGAACGATCATATTATCCTTTCAAGCTTCATTGATAAGCAAGGACTGGTCTGGGCTGGATCAGAGTCAAAGGGCATCAACATTTACAAACCCAACCAGATTCGCTTTGAGCTATTTCGCCATGAAACTGACAATGCTTCAAGTCCCAGCGCCAACAATGTTTACTCCATCGCTGAAGATGAAGGAGGGGATATCTGGTTCACCACACTTCCCGGTGGGACCAATCGCTTTAAGCCTAGCACAAGGATATTCAGATATTACCAGACAGATGATAGCAAACCCAATTGGAGTATGAATTATGCCATGCAGGTCATGATTGAGAAGTCCGGGCTGGTCTGGATCGGAACGGCTGCCGCCGGGCTCTCCCAGATTGATCCTGTGAGCGGTGAACGTTTGAAGCTCTATTATAATTATGTTTTAGACCCCTACTGCATAAGTGGATCTACTATTAATGCTATTTATGAAACCAGAGACAGCACTATCTGGGTGGGAACCCAAAACAATGGTCTAAATCGCTATCATCGTGAAACAGAACACTTTACCCGCTTTCAACACGATCCTGAGAATCCGTCAAGTATTGGCGGAGGTCGCATTTATGCAATCCTTGAGGATCATGCAGGCGTGCTCTGGATAGGTACAGCAGAAGGCGGATTAAGTCGATTTCATGCTGAAACCGAATCATTTACTTCTTTTAAGCATTCAGTTGATGATGAGAATTGTATTGGTAGTAATTGTGTCTTAACCCTTCATGAAGATAGTCAGAATAATCTGTGGATTGGTACCCGGGGTGGTGGGCTAAACAAGCTGGATTCAGATCGTCAGACCTTTTCGACCCTGGATATTGGTTTTGATAATCTTGACATCATTATCGATTGCATTTTAGAAGATGACCATGGATATCTATGGTTATCAAGCAACAATGGCTTGATTAAAGCTGATCCGGAGCGGGGCTTCCTTAACAGATACACGCTCATTGATGGACTTCAGGGGAATGAATTTTATTACAGTTCTGGATTAAAGGATTCACAGGGTTACATGTATTTTGGCGGTCCCAATGGCTTCAACCGCTTTCACCCTGATTCCGTGGTTAACAACCCGAATATACCCCCCGTGGTGATCACAAATTTTAAAATCAATTATGATGAAGTTCCCATTGGCAAAATGACTGATGGTCGCACCCTGTTGACCCGCTCAATTAGCGAAACCAAAAGTATCACCGTGGGTCACAAGGATAAAATCATTTCCTTTAGCTATGCCGCCCTGGATTTTTCCAATCCCCAACGAAACCGGTATGCCTATAAACTAGACAATTTTGATCAGGATTGGATTCAGGTAGGCCTGGACAATGATGTCTCATATACCAGCCTGGAACCTGGCAACTACCGCTTTCACGTGAAGGCCAGCAATAATGATGGATTGTGGAATGAAGCAGGTGTTTCCCTTGATATCACTGTTTTACCCCCTTTTTGGGAAAGCTGGTGGTTCAGATTGCTGGTATCGATAACACTTATGTTAATGATTATGCTTTACGTTCAGCTCCGATTCAAGCGACTTGAGAGGGAGAAAAGAAAGCTTCAGAAGTTAGTAAAAGAGAGAACCACTGAACTAAAAATAGAAATTGCTGAGCGCCAAAAAGTCGAAACTGAAAAAATGGAGCTAAAGATTGATCATATGAAACGTGAATTAGTCAGCAAATCAATGCATGCAACAGAAAATCAAGACAATGTGAATGCCCTCATTCGACAGCTCAAAGAAATCCAGAAAATGGATAACAATGAAATGCGACAAAGGTTTAATGGGATTATCAGGTATTCCAAAAATTTATTTAAATCTGGACAGGACTGGGATGAATTTGAAAAATGGTTTGCAGAGGTACATACTGACTTTTTTGAAAATATACTGAGTGAATATCCTGAACTTTCACAGCGTGAACTGAGGGTCTGTGCATTAATAAGAATAAACCTGATGACAAAAGATATATCCAACCTGATGAAAGTTGAGCCTAAAACTATTGAAATCTACAGGCATCGGATTCGACACAAACTAGGGTTGGCCGCAGATGAAAATTTGAATCATTATCTCGTCGGGTATTGATCGTATGTGGATTCTCGAATGAGAAGATAAACTTGGGGGACCCTGACAAGTCGAACACTTAGTCAGAGTCAATTTTAAGAGTGGGGGAGACGTTGCCCTTTTTTACCATCAGGACTGAAGTAAGTTGCTATTGTTGGCACTAAATCATCACCAACCAAGCCAGGCTAAAATGTTATCTATCCAACTGCTGCCAGATCTGGTGGTTTCACCGAAAGTTCCATCCTGGTTCAGGGTACGGTCATGATCAAGGACACTACCCCCGGCGCACCTTATCATATATAGGTTACCTGTAATTAATGAATAGGTGTAGGAGTCATCTGAGAAATACGCGCCAGTTAGCTCTCCCGGTTGAAAATACCCCCAATCCGCCTCAATCACAGAAACACCAAGTCCATCTGGATAAGAACCAAATTCAGCATAATAGATTCGTAGTTGGCTCCTAATGCTTCCAAGCGCTACATCTGCTTCAGCCTGCTTGGCTTTTTGAACGCTATTGCCATAAATAGGCACGGCAATTGCCGCCAGAACTGCAACGATCACAATAACCACCATCAATTCTAGTAGTGAAAATCCGCGGTCATTATTGATATAGCTTGATCGAGTCATAATTATTTTATCTCAATAAAAAATAAATTGTTAAAAAGATAAATCAAGTCAGAATAAGCTGGGTAGACTAGAATTGCCTAAACTCTTTAGTTCCGGATATGGGTAGAGCAGCTTCCCTTATTATCTTCTACTGAGAAGGAGGTATCGTATATTCAGGCATCTGTTGCATAAGAAGAATTTTGCAAAATGCACAGGAGGGGAGACAGAGTGGATAAATCCATAGAAAAAGCTTCAGAGATTCTTGACTCTTTAAGTGAGGGAGTCATTACAATTGATAAGAAGTTCGTGATCACCTTTATCAATAGTGCTGCTGAATCATTAATTGGCACCACACGTCAAGATGCTATTGGCAAGAGCTGCAAGAGCGTATGCCGATCTGAGCTGTGCGAGGCAGACTGTCCCATCACACAAGTAATCAAGTCTGGCAAGAGTATTTACAATTTCAATTCGAGAATGATCGCAAAGAATAAGAAGATTATTCCTGTAGTACTCAATGCGGTTGTATTAAGAAACAATCGAAATGAGCCCAAGGCAGGTGTCCTTTCATTTCACCCAGCATCAAGACCCGAAAGCTTGAAAAGTGTTGCCATCCCCCATAGTTTTTGTGGTATTGTCGGCAAAAGCAAAGCTATGTTGGATATCTTTCAATTGATACGAGAGTTATCAAGATCCGATGCTAGCGTTTTTATTCAAGGTGAGACTGGTACAGGAAAAGAGCTCATTGCCAACGCTGTGCATGAGCATAGCCGAAGAGCTGCAAATGCCTATGTGAAGGTGAACTGTGCGGTGATTCCTCCGCAATTATTAGCCAGTGAGTTGTTTGGGCATACTAAAGGGGCTTTTACAGATGCAAAAAACGATAGGGTGGGTCGATTTGAGTTGGCTGATAAGGGCACGATCTTTCTAGATGAAGTTGCCGAGATGCCAACGAATATGCAAACACAATTATTGCGAATACTCCAAAATGGTTCTTTTGAGAGATTGGGTGATTCTAAAACGAGAAAGGTGGATGTCCGGGTAATTGCTGCTACAAATATGGATATTCAAACAGCAATTGCTGACGCCCAATTTCGAAATGATCTTTTTTTCCGATTAAATATTATCCCTATTCATATTCCACCTCTGAGAGAGCGGAAAGAGGATCTACCCTTTTTGTTTGAACACTTCATCCAAGTATTCAATCAAAGATATAACAGACAGATTGAAGAAATAGATACTGATGCGCTAGATATTCTTTTGCAATATGATTGGCCTGGTAATATCCGAGAGGTTGAGAATGTTATAGAATATGCCTTCATCAGATCAAAAAAGAATCACTCGATTTGTATCTGTGGCTTGCCACCGTCCTTAAGATCTCACATTGTTTGTAATGAGGAGCGTGCGTCTACAGGAATAGCATCCATGAAGTCAGAACAATTAGTAGCCCTGTTAGATCAAAACAATTGGAATCAAAGCAAAGTAGCAGACATTTTAGGTGTTCATCGATCGACCGTTTGGCGAAAATTGAAATCAATTCAGAGCTAAGATTTACTGTTGCAAAGTGTTGCATTATTGTATTTGTGCAACACCAATCTAAAGCATTAATTCTAATGTAGATAACTTGACAAGTGTTGCATCTGACGCAACAATCTTAGTGATGTTGTAGGTTGCAAAGACGTTTTCATCCTAAAAATGTAATAATGGTGAAGTATTTGCATTTCTGACAGCTATGACAGAAATGCTGGCCAACTATTATTTGATGAATCGCAATTTTGAAGCTGCCGTTGCCGAGTTGGAAGCATCCTTAATAAACAGTCCCGATAGTCTAAGTATCAAGATAAAGCTTATGCTTAGCTACGTTATTGCTGATCGCACAGATGAAGCCTTACCACTGCTTTCCACTATGGTCGAGGCTGATTTATCCACCATGATTGGTAATTTCGACTCAGATGAGGTTTGTCCCTTCTCGGTACTTCATACATTAATCACTGGAACCCATAAATCAGTGAGATCTGCAGAGAATCTGACTAAGTCATTAGGCATTATCTGGCTGTTTCAAGATGTCCCTAAGTCCTTGATATATCTGGAGCAAGCCTATGCAAATGATAGTAAGAATATCTTGCTGCAAAAGGTCATAAATAAGGTGAGTGAATATGTAAAAGAGTCTCGATCCTCAGTGCCCGAGTCTTCATACACATAAAATGAAATATTTTCATGGCATACTCATTGCCAATAACAGGTATAAATGGCACAAAATTTCAATCGTATTTTTTAGTAAGCCAAAGGTTAATAACTTAAGGAGAGATGTATGCGCTTAATTTTGATACTAACATGTACACTACTGCTTTTCGCATTTTGGTCATGTGAATCAACGGAAGATGCTGAGGATGATTTCACTAATTTCGAACTCATCCAACCGGTGTTGGAAACCAATACCTCTGCAGGTGCAGGAAAGCCGATATCAGCTCAGACACTTTTTGACAATATGAACGATGGAAATGCCTCAAACGATTACTTCGTTTTAAGTGTAAGAAGTGCTGAAACGTATGCTTTGGGACATATCCCTGGAGCAATCAATATTTATTGGAGAGATGTTGGTAATCCAACTAACCTCGCTCTGCTACCCACTGATCAGCCAATTCTGGTCTATTGTTACACTGGGCACACAGGCCAGGCAGTAACGACTGCTTTGGTCAATCTTGGTTATGATGCCGTAAACCTCAAATTTGGATTTATGTCATGGTCAAAGGATGCAACTGCTCGGGTACAGAGTCCATTTGTTGAGGATGTGGATGGTCATGATTATACGACCGAAACAACAGCAACAGCAGGCGGTGATTTTGCTCTTGCCGAGCCTGAATGGATTAGCTCTCAAGATGCAGAGGAAATCATTGCTGCAGCCGCAGATGATTGTTTAACAAATCGCGCACCAGTTACCAAGGCTGCAGATCTATTTGCTAACTTGAATGATGGTGATGCAACAAACGATCCTCAGGTTGTGAGTGTTCGCAGTGCTGATACATATGCGATTGGACACATTCCTGGCGCGATAAACATCTATTGGAAAGACATCGCCAAGGTTGAAAGCCTTAAAATGATCGACCCCTCAAAACCAGTAGTAGTTTACTGCTATACAGGGCACACAGGTCAAATTGCATCAACGGTATTGGCCATTTTGGGCTATGATGCAACAAATATGAAGCATGGTATGATGTCCTGGTCCCGCGATGCAGCGGTTAGGGTTCAGAGCCCTTTTACAGAGGATGTTGATTCCCATGAATTTCCAATTACAACTGGGACCAACCCTTAGGTATTAGTTACCTGAATTCGATGTAATCAGCAGAGGCTGCCGTTTGGTAATCTCTGCTGATTATAATTGTGGAGTGAAAATGACGAAACGAATAGTGTTGGTACTCATCTCAGTCTGTCTATTCATGTTTTCATGTGCAGAAGTAGATGATGACCCAAAGGATATTGCCGCAAGCTCGAGCTGTGTGGGATGTCACAACAACATTGATTTATTGTTGGCCGTGGCCGATCCACTTGAAGACACCGGTGGTGAAACTACTGGCGAAGGCTGAGGTGGCTCAGTTGCTCAGTTGAGCGCAGAAGACCGTGTGTTTGTAGGAGATAGATTTTTTGAGACTGTCCATGGTGAAATGACCTGTGTCGAATGCCATGGCGGGGACAATGAAACAGACCTGACCAAAGAAGCAAAAGCCTTGGCTCACTCCGCCGATAAAAACTTTATTGCACATCCAAGTCAGGATGCAGCGACATACTGCGGGGAGTGTCATTCAGAGGAAACAGAGAACTTTGCAAATAGTCTTCACTATACCCAAGCAGGCTATTTTGAACGCTTTAAGGTCCGTGCCGGGGGGATGGACCTCCGAAATGATGCAAACATGCTAGCGGGATTTAAACAAGATTGCGGAAGCTGTCATGCTACCTGTGGACAATGTCATGTTACCAGACCAGTGTCCGTAAAAAGCGGTTTAAATTGGGGACACGAATTTAAGAAGATTCCAGATCTAAATAACAATTGTACAGCCTGCCATGGTTCCCGGGTTGGAGAGGAATACAAGGGTTCGCATGCCGGCGAAGCAGGCTGGCCAGCTGGAATAAGAGCTGATGTTCATTATAACAATGGTTTCCGATGCGATTATTGTCATACTGGACATGAAATGCATGGAGATGGTTCCCAGTATTTCTACAGATATATTGAGAATTCGAGCATGGTTCCAAAGTGCGAGGATTGTCATACTTATTCTGACCCAGAAACGAGCAGCCCTGATTACAATGGCTATCATGCCACACACTGGACTGGTAGTGGTTCAACGCTTCAGTGTCAGGTTTGTCACTCACAATCATACAAAAGCTGTAACGGCTGTCATGCGAAAGGAACCGCCAGTCATGGAGGGATCACGGGTAAATCCTACCCATCTTTCAAGATTGGGAAAAACTATTTACCGAGTGTAGCTCGAGATTACGATTACGCTTTAGTGAGACATATTCCGATTTCACCTGATACATATAATAATTGGGGTGGATCCTATACTCTCACTTCCTTTGCTGCCGAGCCCACTTGGAAATATACTACTCCACATAATATTCAGCGCTGGACTGCCCAAACTGATACTACTGGCGGAGTATGGTGTGGCTTGTCATGCCATATGAACGACGATCTTTTTCTACATGAGACCGATGTCGATTCGACCTATTTGGATGCAGAGTTACAAGCCAATGAGAATGTCTTTATGGACTAGTCTCCAATAAAGTAGACAGCGTTGTCCTCCAGGTATTCCTCCATGGAAATTACTCACCTGGAGGCAGCGCCAACTACCCAAGAAACCAAAAAAATCCACTCCCGTGGGATTTTTTTAATATCTGTGGCCTCCCTATAGCTTTCAAACAAAGTGAAAACTGCAGGCTATGGGTGCTGTTTTAGTGCTGTGAAAGTTAGATATGCCATGTGCTACTTAATTCAATTTCCTCGGATCGTTAGTTTCTCCCCATATTAATGACAGCATGTGGATATAATGCCTCACGATTCTGAAAAGAAAGAATGTCTGGTTTTTTAATAACACCAGCATCAAGATTCACAGCATATCGAATGGTTTCACTTTGTTGCCAGCTCTCATGCCCCGCTAACACATCAGGCAAATGGACAATAAGAGCCGCAGAGAGGGACCGTGAGGCACTTTCCCAGAGATAACTTGGTGTATGATCCACGGCATAATAGTCTTCTATGAAAAAGAAAGTCAAGAGATAAATTATTCCCAGAACCTCTTTTTA
>JACKQG010001103.1_pt1 | contig 38063 bp, 36 predicted proteins | sample 8237621 | NCBI WGS metagenome assembly JACKQG01 (sample SAMN15677084, study PRJNA649215) | marine metagenome | biome: marine; feature: Black Sea; material: saline water; isolation source: suspended particulate matter (SPM) from the Black Sea western gyre | collected 2013-06-09/2013-06-10 | depth... | reverse complement strand
TTACCATAGATGACCCTATTTTCCCACATATTCCCCCCAAAACTGAAATGCACCCGTATCTTGGTACTAGATAGAAAAAATTTAGGGGGGCACCAAAAAAAATTTGTGGTGCCTCTAGTTTTCGTACGAAAATAGGATCGCTGATTTACTGAGCCGTGGTGAATTTAGGAGAGCTCATTCCAGGAACGAATCAGTGCTTCATAGAGTTCGCACTCCTGAAAATTCCCTATAAGTGGATATTACTAGTCATCCATATGTTGGATTATAGCTTCTCCAAACTCCGAGCACTTTAACATAGTAGCGCCGTCCATCAAGCGGTGGAAGTCGTATGTCACTGTTTTAGCTTTGACCGCTTCGCGTATACCTTTCAATATTAGATCGGCGGCCTCGTCCCATCCCATGTAGCGGAACATCATCTCGCCTGAGAGGATCACTGAGCCAGGATTGACCTTATCCTGGTCTGCATATTTGGGTGCTGTGCCGTGAGTGGCTTCGAAAATTGCGTGTCCAGTTTCATAGTTGATGTTTGCCCCAGGAGCAATTCCCATGCCACCAATCTGTGCGGCTAGTGCATCAGATAGATAATCGCCGTTCAAATTCATCGTGGCGAGCACATCGAATTCTTTGGCACGCGTGATGGTTTGCTGGAAAACGATGTCGGCAATGGTATCTTTGATGTGCAGCTTATCCTTCCATTGACCATCCCCGTGTGTTTCCCATAAGGTTAAGGCAACTTCGACCTCGCCCAGGATTTCCTGTTGTTTGTCAGGAGCCATCATGTCGAAACCAGGGTCGATCATGCGGGCGTTCTCTTCAACTGTCAGTTTGGGGTTGGCTTCCTTGTTGCCCAAAATCCAGGTTTCGCGCTCGGTGACAATATCATTTCGGAATTCGCGTTTGGCTAGCTCGTAACCCCAATTGCGGAAGGCGCCTTCGGTGAATTTCATGATATTTCCTTTATGAACCAGGCTGACATCCTTGCGCCCATTTTCCAAAGCCCAGCGGATGGCTGCACGCACCAGGCGCTCAGTGCCTTCGACAGAGACAGGCTTGATGCTGATTCCCGAAGTATCGGGGAAGCGAAGTTTTGCATATTGCTTAGGGAATTGTTCTTTTAATGCCTTTCTAAAGGCTTCACTTTCTTCTGTGCCATACTCGAATTCTGCGCCGGCGTAAATATCTTCTGTGTTCTCACGGAAGACGATCATATCAACATCTTCTGGTCGCTTTACTGGTGATGGTGTGCCATCAAGATATTGAACGGGGCGTTGGCATACATATAGATCAAGATACTTGCGCAAAGCGACATTCAGAGAGCGGATACCGCCGCCAACTGGGGTAGTAAGCGGGCCTTTGATGCCTACCAGGAATTCTCGGAAAGCATCCACGGTCTCTTCGGGCAACCATTCACCAAACAAATCGAAAGATTTTTCACCTGCGAAAACTTCCATCCAATGAACTTTTCTCTTGCCACCATAGGCCTTTTTTACAGCGGCGTCAAAAACTCGCACCGAGGCGCGCCAGATGTCGCGGCCTGTGCCATCGCCTTCGATGAACGGCAGGATGGGATTGTCGGGCACTTGTAATACCCCATCTTTGATTCTGACCTTTGATCCATTCTCCGGTATTTCAATATTCGAATATGCCATAGCTCGCTTCTCCTTGAAAATTTAGTTTTCTACATCCGTAATGTGTACCTATGAAACTTGCATAATTCCTGGAACTAATATTTAGATGCAAAACAATCTAAAGTGTTACGTTAGAATTCAATTTGCGATCAGATTATAGCATTCTCAAAATCAACCTCGCAACACCTATATAATTCCTGGGTTCCCCATACGCATTAGAACTCATTGGGCGCGGTATAATCCCATCAGCCAGGGGTTTTGTGCCCTGGCATTTGATTGAATTCTATGGAGTTAAAGCATGTTAGAAGAAAACACCCCCAGTCCTTTTTTTGAAAAATGGCACTCGATCGAGGCTGGAGAAGCTCTTGATCAGCTAAAAGTAAACCCCGAAAAAGGTTTGTCGTCAGAAGATGTTCAAAGCCGTTTGCAAACATACGGCCCGAACCAACTGAAAGAAGCTCCTCCCACAACTATATGGCAAATGCTTTGGGAGCAGTTCCGTGATTTCGTGGTTGTGCTGCTTATTGTGGCGGCCGTGATCTCAGCGTTGTTGGGAGATTGGGTGGAAGCAGCGGCCATTATGGCGATTGTTGTGCTGAATGCTGCCTTAGGCGTTTTTCAGAACCGACGAGCGGAACAAGAGTTGGCCGCGCTGCGCCAGTTAGCAGCTCCAGAGGCAGATGTTATGCGAGATGGACACCGTCTCAGTGTCCCCGGGCGAGAGCTAGTCCCTGGGGATATTGTTTTCCTGGAGGCGGGTAACTACATCCCAGCAGATGTGAGGCTGATCGAAACGGCCAACCTCCGGGTTGATGAGGCACCCCTGACGGGAGAATCGGTCCCGGTGAGAAAAGAGTCCCGAGCTGTATTCCCCCCCAATACACCTACTGCTGATCGTGAGAACACCGCCTTCATGGGCACTGTGGTCACTTATGGTCGCGGTCAAGGCGTTGTCGTAGGGACGGGCATGGAAACCCAGATTGGCCGAATTGCTGAATTGCTGCAATCGGTGGAGCAGGAACAGACTCCGCTGCAAAAACGCCTCGATCAGCTTGGGCGAACTTTGGGGTGGGCTGCTCTGGCGGTTTGTGGTTTGGTTTTCCTCCTGGGTTGGTGGCGCGGCACCGATCCTTTAGAGATGTTTATTATTGCCGTAAGCCTGGCGATTGCCGCAGTGCCCGAAGGCCTACCCGCCGTTGTGACTATTAGTCTTGCCCTGGGAATGCGCGAGATGATCAAACGTAATGCCCTCATTCGGCGTCTTTCTTCGGTGGAAACGCTTGGTTCCGCCACAGTGATCTGCTCAGACAAGACAGGCACCCTGACCCAAAACGAGATGACGGTCACTCGGGTGGCAGCCGATGGAGATTTCATCGAGGTCACTGGCAGTGGTTACAGTGTTCAGGGTGAGTTCTTTAAGGACGGAGCATCTGTCTGGCTTACGGATTATCCCGCTATCCTGACAACCCTTTGGATCGGGGCGCTAAACAATGACGCTGTTTTGGAAACTCAACGTTTGAGTGCTGATGAATTATCCTACCGTGTAGTGGGTGACCCAACCGAGGGGGCACTCCTGGTAGCTGCAGCTAAAGCTGGCGCGATGCCTACACCCTTAAACAAAGCATATCCGCGTATTCAGGAAGTCCCTTTTGATTCCGAACGCAAACGTATGGTTACAGTGCATACCGTCAAAGACCCGCGGCCAGATGATATTTCACCATTCTACGATGACAAGCAACGCCAGTGGTATATCGTCGCTGAGAAGGGCGCTCCCGATGTGGTGCTCCAGCAGTGCACTCATTACCAAAATCGTGGAGACAAAGCCACCCCCTTGGATGATGAACAGCGCCGCCGGATTATGGCCGCTAACGACTTGATGACTCAGGATGCCTTGCGCGTTTTAGGAGTGGCCTACCGCGTCGCTCACAATTTGGACTCTGACAATGACGGCGAGTTCATGGATGATGGCATTGAAGAAAATCTGATCTTCGTGGGTTTGATTGGTATGATCGATCCTGCTCGACCTGAGGTGCCGCCTGCGCTGGCAATGGCTTCCCATGCCGGCATTCGCACAGTGATGATCACAGGCGATTATCCTAATACTGCCAGGGCCATCGCCAAAGATATTGGATTGCTCCAAGAAGGCCACGATGTAATCACAGGCATTGAATTGGACGAGATGAGCGATGAAGTTTTGCAAGAGAGAGTTGCCCATACGGATGTTTTCGCCCGCGTCTCCCCCCAACACAAAATGCGCGTAGTGCAGGCTTTTCGCGCTAATGGTCAAGTGGTCGCTATGACAGGTGATGGTGTCAACGATGCCCCATCGATCAAGCAGGCAGATATCGGAGTAGCTATGGGAATCAGCGGCACTGATGTCACCAAAGAAACTGCTGACATGGTGCTCACCGACGATAATTACGCCAGCATCGTCTCCGCTGTGGAGCAGGGCCGCGTGATCTACAGCAACATTCGCAAGTTTGTCTACTACTTGCTCTCCTGCAACTTGGCTGAAATTGCTATTATCTTTATCGCTACGCTGATGGGATTGCCCTCTCCCCTGACTGCTATTCAATTATTATGGCTCAACCTCATCACCGATGGTGCCCCTGCTTTAGCGTTAGGTGTAGAAAAAGGTGACCCAGATATTATGGATCGCCCTCCACGACCTCCCAAAGAACCGATCATTAATCGAACAATGCAGATTGGCATCATTGTACAAACCATTGCTATTGCGGCGATTACGTTGACAGCCTACCTGATTGGTTTGAATCTGTTCTCCGAACAACATGAAATCGCTATGTCGATGGCCTTCGTATCGCTCTCTTTCTCCGAGTTGCTGCGAGCCTTTACCGCCCGCTCTGAATATATCCCCATTTTGCAGGTAGGCTTGTTCAATAACCGTGCCATGAACTGGGCAGTAGTGTCTTCTTTGATCCTGCTTTTGGCTGTCGTTTATGTGCCCGTCTTGCAGCCGGTCTTCAATACCGCTCCCCTGGCCTGGAGCCAGTGGCAGTACCTATTGCCTCTGCTCTTTATCCCAGCGTTGGCTGCTGAGGGAACAAAAGTTTTCCTTTCCAAGAGAAAGGTTCAGCAAGCGGTTTAATTCCCCCAAGACAGATCAAATGACTGCCTCGCGATGCAATGCACCTGCGGGGCAGTTTAATTTATTCTGCCACAAATGTTTCCTCGCTGATTATCCTTCCCCCTTTAATCTGCCGATCTAATAGTTTCTTGCTGCGGTCGAAGGTCATTTCAACCTCAATGGGGCGGTAGCAGCGCTCGTTGCCGATAATCATCTTGCGGCAGAAATAAGTATCTTCTTCGTTCTTTTCTCCATAGCGGATGCTGAGATCACTGTTCAGGTTCACGCGCGCTTTGATCTTTTCGCCGCAGTGGTCACACTGTACGTAGAGCCAATAAACGGACGTTCCACCTGAACCTGTCACGGACGTGGTGAAGAAGTCAGTAATTTTCTTTAATAATCCCATGGCAGTTTCTCCAATTTTTGCAATAGACTCAGACTTCGGAAGTCACCCTGGAAAGTGTTGTTGGCCGAAAACCAGAGCCAAATTTCACCGCAAAGCCGCACACTATGTGGCCCTATGGGCAGGACGCAAAGTTTATTCTCATTTTGTCTTTTTCTTAGCGTACTTGGCGTCTTCGCGGTTCAAATCAGCCATTCTCAATGCGGCTACACTCAAGAGGGAGACCACCCAGACTTCCGATGGTCATAAACTTCGGAAGTCTAGCAATCAGTTCTACTCGGTTTTCATCTCTACAATACGATCCAATCGGAAGTTTCTCTCGGACTCTCGCAGATGGCAGTAAGCTATCAGATAGGTAGAATTATACGCGGTGAGCACTTGTTTAAGTGTTATCCACCGTTTTGATTGTCCGCCTTTTTGATTTTTGTAAGTTATATGCAACCGCTCACCATTTTTGAGTGCTTCTTCGATGATCGGTGGGAGGAGAATTTCATCAGGTGATTTGTATTGAGAAACGTATCCGCTGACCAATTCGTCAAGATGGGTGAAGCCTTCTTTGCTTAGTTCGCGTAGGAAGTGTTGAAATACTCGCCGTGTTGTAACCACATCTCCAAGGGCGCGATGCGCGTTGGGGGTTGAGATTTCTAGTTCTTCGGCAATCGAACCCAGGCTATTGGAGTCGAAATAAAAGAATTCCCTGGCCAGCCATAGAGTGTCAACAACTTGGGGTGCTTTGAACTTCTCCTCAAGACGCGAGAATTCATTGTCAATGAAACCCAAATCAAAAGGAGAGTTGTGACAGACGATGACTGCATCAGCGAGTAGAGATTCTACGCGGTTGGCAATTTCAGCGAAGCGGGGTGCGTCGCACAGATCATCGTTGGTCAGGCCGTTGACGCGCGCAGCCCCAGGAGAGATTTCTCGTTCGGGGTTGACTAAAGTCGTAAAGGTATCCTGGATTTCGTTTCGGTGCACGCGTTCGATGGCGATCTCACAGACGCGATCTCCAAACCAGGCTGAGAGGCCAGTGGTTTCAACATCGAGGAAAGCGAAGATGTAAGGTTTGATGTCGATCATTTAGGAGTAAATTACATACTCTTTCAAGAAGCGCTCTACAGAGTTGAAAAAATGCTCGATGGTTTCAGCTTTGCGGAAGCCGTGTCCCTCACCAGGGTAGAGATGGTATTCATGAGGTACACCGTTGCGACGCAATGCATCTACGATTGCGTCAGATTGAGCCTTTGGTACAACTTTGTCCTCTTCGCCCTGGAAAACGATGATGGGATCCTGGATCTTGTCAGCGAAGAAGATCGGCGAGCGCTCGCGGTAGATCTCTGCGGCTTCAGGCAATGAGCCAAGGAGTGAATCCGAGTAGCGTTCTTCGAATTTGTGGGTGTCTGCCACCAGGGTGAATTGATTGGTGACCCCATACATGCACACCCCGGCTTTGAATACCCCCGGATAATCTTCCAGCGCTTTGAGCACGGTGAAACCCCCGGCGCTGCCGCCCATGATCACCAGACGGTCGTTGTCAGCGCGGTTTTGGGCCACCAGTTGCCGCACTCCGCTGACCGCGTCTTCGACATCGTAGATGCCCCAACTATCCCGGAGTTTGTCTCTGTATGCACGGCCGTAGCCGGTACTGCCGCGATAATTGACCTGCAGAACTGCATAGCCGCGCGAAGTGAAGAACTGGACATTGGCATAGAAGCTGGCCCCGCGTTGACTGGTGGGTCCGCCATGGATTAGGGTAATCAATGGCGGGCTGCCAATACCTTCATATTGATCGCTCCGGGGCTCATAGAACAAGCCGTGGACATCCTCGCCATCCATGCCTTGCCAGGTGATTGCCTCGGGAGATGTGTAGGTTGAGGGGGGTAAATCTTCAGAAGTAGAACGCCGCCAAATGTGTGTTCCCTCATCGACGGAGAACGAAACCACCCTGGAAGGCGTGCTTCCGCCAGATGCTATGAAAGCCAGTTGTTCTTGTCGTGGGTTCACAGCGATTTGATCCAGCCAGGTATATTCATCATCGATGGCAATTGGTTTGTTTCCCCCGCTGGAGACTCCCACTTCCCAAAGGCTGTTGAAACCTTCTTGGATGCGCGTATAGAAGATCTTCTCACCGTTGGAACTGAATCCGTAAGTACGCATACCCTGCACCCAGGCTGGGATGCCATGCTCGGCTTCTTCATGGGTCAGTTGGCGGTGCTCATCGTTCTCTAAGTCATACACATAAAGCTGCCACCAACCGCTCTCATCGGAGACATAGGCCAGATAGCGGCCATCGGGGGAGAACTGCGGCTGGAAAATGGAAGTGCCTTCACTCCCCGCTATAGTAGTTGTTTCACTTACTTGCCAACCTTCAACCTGCAAATGTGCAACTTGCAACTCTGTCCCATCCCAGGGCATTTGCGGATGATTCCATGCAATCCAGGCGATACGCTCTCCATCGGGATGCCAGCAAGGTTGCATATAGAAATCATCACCCGATACCAATTTCTGGGGCCAGGATTGCCCCTCGGTATCGACAATGGCTAAAGAATCCTTTCGCTCGTAGGTGTGGACATAGAGTAGATATTTCTCATTTGGAGAAATGGCCGGAGATGCGGCCGCCCCAAAGGCAGGTGTGATGGGACGCGCAGTTCCAACGTGAGTGGGTTGCCGGTAAATACGCTTGGATTCTTTCTCTACGAAATATACATTCCCATACCCGACGGTGAAATCCCCACCCCCATAACCAACCCCCGCGCTGACAGCAAAGTCGCTGTTTAGATCGCGCGGCGCACTGCTGTCTGGGGGCTGCACAACCAACATGCCTTGCCCCGAGCGACTCTCCCTCCAAACGAGCGTCCCGTCATGATCCCAGGCTACATCGCTGAAACTGATGCCGCGCGATAATCTTTTGGATGAGATGGGGCTGGGCCAGAGGCCAAATTGCTTGCGCGTTTTTTGTTGAGTCATGAAAACTCCTTAAAAGTTGAAAGTTTCATGTTGGTACATTCGAAAGTTCTAACTCGCTAATGTATGAGCGGTTTGGTTCAAACGATAAGCGATGAATCGGTGAAGGTCCTAGTTTTGAAATTGCGCTCCGATGTGTTACCGTGCCGTAGCCTTTGTGAACGGCTAACCCATAACTTGGATATTGGTCATCAAGTTTAACCATCAAGGCATCGCGGGTGGTTTTCGCTAAAACAGAAGCCGCGGCAATACTCAGAGAACGCATATCCCCTTTGACGAACGAGGTCTGAGGTAAGGTTGTATCGGGAAGTGAGATGTAATCTATGAGCAGATATTCGGGGTTGGCGCTCAGTTTGCTCAAGGCACGTTTGGCGGCCAGTTGTGTGGCAGGGATGATGCCCAAAGTGTCGATCTCCTCAGGGGAGGCAAACCCCACCCCAAAGGCCAAAGCAACTTCCTGAATGGTTTGGGCCCAGGATTCCCGTTGGGCGGCGGTCATTTGTTTGGAATCACGCACCCCGCCTAACGCCCGTGCAATACGCCGCTTTGGGGGCAGGATCACCGCCGCGGCAGCGACGGGGCCAGCCAGCGCGCCACGTCCAGCTTCGTCAATTCCCGCAACCTTTTGAATACCCATATCCCAAAGTGTCTGCTCCCATTTTAAGTGTGGCTTCGGAGGCAGCATCTCAGGGTCAACCTTGCGAGTCATACCTTCCTCGGCGTTTGTTTTGGCGGACTGTCCAGATATCCAACGCCATTTGCAGCGCGTCGCGAACCGGGTTGAGTTTTGTGTCGGCGTTGAAGTACCAGGGGATAGGGAGTTCAAGAATGCGGTATCCCCGGTGGCGAGCCAGATAGAGCAGTTCGATATCGAAAGAGAAATTAGCCAACGTTTGGTTTGAAAAGAGATCCGCAGCAACTGTGTCTCGGAAGCACTTGAACCCACACTGTGAATCGTGCATGCCGGGCAACGCCAGCATTCGGATCATCAAGTTGACCATGCGGCCACCCAGGTGACGGTATTCGGGCTCGTCATAACGCACTGCACCAGGTGCCTCTCGTGAGGCAATTGCTAAATCGAAATCATTCAACTGGGGTGGGATGAAGCGGTTGACCTCTTCGATGGGCATCGAAAGGTCGGCATCGCACATAAAGCGGTACTCTCCTTTGGCCGCTAACATGCCCTTTCGAACCGCGGAGCCTTTTCCCGGTAGGGGTTCTTGCAATACAGTCATCTCATGATGCTCTTTGGCGAATGACTGGGCAATTTCAAAGGTTTTATCTTGGCTGCCATTTTCGACAACCAGAACTTCGAATGCATAGGATTGCTTGCTGAGAAAATCGAAAACCTGTCCTAAAGTTTTAGGCAGGCGTGTTTCTTCATTATAAGCAGGGATGATTATCGATAAGAGCGGATTTTCCACAATAATTTCAAGATTGATGGGAAAAGAGGCGGCGGGTTTAGTTTGAGTTGATTGCCGTTTTTATGGTGATTTGCGTTTTCGGTGGAGTTACAGGTTAGGCAGTGGATAAGATTAGGAACATAAAGATCAGCAAGATGATTACTTCTACAATTACAAAAGCACCCAAAATGATCCATTGACGGCGTGAAAAATTAGCCTTTTTTCGCAGAGGACTGACAGCCTGATCGAAACCCGAGTCTATGGATTGCGGCAATGCACTTCCAGGGGTAGCTTCGGGAATAGCATCTTCTTCGGCAGCCTCACGACCGATTTCGATTGATTTGATAAGTTTATAGCGTCTCTCGCGGTCCATGATGGGGGGCGCGTTTGAAATTTGGGAGCCAAAACGCTTCAGCCCGTCAACCAGGATTACGCGTGCAGAAGGTCGATCTGTATCAACATGAGTACCGGGATTTGTCAGAACCAGAACGCCTTCTGATGATATTTCTGTGAAGCCCTTTTCATTGAGATATGTATCCACAGCGCGACTTAGCAACATCGTACGCATGAGTAAATTTGGCTTGGATGATCGGAATGCGCCACTACGTTTATCCATCATCGCCCAAACATTTTCACGGGCGCGGAAGACGCCTTCCGCCGCGCTATCGCTGATTACTGTCACTCCCGAAGGACCTGCCAGTATAAAGGGAATATTAACATCCACATCGGGAAGGGAGACATTGCGCAGCAGCGTGTAAGAGTTGTCCAATGTGCGGTTAAGATAGCGAACAACGGTATCTTGAGATTTCATCTCTGCGGGCCAGCTAAATCCGTGTTGCAGGATGGCGCGCAAGAGATCGGTGATTGGAAGTTTGCCACCTTGGTAAGGGATCGGGGAAAAATCGCGAAGGATCATAGCATCGATTGCCTTTTGAAATGATCAAAATATCTGATTTGATGATTATACCAGTGCAAATAGAGATAGGAGTTGCGTACTTGAAGCGAGTTTGGCCGGGGAATAGGGGGTGCGGCGAAGCCCCACCCCCTATTCCCCGGCAATTTCTTTCTTGAACTGCGTAAGTCCTGAGAGAAATAAAAACAGGGTATGCGGTCAGTAAAGACGCATACCCTGTTCAAAGTAAAATGAAATCCTAGAAAATGGGCACACCTTCGAGAGAGTCTTTATTTCCCTTTGTTTCACCCACCACAACGAATTCAGCCCCTTTTTTGCCCTCTAAGCGCACCTTTTCAGAGAGTTCGAACTCATTGCCTACGTAGGGCATTCGTTTTCCGATAAAGAAGCGCGCCCCATCTTTGAGCCGATTGATCAGCGTTTGGCGGTCGAGTGTGAGTATATCTGTGAAGACAAACCCCACCCGTTCGTATGCCCGCACCCATTCGATCTGCCCGTCTGCCGCATAGTGGACCGTATCAATGACACCGTCAAATTTCTTCTGTCTGATCATCGGAATTCCTCCGTATAAATTGAATGCGCAAAACGTTTCAACCACGTTTTACGCATCTATTCGAGTCGGGGTGCGGGGACTTGAACCCCGGACCTCTGCGTCCCAAACGCAGCGCGCTCCCTACTGCGCCACACCCCGGCGAACGGGAGTATAATGCCATTCAGCCTTATGCGCAAGGAGTTTTTATGCCGGTCACACTGCAGCAAATTGAAGAAGGAATTTCCGCCCTCATTGTTTCCAGGCCCCAAGTGCGCAACGCTTTGGATTGGCAGGCCATGGATGATTTCGCCGCTGCTGTGAAGCGCGCACATGATGATAAAAGCTTGCGCGCGCTGATTGTTACTGGAGAAGGGGATGTGTTTATCGCCGGAGGGGATCTCAAAGCGCTGCATGGCTCATCTACTGTCGAAGATGGCTGGCTCCTTTCTAGAAAAATGACCAATGCTTTGAACCATCTGGAAGCCTTGCCTTGCCCGGTGATCGCCGCGATCAATGGCCCGGCTCGTGGAGGTGGTGGTGAGATCGCCCTGGCATGTGATCTGCGAGTTGTGGCAGCGGATGCCAACTTGGGATTTGTGCAAGTCACTTTGGGCCTGATTCCTGGTTGGGGCGGGGGCCAGCGTTTGCTGCGCCTGGTGGGGTACAGCCGGGCTTTGGAACTGCTGCTAACGGGGCGGATATTGAATGCACAAGAAATGCTGGCTATTGGCTTAGCCAACCAGGTTGCTCCGGCTGGAGAAGCCTATTTACAAGCTGTCGAGCTGGCACGAACAATCGGCGCAAATCCCCCTGAAGCAGTCATGGCAAATAAGCGCCTGCTGCGAGCTGGAATCACCATGTCTTCAACTACTGCCGCAGCCCATGAGCAATCTGAATTCCCCGCGCTGTGGGCATCTGACGCGCATCAACAAGCGGTGAAGAATTGGTTCCAACGTCGGAATGTCAAACCGTGAGTGAGCTACCTTACATCCCATCGCTTTACCATACGCACCATAGCCAGGACGCGGATGATGTGCCCTTCTGGCTGGAATGGGCGCAACGACAGGGCGGGCCAATTCTAGAGTTAGGCTGTGGAACTGGGCGGGTGCTGCTTCCCTTGGCCAAAGCAGGGCATACTCTATTTGGGCTTGATCACGACGCGAAAATGTTAGAGTTTCTGCGAAAGAACATCCCTAATTCATTGGTAAATACAATAATGCTAATCCGCGGCGATTTACGCAGCTACTGCCTAACCAGCCGATTCCCATTTATCTTGATGCCCTGCAATACTTACAGCACTCTCTCCCCAAAAGACCGTCCAATTGTGTTGAATCGGGCGCGCATACATCTTACCTGCAGAGGAATTTTCATACTCAGTATGCCCAACCCAATTTTGTTGGCGGAGATTTCGCAACAAGGCGATTCTGAAAATGAAGCATCATTCACGCATCCAGAAACGGGAAATCCAGTACAGGTTAGCAGTCGATGGGAAAAATCTGCTGATAAGGTACATTTCAGCTGGGATTATGATCACTTATCCCCTGATGGCAGAGTAGAGAGAAACACGATCTCATCAACGCACTTTCTTCAAGATGCAAACGAGATTCTGGGGGATTTCGAAAATGCTGGTCTAAAAATAATCCACACCTTTGGGGATTTCGAACAGGGGGCTTATGCCCCCAACGCGCCCAATTTGATCATCGTTGCAAAAGGGGAATGATTTATATTGTGAATTTTGCACGAGATACGAATACGGCAAATAAATACGAAAATCACTTGTGATAATTGCCCATTCCAAATTTTTTTTTAAAACCGTCTTATCCGTGGAATTCGTGTCCTAAGTTCTTTGTAATTGCTAATAAAACACTTACATATCGTTTGCGCTCTTCTAACGTTTTATTTGCATTTCTCTAACAAGAACCCTGTATGATTAGGTTTATATCAATATGAACAACCTAACAAATAGGAGAAAACAAATGATGACTTTATATGTCCCCCCCCGACGACGATCTCACATGATGCGCTATTTCCCCGGCGACCGCGTTGCCCGAAATGTTGGTATGCACACTGGTGTGCACAGCGATGTACAGGTCCCCGTGGATGTCAAGGATGAGCAGGATGCTTTTGTGATTATCGCCACCCTCCCAGGGTTAGAAGCTGATGATCTGAGCATCGAAATCCTTGAGAACGTTGTTGATCTCAGCGGCGAATTTGTGAAAGACGCCGAAGAAGACGACAACTATCTGCGCAGTGAGCGCGCGGTTGGCAATTTCCATCGTCGCTTACGCTTTTCTTCCAAACTGGAGACTGACAATGCTGAAGCTTCTCTGAAGAACGGCATCTTGACTCTGCGGGTTCCCAAAGTGGAAGAAGAACGTCCCAAAACCATCAAAGTTAGGACCAAATAGGGTTCCCCATTCCCTGTGCGGAAGGGTGTCGATCTGCGCACCCTTCCGCCACTCCGGTGTATCGTATGCACCGGAACCCTTTTTCGCCCCACTGCAAAGAGGTGGGGTGTTTCTATTTTCTAAAATACATCTGCTAAGATTGATAAATTTCGGCTATACTAATGGAAACCACTCGTACGATTGGAGGGTGCCATGTCTGAACTTATGAACCTAAATACAGCTTCTCTTGATGAGTTGGTCTCACTGCCGGGGATTGGTCCAGCGATTGCTAAGCGCATCGTTGCAGACCGACCTTTTGATGAATTGGAAGATTTGCAGACTGTGGAGGGGATTGGCCCGGCTTTCATTGAACGAATTTCATCATTGGTTACGTTAGAGCTGGATGTGCTCACTCCAGAGGTTGAACCGCCCGAAGAAACAGAACCAGCTCTTGAGGAGCAATCTGTTCTTGATGGAGATTCAGGTGAGGTTGGTGAGGCTATCCCCGAGGATGGGCTATCCCCTGAAGAGGAGTCCGTCGAACCAGATCCTGAAGTCGTTGAGCCGCTTGAACCGCCCAAAGCGAAGACAGTCACGCGCGGGCAGGCTTGGGCAATGTCAATTTTTAGCAGCTTCATTGCCTTTCTGTTGGCATTGATCATATCCCTGGGGATTTTGGGTGGCATCAATGGAGGTTTGCGTTTTGTGCGCCCAGGTCAACTTTTTGAACTTGGTCGACGAGTTGAAATACTCGATGAGCAGGTCCATGTCCTTTCTCAGGAAATTGACGATTTACGTGAAAGGCTCTCTCACTTTGATGCGATCGGCGAGCGGGTTGATCAACTCGATGAAGATTTCAGCATTGCCCTCGAGCAGACCGAATTCCTTGTTGATGAGATGAACGAATTGCGCTCATATGCGACAGAATTCCAATACTTCTTAGATGGGTTGCGTGAACTGTTGAGCGCTATACAACAAACTGAGTCCCCTTGATGCGGTAAAATACCTTCGAATTTGAATTGTTAGATTGGAGATAAGCATGACTGAATTGGAAAATGAATTCCCCCAAATGGAAGATACTGGCGATGAAGTTAATCCTGCGGAAATAGAGATCGGATCCCCTACATCCTATGCTGAAGAATCAGAGATCACCGAGCCAATCTCGGTAAATGAAGAGTCTCCTGCAGAGGACGCAGAACCGGAAACATTGCCTGAACCTGTTGATGATCCTGCTGCAGACGCGGAAACGTTGGTTGAAGCGGAACCAGAAGCGCCCAAAGAAGAAAGTAAGATCAGGCGGTTTTTCCGTTCGCTGCTGCGTTGGACGCTAGGGCTATTGATTGTCTTAGGTATCGGTTTCGTAACGGCGGTTTATTTGCTCTATCGACCTGAGGTTCAGAACGTCAGGGATCTACAGGGCCAATTGCAAAGTGAAAAGCAAATGGCTGGTGAGCAAGCTGCCGAACTAGAAGCTCAGATCGATGGTTTAGATGCTCAGATAGCTGACCTGGAACCTTTGGCGACAAAAAATGAAGAGCTTATTGCTGCCCAAAATGAATTCGAGCTTCATATTGCCATTTTGGATGCGCGCCTGGATGTCTCGAATGCTCTCCTGGCCTTGGCAATTGATGATCCTGCCAGGGCGCGCGTTTCTTTGGATCGAACTGGAGAAGCGCTGGCTAAAGTCTCAAGCTTACTGCCTGAAGATCAGCGAGAGATAGTCACTGCCTTGGAACAACGTCTGGAATTGGTACTCAGCGAGATGGAAGATGAACCCTACGCGGCTCAATCTGACTTGGATGTGCTGGAGAAAAGATTGCTCGAAATGGAAGATGCGTTATTTGGGTCGCAGTGATCCCAAATCTACAGAGATTCAAACAGCCCCTAAAGATTTTAATATCTTTAGGGGCTGTTATTTTATGGGGCAGAATTCTCTGATTGCTCTATGCCTCTGCGTTCAGAGAATAAGAACCAATCTGTGACCGTAGCAAAGCGGTCGGGGGTGTCGAATAGGGGGCCGATGCGCACGCCCTTGATCTGGGAGTCAACCCCATAGGTGTACATGGGATAAAAGAGCGGCAGCGCGGGCAGTTCGCCTGCGAAGCGCACCTGGAAGTTGCGGTAGAGGCGTGTCCGCTCTTCAGGATCGACCAAAATGCGGGCCTGCTCCAGGTATTCGCTGGCTTGGCGGTCGTCCCACATAGCATAGTTTTGGCCGCCTGTAATTTGTGTCTGGTGCCAGAAGGGGTAGGGATCTGGGTCAGGTGATTGGAATAAGTTCAAGTCAACCAGGGCGGCTTCGTAGTTGCGCGTTTCGAGATGATTGTTGATCAACTGGTCATAGGGCAAAGCTTGAAGAGAGATGTCCACACCAAGGGCAGTCCAATTCTGTTGAATGGCTTGAGCGAGCGAGGTGTAGGGCTCGCCTTCAGGGTGGATCAGTGTGAAGGATAAAAATACGCCCTCTTCGTTGGCTCGTACAACGCCGCCTTCTGCAGGGATAGTGTAGCCTGCATCTTTGATCATTCTGAGTGCGGTATCGGGGTCATAGTTGATGCGCGATACACCTTCATAGTATGCCCAGGTGTTGGGGAAAATGGGGCCGTCGGCGATGGTGGCCTGGCTGTTCAAGATGTGATCTGCCATCCATTGGCGGTTGATACCAGTGAGTAACGCCCGACGGATGTCTGAATCTTGGAAGAAAGGCAGCTCGTTGTCATCTAGATTTAGAAGGATGATGGAAAGTTCGGGCAATCTGCCGGTGTAGAAGTTCAAGTTGGGTTCTTTCAGCGCTTCCCCAAGAATATCAGATGAGATTTGACTAATGCCCTGAATTTCACCTGTTCGATAAGCCGCCAGCGCAGATGTCTGATCGGGATAATAGCGGAAAATGACCTGATCGATGAAGGGGCGGCCCTGGTAATAATCATCAAAGGCGGTGAGCGCGACCCCCGTGATAAGGCCACCTTCGACAATGAGCTGTTCGAAGCGGTAAGGCCCACTACCGACAGGATTCAAGTTGAAGGGATCGGCGATCAACGTCTCAGGAGTCTGTCCATTCAGCAAATGAGCAGGCAGAATCCCAAAGGTCAGGTAATCCAAGAAAGGAGCGAAGGGTTCGGGAAGTCGAAATTGAATCGTAAATTCATCCAGCCCGATAACTTCAATTTCTTCCCAAAAGGCTCGCAGATCCTCTGGTATGGGAGAGCCGGGATTCTTCAAAAAATTGATTGTAAAGATGATGTCGGAACTGGTGATGGGTACCCCGTTGTGCCAGGTGGCATCAGTACGCAGCGAGAAATTGTAGACTGTGCCATCGCGAGAGATACCCCAGGATTCGGCGATGACCGGTTGGGGCAAACCGCGGTCGTCAAACAGCACCAGACTATCGAAAAGCAGGCGATTGATATCTCGATCGGCAGGGTTGTAGAACGCAAGAATGGGATTCAAGCGCGAAAACTCACCAACCAGGCCTTCGGTATAACTGCCTCCAGTGACAGGCTCAGGTGCCAAAGGCTGCACAGTGACGGGTTGCTGCCCAACCAGCAGCACACCGATGGCTACCAGAGCCAGGAATACGATCAGCAATTGCCAACGTAATCTTTTCATTTACAGACAAGAAAAAAGGGCGCAATGGTCCAAGAGAATGGACACTTAGTGTCCGAGTTTCTCAGGTTTTCGCGCCCCAGGAGAATCAATTACCCGGTGGTGAGAACAGTCAGGATGGCAAGGAAGAAGAATATAAAGCTCAAACCAATGGTGACCCGGAAGAGTAATTTTTCAACGCCGCGACGAGCGGTGAAGATGCCACCTGCGTCGCCGCCGGTTAGGCCTCCCAGCCCAGCACCTTTGCTTTGTAGGATTACACTCGCAATCAATGCAATTGACGTTATAATCAATGCGATATCTAAATAAGCTTCCACGAAAAAACCTCCAGTAATCTGTTGGAGCCGATGAATTATAAATCCATCTTGCTCATAGCAGGCCGGATTATACCGTTCGATATTCAGATAGTCAATTAGCCGAGAATTACCCGAGTATCGACTTAACGACTCAATTTTCTCATGTACGAATACATCGTCAATCTACATATGCACACGCCTTACTCTGACGGGCAAGGAACTCATCAAGAGATTGCCCAAGCGGCCATCAAAGCCGGCATAGATGCTGTGATTGTTACGGATCACAATGTATGGGTCAAAGGGCCAGAGGGGTATTACGGTGAAGGCGAAAATAAAATATTGATGTTGGTGGGGGAAGAAGTACACGATCAGACACGCAATCCACAAAAGAATCATATGCTGATCTTTGGCGCAGGAAAAGAGTTGGCTCCTTTTGCCAAGGATCCCCAGCGCCTGATTGATGCTGTCAATGATGCAGGCGGTCTGGCTTTTCTTGCCCACCCCCATGATCCGGCTGCGCCGGCATTCAAAGAGTCAGATCTCTCTTGGGAAGATTGGAGTATACAAGGTTATACAGGTATCGAGTTATGGAATGCGATGTCGGAGTTTAAGTCGCATCTCTCTGGGAAATTGGCGGCAATATATTATGCGTTCAATCCTGCATCTATTGCGCATGGACCTTTCGAGATCGTCCTTGAGAAATGGAATGAACTGCTCAATCAAGGCCAGCGCGTGGTAGCTATTGGTGGCTCGGATGCGCATGCTATGATTGGCCGTATGGGCCCGCTGACTCGGATACTTTTTCCCTATGAATTCCACTTCAGTGCAGTGAACACGCATATCTTCACTCCACAGCCATTTAGTGGTGATGCAGTCGGCGACAGTCGTATAGTGATAGATGCCCTGCGTAAGGGGCATGCTTTTGTAGGCTATGATTTGCCAGTATCTACACGTGGTTTTCGATTCACAGCCCAAGGATTGGGAACAGATGCTTGGGTGGGAGATGAAATCCCAGCTGAGAATGGTGTCACGTTGCAGATCAAATTGCCAATTCGCACAGAATGCAATTTGATCAGAAATGGTAAAGTGATAAAAACCTGGCAAGATCGCGAAGCCAATACCTATATCACTACAGATCCAGGCGTTTATCGAGTAGAAGCCTTTCTTTTCTATCGGGGGAAGCGCAGGGGTTGGATATACAGTAATCCCATATACGTTCGATAAGTTGAGATCGATATTTGAAATATGGCCGCTAAACCGCGTTCATTACGTGTTGAAGGAATTGTATTGCGCCACCGCGAGTGGGGGGAGGCGGATCGAATGTTGACCATCATCACGCGCGAATTGGGTAAGGTTTCAGCCGTTGCAAAGGGGGTACGCAAGCCGCGCTCAAGGAAAGCCGGCCACCTGGAACCTTTTATGCGCACCAGCCTGCAGCTTGCGCGCGGGCGTAGTTTTTTCGTTCTCACACAAGCTGAAGCTATTGCGCCTTTTATTGCCTTACGAGAAGATCTGGTTTTAGTGGGCTACGCTTCGTATATCGCCGAATTGTTAGACCGTTTCACCTTTGATGAAGAAGAAAATCGCGCCCTTTATCGTTTGATTAGCAATTCCCTGACGCGTTTGAACCGGGGCGATAACCCTGAAATCGTTGTTCGTTATCATGAAATTCGTTTGTTAGATCATATTGGATTTCGTCCGCAGCTTTTCAATTGTGCCAATTGTGAAGAGGAGATTCAACCTGAAGATCAATTCTTCTCTGCCGCGCAGGGCGGGGTGTTTTGCCCTAATTGTGGGGGTACTGTTTCCGATGCAAAACCAATCTCAATGCAGGCACTCAAATATTTGCGACATTTTCAGCGCAGCAGTTATCGTGAAGCTTTCCGTGCGCAAGTCGATCCTCAGGTGATGACGGAGCTCGAACGCCTGATGAATTATTACCTGACATATTTGCTAGAGAGCGGTTTGAACACGCCTGCGTTTCTGCGGCGGGTGAGAAAAAAAGAATAATGTCTCAAAAAGAACAAGTCACACTGGCGCGCACATTGGGCTACTTCGACGCTACCATGATTGGGGTGGGGGCAATGATTGGTGCTGGAATTTTTGTCTTGACGGGACTGGCCGCAGGAGAAGCGGGCCCGGGGGCTATATTAGCCTTCATACTTAATGCATTCGTAACCCTGATCACGGCCTTTACTTATGCTGAACTTGCCTCGGCGATTCCTGAAGCGGGGGGCGGCTATGCCTTTGCCAAGCATGCCTTCCCCGGCGTGTTAGGATTTCTCTCGGGCTGGATGTTATGGTTTGCCTATTCGGTTGCTTGCGCTCTATACGCGGTGGGTTTTGGGGGCTATTTCATGGAATTGCTGCACAGCTATGCCCAACCCATATCTGAATGGTTGGTGGGATTATTGGGGCATGGCGGCTCGGTGGCCTTGGTCACTTTTGGGATCAGCGCCTTTTTTATCTCTCTCAATGTTTTCGGCGCCGATGTAACCGGTAAAGCCGAAAATATCATCACCATGGCCAAGATCGTCGTATTAGGCATATTCGCTGTCTTTGGTGTGATGGCCATTATGCGAGAGCCAACCCTCTTCGTAGACAATTTCACCCCATTCTTGCCCAAAGGATTTGGTGGAGTAATTGCCACAATGGGGCTGACCTTCATCGCTTTCGAGGGTTATGACCTGATTGCCACGGTTAGTGAGGAAATTAAAGACCCAACCCGTAATATTCCCAAAGCGACATTTACCTCTCTGGCAATTGCAGTGGTTATTTATCTTTTGATCGTTCTTGTCAGCCTGGGTGCGGTAGATCCCAGTTCTTTTGGCGATATCTTTGGTAAACAACCATCCGAGTTGGGTATCCCTGGTGCGCAGGTTCTCGACCCCAATGACCCAGCGATCAACACAACCTGGGAGATTTTGGGAACCTTCAAAGAAACAGGCATTGTGCGGGCGGCCGAAAATTTCATGCCTGCGATTGGTGTCTTGATTATTGTCTTTGGTGGTCTGTTATCGACCATGTCTGCGTTGAACGCCACAGTGATGGCCTCCTCGAGGGTGGCGTTTTCTATGGGGCGAGAGCGCATGCTGCCTATCAAATTAGCAACCATTCACCCTGTGCGACGCACCCCTCATATCGCTGTTTTTGTCACAGGAATAATTTTTGTGGCTATGGCGGTGATCCTGCCCATCGAAGTTGTTGGTTCTGCTGCCAGTGTATTGTTCTTGCTATCTTTCGCGCTGGTCAATGGTGCCTTGATTATTCTACGTAATACAGATCCGGCTTTGGAACGCGGATTCAAAACGCCTTTCTTCCCCTGGCTGCCGGCGATGGGGATCATCATCAATCTTGCTTTAGCCTTCTACCAGATCGTATTCCAGCCGATTGCCTGGGTTGTCAGTCTAATTTGGATTGCGATTGGGAGTGTGATCTATTACGTTTATACCAAATCGCGTGTTGCTCCAGAAGCCCCCATCACCATTATTCCAGAACGACAAATCACATCTGGGGATTACACTGTGATGGTACCGGTGAATAACCCCAAACAAGCCCGTTTACTTGGCTTCTTGGGCGGCATAATTGCCGCAGACCAAGGTGGTGAATTATTAGCCTTGCATGTAGTTCAGGTGCCAACCCAATTATCTCTGATTGAAGGACAAGAGCATCTTTCCCAGGGTCACAAATTAATCAAGGACGCTTCGATGAGTGCCGAGGGCATTGGGGTCCCAGTGCATACCTTATTACGGTTAGGCAGGAACGTTGGACAAGTTATTCAGATGACTGTTGAGGAGCAAAATGTAAATTTACTGATGATGGGCTGGCCTGGCTATTCGTACAAAAATGGAGAGGCATCGAATCCGATCATCGACTTGATTGGTATTAACCCTCCTTGTGATTTGGCATTTGTCCGTTTCCGTAAACGAGAAGCGCCGAGGAAGATATTGGTTGCCACGCGTGGAGATTTCCATGCGCCTCTGGCGCTCAAATTAGCGCGCATTCAAGCCATTGATTATGAGAATTATCATGATCTCTCTTCATCGATAACCCTGTTACAAGTTGTCCCGCCGGATACTGGAGTTTTCGGTCGCTACCGAGCGGCCTCGCGACTGCGCAGGTTGGCCGAAGAGCAAGATGTCCAAGCCTGGGTGCTGATACTGCCCGCTGAGGACGAGTATCAGTGCATCTTAGAAGAAGCTGAGGAGCATGATCTCGTTATTGTCCACGCGCCCTCGGAGGGGTTGTTGGAACAGCGCTTATTTGGATCTATCCCTCAAAGATTAGCTCATGAATGTTCGAAGACCGTCATCATGGTTAAACGGCACAGCGCACTCCAATCACGCGTGCGTCGGTTTTTGGGGATCAACGGCAACAATGGTTCTAACGCTTCTCCATAACAGTGAAGATCATCCTATTGTCGCACCTCTCTGAAGTATAATGACAGTATGAGTGAAGTTCCTCTAGAAATCGCTATTGGAAAAATGCTGCGCCAGCGCGGATTGAGATTGGCAGTTGCCGAATCTTGTACGGGCGGATTGATTGGCCACCGAATTACGAATATTCCTGGTTCATCTACATATTATATGGGTAGTGTTACTGCGTATGCCTATGAGGCCAAGGTGCGCTTGCTGGGTGTGAAGTGGAAAACATTGGAAGAATTTGGTGCGGTCAGCGAGCAAGTTGTCTCGCAGATGGCACAAGGAGTGCGTCGTGCACTGGCTGCGGATATTGGTCTTTCAGTAAGTGGCATCGCTGGCCCCGGTGGAGGAACGGAAGACAAACCGATTGGACTGACCTGGGTTGGTTTGAGCGCTGTCAATCATGAAGAGACGCGTGAATTCATTTGGGATGGGGATCGGCTTTTTAACAAAGAAAAATCGGCAGAAGCAACATTGCAGCTCTTAGTAGAATACCTCGAGGCCTGAAAACATGGATCCAATTGAAGTTACAGTGCGATTTGACCCCCAGGGAAATATCATTCCATTGAGTTTTATCTGGCAAAGACGAACTTATCGAATAGAATCAATTGGCCGGCAATGGGAAGCCAAAGACGGACAGCATATTTTAGTTATGACCCCAGGGAATCGTGCTCATCATTTGCTTTTTTTTGATGGGAAAGGTATTTGGTATCGAGTCCGGGGAGGCGATGCACCGACAATCCCTTTGGTATAATTGAACATCAAAAACGGGGCTGATGAGAATAAAGTCCTCTTGCATTTTGAAATAACTTTATAGTATAAAGAAAGCGTGAAAAATACCAGGCATTTTCGAGGAGGTGGATAGGAACGAAATAAAACCATTGGAAATGTAAACAGACAAATTCGATTGCATGAACGAACGAGGAGGTTCAAGATGAAGTATTTATCTGCAATCGTCCTGGCTGCCATTTTTCTAGCGCTATCGGGCAGTGGCGTTATGGCAGCAGAAGTGCCTGTAGGTGGGGTGGTTACGATCGCATCATCGCCAATAGGTACTGAGGGGACTACACTTTACGGTAGTGCGTATTCCTATAATCCCACTATCACAATAATCAGCGTCGCAGAGGATGCAACGGTGACGGTTCAGGGGTACAATTTCCCCCCCAATGACACGTTCTATGTGCGCATGAATTATATGGGCACCCAGGGGAAATCTGGCGTTATTGTTGAAACAATCACTTCGGATTCTAGTGGTAATCTCACTGATACCACCTACCCGATCCCAAGTGAGTTGGATGGCGAGTATCAGATTGCTCTCCGCATCATCAGCCCAGCGAGCGGATATTTTGCCTATAACTGGTTCTATAACAACAGCTCAGGGACAGGAGGAATCCCCACTACGACTACTGGGTATAGTGGAATTCCAACTTTCGCAATTACAGCTGTAAAGCGGGATATAAATGTTACTATTGGACCAACTAATTTCCCGCCTAATGATACTTTTTGGGTGCGAATGAATTGGATGCATACCCAAGGCATTGCCGGGGTAGTCGTTCAAACGGTGACCACAGACGCCAATGGCAATCTGAGTGACCTTGACTACCCGATTCCCGCATTTTTGCATGGCTCCTATCAAATTGCTATTCGGTTGGAGAGCATAAATTACCCATATTACTACGCTTATAACTGGTTCTACAACAATAGTACGTATTAACGCAACTTAACTGAAAATTGTGATGGGCAAGTTCCCCCTTCGGGTTCACGTCCCCTCACATACCCCGGTCAGATATGTTCTAAAAAGAAAGTGGGATGCACCTCGAGGTGCATCCCACTTTTCAATTCCCCAACCTTGCTCGCTCTTGTTCTGCTAGTTCGGGTTCTAATTTCTTAAACAAGGGTTTAGGTTTCTGCAGTGCCTTTCCCGCTTCAATCTGACTTGGTTCCCATTTTCCGCGGGCTTTGCGGGCTGCATATCGCAAGGTGGTGTGCTCGCCTAAGTTATCAGTTTGTGCTTCAGTATATTGCATGCCAAACAGGGGCTCGTCGTATCCGAAGAAAGTGTGCAACTGCTCGCTGGTGAAAGGCAGGAAGGGGGAGAAGAGCACTTTGAGCGAGTCGATTGCCCGCATCGCGGTATAAACTGTTTTCCCCGCGGCTTCCTTGTCTGATTTGATCTCGAACCAGGGGGCGGCTGTGTCCAGATATTTATTTGTTTCTTGAGCCAGCCGCATAGCTTCATTGAGTGCGGCGCGCAGTTTGACCTTTTCGAGCAAATCGCCAACTTTTTCAACTCCGGTTTCGATTATGCCAAGAATGTCTTTGTCGGCGGGGCGTAGTTCGCCCGGCGTGGGCACAACGCCATCCCAATTCTTGTAACCGAATGAGAGCACACGGTTTACCAGGTTGCCCCATGTGGCGACCAATTCATTGTTGTTGCGAGCGATGAATTCATCCCAATCCCAGTCTGTGTCGCGGCTTTCAGGCATGTTGATCGTCAGGTAATAGCGCAGAGCATCGGGATCATAACGCGATAGCGCATCGCATCCCCAGACAGCCCAATTATTACTGCCACTGATCTTCTTCTTTTCCAGGTTCATGAACTGATTGGCCGGCACATCAAATGGCAGAGTCAGTGTCTTGCCTTCTTCTCCTGCGAAGATTTCGATGAAACGTTCTCCCGCGCCCATAAGCTCTGCTGGCCACAGCGCGGTGTGGAAGAAGATATTATCTTTCCCAATAAAGTATAAAGCTCTTGCTTCAGGATTTGTCCACCAATTTTCCCAGGTATCTGGGTTGCCACTGACTTTTGCCCATTCCACCGTCGCTGAGAGATAGCCTATTACAGCTTCGAACCAGACATACAGGCATTTGCCTTCCCAGCCGTCTACGGGCACAGGGATGCCCCAATCCAGGTCGCGAGTGATTGGTCGTGCTTTAAGTCCTTCGCTTTCAATCTTGCGCAGAGATTCGCCCAAAACGGTATCACGCATATAATCCTGACGCTCACGCAGAAAATTGGCCACATCAGGTTCTAGTTTAGAAAGATCCAGGAAAAAGTGCTCCGTGTCGCGCAATTCCAAAGCATCACCGGTTTTGGCGTGGGGATTGATCAGTTTCTCAGGTTCGAGCACATTACCGCAGTTGTCGCACTGATCAGAGCGGGCACCCTCGGCTCCACAGATATAGCAGGTACCTTCTACATAACGGTCTGGTAAGAATTTGCCCGTTTTCGTTGACCATTGCGGGCGGATTTCTGCGTAGAGGAAGCCATTATCTCTCAGAGCCTGGAATATGCTCTGCGCCACTTTGAAGTGGTTCTCAGTATGGGTGGTTGTGAACAGGTCGTAGGAAATTCCCAAACCATGAAACAGCTCCAAGAATTTATCATGGAAGCTTTTGTACACTTCTTCTACGGGTTTGCCTTCGGCGTCGGCGCGCAGGGTTACGGGTGTTCCATGGGAATCTGTGCCGCTGACCATGACCACGTTGTTCCCTTTCAGACGGTGATAGCGGGCAACGATATCCCCAGGTAAGTGCGAGCCGGTGATGTTGCCAACATGGATCTCAGCGTTGGCGTAAGGCCAGGCGATGGCGACGAGAATGTTTTTTGTCATGGTAGATCTCCGATGTACAATATACAAGAAAAAAGGCTGCCTGATTGGCAGCCATGTTTTTTCTAAGAACTTAGAAACTAACTCGTTCTTTCCCGGCCATAGGCTGCCAACGACAAAGCGCGGGGCATCATGCCCATCATCATCGACATAGCCATAGCTTTGAAAGAACTTGTTGGTGTCATTTTCTTCAAACCTTTCTTGAGAAAGTGAGTTTATACTGAGCGGATAAGTTTGTCAAGCTGGCGGACAGTTTGAGCCTATTTTTTATCTTCCAAAAGTGATTTAAGATCTGAAAATCTCGGATCAATTGTCTCAATGACGCAATCGCAGCTTTCATGGTTGCGGTTGACGCCGCACTCCGGACATAAACCCTGGCAATCCTCTCGACAAACAGAATTTATCGGAACTTCCAGAACCATATAATCTCGCAAAATAGGCGCGAAATCAATTCTCCCGTTGGCTGGTAAGATCAATTCTGTGTTTTTGTCGGCGCGGTTGGGCAGCGTGAATAGTTCGGAGAACTTGCTTTCTAGGGGTTGATGAGCTTTCTCTAAGCAGCGTCCACAGATGGTTTCGGTGAAAGCGCTGAAATCGGCTTGGGCCAGCACCCCCTCGCTGGTGCGGGAGAAGTCAATCTCGCCAGACAAGTTGTCCAGCTCAAGATCGTCTCCTAATACAAGGTGTTCAATCTCGAAGTCAAAGGTGCGGCTGTAGCCAATATCTTCATGAGCGATAAAGCCGACTTCAAGTACGAGTATCTTCGTTGGGTTTGCCATGATATCACCAATTTAAAATGTTAAGGTTGCTCGGATTATAGCATAAGCAGATGATGCGGAGATGAATAACCTTGTGGTATTCTCTGGAGAAATTGACGACTTCTGAGAGGTAGTTATTACTATGCTTACGTTGCTCATTGGCACCAAGAACCAAGGCAAGGTTGATGAGATCCGAGCCCTGTTGACTGATATAGATGTTGAGTTAATCTCTTTGACAGATATAAATGTAGATTTGGATGTTGAAGAAATAGGAAAGACCTACGCAGAAAACGCCGCCCTCAAAGCCAAAGCGTACGCGCAGGCTTCGGGAATGATCACCCTTGCTGATGATTCGGGCCTGGAAGTAGATGCCTTGGATGGTGCGCCAGGATTATATTCAGCGCGTTATTCATCTCGACCAAATGCCACCGATGCAGATCGTCGTGGTTATTTATTGGAAAACCTGGCTGAATATCCGCGTCCTTGGGGCGCTCGCTTCATTTGTGTGGTGGCGCTGGCCACGCCTGAGGGTGAACCTCATTTTTATGAAGGCATTTGCCCCGGAGAGATCATCCCAGAAGAACGCGGCCAGTTTGGCTTTGGCTATGACCCCATCTTCTTGGTTGAAAAATCAGAGCAAACCATGGCTGAACTACCCATGGAAGAGAAGAACAAAATTAGCCACCGCGCTCGGGCAGTGATAGGGGCGAGAGATAGTATTCTTGAGTTATTTGTATAGCGAGCTTTGAGTTGGAGTTTATACCACAAATGATTGAGATGAACACAGATTTTTGGTTTTTATCAAATTTATCTGTGTTCATCTGTGAGTCCACTGAAAAAACTACTAAACGAGGATTTCCGCTTCCGGCGGGAAACTTACTTGGTGGCTATTTGCAGTAGAGTCATCTGTGGTTTTAGTTGCTTTCAGTCTGCACCAATTCTGACGGGAACGAATGTTGATGGATTGGGGATAATCAGGGGTTGGTTTTGAAATTGATCTTCCATCTTTGGGACGCTCAGCGTGTCGAATTGGCTGGTTCCCGCTAATGTGTCGATCGCAGCTCGTTCCGTGATCACGCGGGCTACTTTGCCATCTACCATCTGGATAACTTTGTCGACATATTTGCACATGCGCAGGTCATGGGTGACCATGATGCCAGCTTTGTTTTGCTCGTGAATCAGGTCGGCGAAAATCTGCACGACTTGGTTAGCGCGCTCTGTATCCAGGCTGGCAGTGGGCTCGTCGGCAAGTACCACGCTGGGATTGTGGATCAACGCCCGAGCTATGGCCACGCGCTGCTGCTGACCGCCGGAAAGTTGCTTGGGCAGGTTGTTGAGGCGATCATCCATACCTAGACGAGTCAATAAATCGGCGGCGCGTTGGCGACCTTCGCGGCCGTTCTTTTTGTTCAGGCGCAGCATCAACTCGACGTTTTCTAGGGCAGTCAAGTAGGGAACCAGGTTGTTGGCTTGAAACGTGAAGCCGATCTTTTCGCGGCGGAAGCGGGTGCGCTGGACATCATTCATCTGGTTTAGATCTTGCCCATCGATATTTAGCTGACCTTCTGTGGCATTCAACAATCCAGCTAGCATAGCGAGCATAGTTGTTTTCCCTGAGCCGCTTGGACCAACCAGACCGATAAATTCCCCGGCGCCAACGCTGATTGAGACGCCATCGACGGCCTTGACGACCAGATTGCCGCTTTCATAAACCTTTGTCACATCACGTGTTTCTAAAATATTCTTCGTCATATCAATTCCTTCAACTTATAACTGTCAACGTGTAACTTGATACACTAAAACTACATGCCTAAAGCTGTTAGCGGTTCGACTTTTAGAGCCGACCGGATAGAAACCATGCCGCCCACAGGCCCGATGAGCAATAGGGCAGCCAGTGCTGTCAAGATGGATGTGCCTGTGAAAAGTACTGGAATTCCAGCAGGCAATCCCATTGCCAGTCCCAAAGTGCTCAATCCACCCAAGGCAACACCAAACAAAGTCACAAATATGATCTGCAGTACCGCTGCGTTGGCAACGATGTGATTGGACGTACCAATCGCTTTTAGCATGCCAATTTGGGGCACTTTCTGAAGTGTCTGGATTTGGAAGAAACCGCCGATTACTAAGATGCCAATCAAAAATGTGAAACCCTTTTGGGTATTCAGCGTGTTTTGCTGCGCCGCATATCCTGGAGCAGACTTGTACGCTGTCTCGATATCGGTGACTTCAATGCCATCGACGCGCTCTTCCAAGAAATTGGACATCGATTCGAGAGCTGTGGGATCATCTAACTTCACAGCCAAAATATTCGGAATAATGGGGCCGCCGTTATTCTCGACATTCGCTTTGGGACGCACATCGTCCCAAACTTGAAGAGAGACAAAGATCGAAGGCTGGAAGAAATATTGCTGGCCACCGCTGATGCCGGCGACTTTGAGCTGGTAGAACTCATCATCTGTGCCTTGGGTGGATTTCAAGGTCAACATATCGCCAACCTCCACACCGGCCTGTTTAGCAATGCGTTGGTCAATGACGACCACTTTGCCTTGCTTGGTGCGGATGGGTTCCCCTTGGAAAGCTGGGGGAGAGCCAGGTTTACCAGGCTCGATGCCCACCAGAGATGCATCAATGGGTTCGATCCCATCTTGGAATACAAGGGTCGTGTTGCTGAAGCCGATGGCGCCCACATCTGAGATACCATCCCAGCGTCGCACGTTCCTGAGAACATCGTATTCCAAGCGGCTCTCGATGGTGGAGTAGTCAGTGTCTTCCTGGAAAACCAACACCTGGGCATCAATCTTCTCGAGATATTCTTTGTTGGCTGAGGCGAGACCTTCGCCCAAACCTGCGGTGAAAAGCACTAAGAAGGTGATCAATGCGATCACTAGGCTGAACAGAAAGAAGCGCCCTTTGTTGCGCCAGATTTCTTTGATACTCAGATAAAATGCCATGTTTCTCCTCGAATTTCGTGCTGCTTGGTTGAATATGGAGAAATATTATCAGAATAACCATATATTGTCAAGTATTTGCACAGATATATTAGATGAATAATTGATGAGAGAATTGAAACAAGGTTGTAGTGCATCTAAGTGTTCTTTTAATTTGACAATTTCACTCCGATTATATAAAATATGCTGAATTATTGTATGGCATGGGGGGGCATGGCTTCTTGTCTGTGAGGTGATAAGATGAAATTTGCACCAGATCGCGAAAAGCAAAAAGAAGTTTATATGGATTATTTCACCAACCGCGGTATCGATACCAGTTGTATTGTTTGCGGCAGTGAAGATTGGTTCATCGGTCGCACTGGCCCTGAGTTTGAAGTGGAAGGTGAGCGCACAATTATTCCTGTTGAGTTGATCTGCAATTTTTGTGGGCGCATTGCACTTTATGATGCCTGGGTGATTGGCCACGATTGAGGGATCAATGAAAAAAGTATTGTTATTTGCCGGAACTCGTAAAGGTGGCTTGATCTTTACCAGTGATGAATCTCGCCGTCAATGGGATGCCAGCGATTTACACTTCAAAGCATGGAAAATGATGCATATGGTTATGGATCCGCGTGACCGGCGCATTCATGCCTCTGGTATTCATGAAGCCTTTGGCCCCAGTACGCATTACTCGGATGATTTTGGGGAAACCTGGACCCAGTCAGAACAACCCCCAAAGTTTGACCGCCCCTCCGCTGCCCATCGGCCAATCGGCACTCCTGAGGAAGCGCGGGACCCTGATGAAGCTCTTCAAAAAGCTGAGGAAGTGCTCAAAGTTTGGAAGATCGAGCCAGGGCAAGAGGCTGAAAAGGGCACATTGTACGCAGGCGTTGAGCCGGCAGCGCTTTTCAAGTCAACTGATCGCGGTAGAAGTTGGCAAATCAATCAGAGTTTATATGATCATCCCCACCGGGCAAATTGGTTCCCTGGCGCGGGTGGCCTGTGTTTGCATACCATCGTGCCCCACCCTACAGATCCAGATCAAATGTGGGTGGCGATTTCAACGGGGGGCTGCTATTACACATCCGATGGTGGGGTTACCTGGAACCCTCGAAATAAAAACGTGCGCGCCGATTTTTTGCCCGAAAAACTCCCCGAGTATGGACAATGTGTGCATAAGATCGTCATGCACCCAGAATTCCCCCAGCGCTTGTATCAGCAAAATCACTGCGGCATGTATCGCAGCGACGATGGCGGAGAATCTTGGATTGATATCGGCGAGGGCAAGCTACCCAGCAGGTTTGGTTTCCCGATCGTTGTTCATCCCCATGAACCTGATACCATCTTCCTTGTGCCCGAAGAGAGTGACCAGTTCCGGGTCAGTCTGGATAATAAATTTGTGGTCTGGCGCAGCCGTAATGCGGGCGAGAGCTGGGAGCCTATGACAAAAGGATTGCCAGAGCGAGCGTATCTGGTGGTGTTGCGTGACGCGATGACAACCGACAACTGCGACGATGCAGGAATTTATATTGGCACCAGCACCGGTCAAATTTTCTTCAGCAAAGATGCTGGGGATAATTGGGAGTTGTTAGCAGATTATTTGCCCCCGATTTCATCACTAGAAGCGATAGTGGTTGATTAACTCATAATACGCACACGTAGCGGGAAAGTCCTGAAAATAGGGGAGGGGTGGAGACTTCGTCCCCACTCCCTATTTTCAGGGATAGTTCTCTTTAGGTTGCGTAACATCAATGATTAAAAAGAAAAGACATCGGAAGTTTCGGAAACTTCCGATGTCTATGTTTCAATACTTTTTTGGACTTCTCTTACGGCGGGGGTGGCTCGGTGCCAGTTTCAGGTTCTGATGCTGGAGCAGCATCGCCGGCATCTTCCATGATTGGCTCTGAGAGTGCTGTAGCTTCATCAGCTGTCTCTGGCATTCCGGCCAAAACCCAACGCTCGAACATATCGATATATTCAGCCTTGAGATCTTTGCTAGGCGGCATGGGCCCGATAATCTCTTCGCCGCTGGCATCGAAGATCGACTCGCGATGCAGCGTGACGATGATGTAGCTCTCCAAGTCGCCAGCAATGACGTTCTTGTCGGCGTTGTCGCCAGTGGTGAGGATCTCCTCATAGGTCTGCATCAGGTATTCGTTGTTCTCCTTGCCGGGGCGGTGACAGGAAACGCAGTAGCGTTTTGCTACAATCGAAATATGAACTTCATAGGAGGGTACTTCGCCTTCAGCAAGTGAGGGGATGCCGATGATAGCATCTTCGGGAATTTCAGCGCGCTCATCCCAGGTGTAGCGCATAAAGGTGACAATATCTTCGATCTCACTGCGCTGCAATTCGCCGCCGTATCCCAAACCATAAGGCGGCATGCCCAGATCTTGCTGGCCAAGGTCGATGATGTTGTAGAATGTTTCATCGGTACGGGTCCACATCTCGTCAATGCTGCTGATGGATTTTACCAATGTGCCATCTTCGATACCCTCAACGCCGATGATCTCGCCGCCTTCCCCTTCAGGTTGGTGGCATTCGGCACACCAGAAGGAATAGAGATCCTGACCCTGGATGACTTGTTCGGCTATGGAGCCGGCTAGCGCAACCTCTTCTTGCTCCGGGGTGGTGATCACAGCTCGGACCGTCAATCCGATGATGCCTATGACGATCAAACTCATCACAGCGACGCCAATCTTGCGTTTTTTCCAGTTGCGGTAGGGATTCTTGTCGATGAATGGCAGCAGGAGTAAGATCAAAACGCCGATTCCGGGGATCACTGCGGTGCCGACCCATTCGATGGCTCCGGGGATAAACTTTAGGAATTCGAACAGGAAGAGGAAGTACCACTCCGGGCGGGGTATGTAGTTGGCATCATTAGGATCTGCTTTGGGCTCTTGTGCCACCCCCAAAAAGGCAGCCAACCCAACCAAAAGTAAGAAGAGTCCGAATGAAACAATTAAATCTTTGTAGATGATATCCGGCCAAAATTTGACACCCTTCTGTTTGGCAGCAAGATATTTCTCGTGATATTTTTTCTTGAATTCTTCGTTCACGGTTTATCTCCTTCCCTACTCTTCATCACTGGGGATGTTGGAAATGCCCAGGCGGATGATGAGATACATATGGACGCTGATCATCAGAACCACACCGGCGGGTAGGATCCAAATGTGGGCGGAGAAAAAGCGCGCCAACGTCACAGCGCTGATGTCTGTGCCTCCCCTCAATGCTTTCAATAGAAAATCCCCGATAAACGGAACCGTACCTACAATCTCGGTTCCCACGGTGGTTGCCCAAAAGGCACGTTGATTCCAAGGGAGCAGGTATCCAGTAAAGCCCATTCCCAGGGTGAAGAGCAGCAAAAATACACCGGTCAGCCAGGTGATTTCACGGGGATATTTGTAGGCTCCGTAGAAGAATGTGCGCAGCATGTGGATGAATACGACTATGACCATCAGGCTGGCACCCCAGTGGTGTATGCCGCGGATCAGCCAGCCAAAAGCGACTCCATTCATGATATATTGAATACTGTCGTAGGCCTTATCTGGTGAGGGGACATAATACATGGTCAGGAAAACCCCTGTAAGACCTTGCATCACAGCTAAGAATAAACTGGCACTGCCTAAGGTAAACCACCAGTTTACTTTAGGGACTTTGCGATCCAAAACTGTCGCATATATTGCCTCGAGCCCGAGGCGCTCTTCTAGCCAAGCAAAGATTTTTTCAGCCGTATTTCCAGACATGATTACCCTTCCGTCAGGTGAATGAGGATATTGCCTTCCTCGACCTTGAACTCGTATTCGTACATGGGGTGAGGAGGTGGTCCATAGATTACCTCGCCGTCGATTGCAAACTGGGCGTCGTGGCAAGGGCAGAGATACGCCGAATCTTCGTCGCTCCATTTGACGCGGCAGCTCAGGTGAGTGCACACATTCGAAAGCACCTTCAGTTCGCCTCCCGATTTTCTAAGAACGAATACCCCAAAGCTGTTGGTAGTGCGCTCCCAGCCATTGACTTTGGTGCGGGTAAAACTGAACAATTTTGGTGTGCCGATAGGATAGCCATCCAATGCTCCCAACGAAACCCATTCATCAACAGTCTGTGTTTTGAGAGCTGGTGAAATGATATAGCCGATGATAGGTATCCCTACGATGGCCCCCATAATGGACCCCAAGAAGGCCATCACGATTTTTGAGAAATCGCGGCGACTCAAATTGGGAGAAGAGGTCTTCTTCGTCATTCGTACCTCCTGATTGATATGAAGTTATCAAGACTTATAGCCTTAGTAGGTAGTATGGAATAGAATTACAATTCCTCAGATTAGGCCGTGTTGAAATTTGGAGGTTTCTCTCCAGAAATAGCTGCTTCTTATTTTGACTAATACTCTTGATAAAGCCCTAAATGTCAACACTACCCAGTATTATAAAACAGAAGATTGAAGAATGTTGAGGATACCTGGAACCAACAAACCATGAACTATGTCACTTAATATGAATATAGAACGATGCGATAATATCAGTACCTGTTATCCGTTTTTGTAACGGTTATAATATTGGGGTTTTCGATAATTTCATACTTCATCTCACTGCGAGAGGAGGCCATTTATGGCACTAGACAGGAGAGTTGGATTTTTTGAGGGTTTGAAATACAAGGGTGGAGGTCCAATGCTGGCCTGGATACTTCACCGCATTTCAGGCCTGGGCATGATCGTCTTCATTAGTTTACATGTTGTTGCTTCGTTCTTTACGCAAGAAATGGGCAGTGATTGGGCGATATCCATAAACATTGTCTACGAGTCGGTTATTTTCCAATTGTTCATTGTTTTCTCGGTGCTATATCACGGCATCAATGGGATCAGAATCATCATTCTCGATCTGTGGCCGCGTATGTTGCGATATCAAAAAGAGATGACCTGGCTGCAATGGTTAGTCGTTATCCCCATTTATGGCCTGACAATTTATATCATGATCCAGCGCATGATCACTGGTGAATGAGAGGAATGAGGAGAAATAAAATGCAAACGAGAAAAGTTCCTCACCCAGGCTGGAACCTTGAATACTTGATGTTCCTGTTCACCCGACTTTCTGGGTTGGCCTTCTTCCTTTTGGCAGTTATTGGGATGGCAGCAGCCCTGATAATGGGGGCGCGTTATCAAATGGATTTAGGAACCTTAATGCGCTGGACCTTTTTCCCCAACCCCAACCATGTGCTGGATAGCAACATTCCAGATGTTACCTTTGGGTGGGCCAATGGATTTTGGCAGATCATGCAATTTTTGGCGATCTTCTTTGGGGGTACGCATGGATTGAACGGTTTACGCGTTGTCCTGGAAGATTACATCAAGCGTCCATTTTGGCAAATCGTTATTCGCTTGCTCATATTCGTGCTCTGGGTGTTTATGATCCTGGTAGCCGTTTTCGTGGTCTTGGCTTCTTGAGGCCCAGAGGAGAATTGACATTATGAAAACGCATCAATACGAAGTCCTGATCATTGGGGGTGGCGGTGCAGGCCTTATGGCTGCGATATATGCTTCAAAGGGAGCCAGTACAGCCGTCCTCAGTAAACTTTACCCTACACGTTCCCATACTGGTGCTGCGCAAGGTGGTGTTGGGGCTGCCTTGGGAAATGCCGAGGAAGACCGCCCGGATTGGCATACCTATGATACTGTCAAAGGCAGCGATTATTTGGGAGATCAAGATGCCATCAAATTTATGTGCGATGTTGCCCCAGAAGTTGTTTATGAACTAGAACATATGGGATTGCCCTTCTCGCGCAATCCCGATGGCACCATTGCTCAACGCCCTTTTGGTGGGCATACCAATAACAACACTGGCAAACCGGTTACCAGAGCATGCTACGCAGCAGACCGCACAGGTCATATGATTCTGCAAACCCTTTACCAGCAGTGCGTCAAGAACAAGGTCACCTTTTTTGATGAATACCATGTTGTTGATTTGATCACTGCCAATGGTTCAGCTGCTGGTGTGATAGCCCTCGAATTGGCAACGGGCGAATTACATATCTTCCACGGAAAGACAGTGATCTTCGCTACCGGTGGTCATGGCCGTGTGTGGGAAGTTACATCGAATGCCTACGCTTACACGGGTGACGGTGTTGCGATTACCTTGCGGCGAGGAATCCCAGCCGAGGATATGGAATTTTTCCAATTCCATCCAACTGGTATTTATCGCATGGGTATCCTGATCACCGAGGGTGTGCGCGGTGAAGGAGGCGTATTGCTCAACAATAAGGGTGAACGCTTCATGGATCGCTACGCCCCGACGGTCAAAGATCTGGCATCGCGCGATGTGGTCAGCAGGGCTATGTATTTGGAGATGCAGGATGGCCTGGGTATCAACGGGAACCGATATCTCTATTTGGATGTCACACCCGAAACGGTAAACAAATATGCCGCATTGGACGGACGTACCCGACCCGACGGCTCAGCCTTCCGTATAACCGCCGAAGAGATACTCTCCAAGCTGCCTGACATTATCGATTTCTGTCACACTTATTTGGGAGTTGATCCGGTAACACAGCCCATGCCAGTGCAGCCAACGGCGCACTACGCCATGGGCGGCATTCCTACTAATGCCCGCACAGAAGTGTTCATTGATGAGAAAGATACCATCATGCCGGGGTTATATGCCGCTGGCGAAGTGGCGTGTGTCTCAGTGCATGGTGCCAATCGCTTGGGAACCAACTCACTGCTCGATATCGTCGTCTTTGGAAAAGAAGCTGGATTACGGGCGGCGGAATTTTCTCGAGGAGCATCCTTCCAACCTTTACCCGAGGATGCGGCTGATTTCAGCTGTGAGCAATTTGATCGCTTGCGCAACGGCAGCGGAAAAGAAAAGGCCGCTGACATTGCCAAAGAAATGAAAGAAGTGATGAATGACCATGTAGGGGTCTTCCGTGTAGAAGATGGCATGGCCATGGCGCTGGATAAGGTACGCGAGTTGAAAGAACGTTACAAAGAGGTACGCGTGGGAGATCAGGGCGATGTTTACAATACTGATCTGCTGAACATCTGGGAATTGAGCAATCTCCTGGATCTGGCTGAAGTTACAGCTGCCTCGGCATTGGCTCGCAAAGAAAGCCGCGGTGCTCACGCTCGTGATGACTATCAAGAGCGCGACGACAAAAAGTGGATGAAACACACCATGGCCTGGTTGGAAGACAACGAAGTTGAACTAAAGTACAAGCCAGTCACAATCACTGATTACAAACCGAAGAAACGGGTGTACTAGGAGCGTGAGCCATGAAAGTTAAACTTAAAATCTTTCGCTATGACCCCGAAAATGACAAGAAACCTCACTACGACAAGTTCGTTGTGGAGGCAGAACCCACTGACCGCATCTTAGATCTGTTGGAGTGGATCAAAGATTACCAGGATGGAACTATATCTTATCGTCGCTCGTGCGCCCATGGAGTCTGCGGGTCGGATGCCATGCGCATCAACGGTGTTAATCGTCTGGCGTGCAAAGTATTGGTCAAAGATGTGGGCACCAAGGTCACTGTCCAACCGATTTTAGGTTTGCCGATTGAAAAAGATTTAATCGTAGATATGGAGCCTTTCTTTGATTCGTACAAGTCGGTGATGCCCTATTTTGTTGGCGGGGAGGAGAATCCACAAAAAGAACAGTTGCAGAGCCCCGAAGATCGCGAACGCTTTGATGACACGACCAAGTGCATTTTATGCGCGGCCTGCACGACCTCGTGCCCTTCTTTCTGGGCAAATGGAGAATATGTCGGACCTGCGGCGATGGTCAATGCGCATCGCTTTATCTTTGACAGCAGAGATCAAGCCGCGGCTGAGCGGCTCAAAGTGCTCAATGACCAATATGGCGTTTATCGCTGCCATACCATCTTCAACTGCACGGATGCTTGTCCCAGGGAAATTCAAGTCACACAGGCAATTGGTGATCTCAAAAAAGCAATTGCAACTTCCCGCCTGGATTAGTTTTTTAAGTATTGAGTGCCTCTTTATATTGGGGCACTCCTCTTTTATTTTGGTTCTATGGAATTGCCGTGAGAGAGATCACATTTGCTACCCCCAAATGTGGCCCCTTACCACGGCGGATCCTATTCACCCTTTAATTTGTATGCATCTATAAGGATGACCAACGAACTATTGAATTTATCTGCAGAGGATCAAATTTATAGGTATAATTAACTAGATTCTATTGAAAAAAGATTCCCGTTTTTAGGCGCTGGTTATGCCTGAAGCCTGCACTGAAATTTCACAAGTGACGGGATTGGGAGCTCAATCAGTAGTTCACCTTTGCTTTCAAGGCTTACAGTATTCGATGGATCTTACGCAAGAGTTTTCTCGTCCGCCTGAAATTCTCATCGCAGATGATGATAGGTTTATTAGGGATTTGTTGGAAACCTATCTGACGGATGCAGGTTGCAACGTGCGAGCTTTTGCCAATGGTGCGCAAGCCTGGGAAGCCATTCAAGAGAATCTCCCCGACTTAGTTTTGCTTGATATCCGCATGCCGCAGATGGACGGGTTGACGGTTTGCGGGATGCTCAAAAAAAACCCTGAAACCCAGTTCATCCCTGTGGTCATTGTGACTGCCTTAGATGCTGAAGACGAAGAGTTAAATGCCATTGAGGCTGGGGCGGATGATTTTATTACAAAGCCATTCAATTCCGTCATTTTACTCACACGCGTTCGATCTTTGCTGAGGCTTAAACGTTTGCATGATGATCTAGAGAGCCGTAATGACCTGCTGCGCCAGGTTCTAAACCGCTATGTTGACCATGAAATCGCAGATGTCATTCTCACCGATCCCGACCGTTATTTGAAACTGGGTGGCGAAACCCGCGATATCACCGTGTTGTTTGCTGATTTGCGCGAGTTCACTAATTTCAGCGCTTCACACCCCGCGCCTCAGGTTGTTGATATTCTCAATCTTGTGTTCAACGAGATGGTAGAGTTGGTTTACCATAACCAGGGTACATTTGATAAATTCTTGGGAGATGCCATTATGGCATTCTATGGCGCGCCGATCGGTGGGGAGGATGACACTCGGCGAGCTTTGCGCACCGCGCTAGAGATGCAAGAATGTTTCAAGAGATTGCAAGCAGACTCGCCAGATCAAATCCTTAGACCATTAG
>JACKQG010000412.1_pt1 | contig 38082 bp, 38 predicted proteins | sample 8237621 | NCBI WGS metagenome assembly JACKQG01 (sample SAMN15677084, study PRJNA649215) | marine metagenome | biome: marine; feature: Black Sea; material: saline water; isolation source: suspended particulate matter (SPM) from the Black Sea western gyre | collected 2013-06-09/2013-06-10 | depth... | reverse complement strand
AATGCAGAATATGTGTGAATACTTCCGAGTCTGACTGGTACCCTGTGTATCCTTGAAATCCACGTGACATCAGATACTCCCTGATAGGAATAAAGGCGGTATTTTCTCCGTTTGTCATGGTGGAAAACCCCTGGATAAAAAAAGGATGGCACGCGTAAAGATTTATTTCATAGTTGGTGTTCTGTCTTCCCTGCGCCATGATGACCCGGGCGCCAAGGTCCATCCGGTCAATATTTAAATGCTCAGCTAATTCCAGAGGTTCCCCTATCTCTTTGATCATGATCGTATCCGGCCAAAAAGAAAACACGATCATATCCCCTTTTTCTTCTCCCATTTTTTGAAGCTCAAGGCGCAGTATCAGCAATCTGCTATATAACTCACCGCTGCTCAGATTTTCCCACTCTTCCGGATACTCATATGCCCGCACAAGATACACATCACGTCTTGGCACACCAGGCGGTGGAGTTTTTGGGGGCTTAACCGACATCCTGTATTTGGTCATGAATCCGACATCCATCATGAACCTGTCCAGACGCTTTAAGCCTCTTTCGCTGAAAATTCCTGACAAAATCGGCGCATTTTTCATCTTTTCAAAAGGACCTGCCAGATCACGCAACAAAAGCCCCACACCAGAACCATCATGCCCTTCCCTCATAACATCCAGCGCCCTTAATGCTATCATTGGTGACAGGGGTTCTTCGCTGGTTAGCGCAATTAATCGGCACATATTCTTTCTCCTTATCTAAGAGCTTACACTTGCTGTATAATTAAAGCATATAGATATTAAGCAATATTTAGGCCATAATTGGTAAACCCCGTTAGAAAGGACGGGGCTTTATACCCCGCCCTTTCTATAAGGAATTAAATCTTTATTTATTTCATCCCCGCTATAAATGGCGTGGCTTTCTAACGGGGTAAATATATAAAGTAAAAATGATTTCGGAATGATATATTTATAGGGAGACGTTCACGACAAATCAAGCATTACATTTTTGTTATTTTAATGTCAAACTTATTACATATATGTAAGCTTGCTTTGAGTATATAAGGGCCTCATCGATACAGACGATAGTCAATGCCGCATTTTTTTAATTTGTAAGCGAACTTTCTTACAGTTGTTTTGACTATTTTTGCAGCCAGGGTGATATTTCCCCGTGAATTCTTTAGAGAGTCAATTATCATATCCCTTTCCAGATTTTCCACCGCGTCGTCCATGGACAGGGCAGGCAAAGTGTCTGATTCCGTACCTGTCTGCAGTGTAGGAGGAAGATGGTAGCTATGTATCACTCCCTCTTCACATAAAAGAACTGCACGCTCTATACAGTTTTCCAGTTCTCTGACATTTCCGGGCCAGTGGTAATCCATAAGCATGTCTATGGCAGGTGTTGAAAACCGCCGGATATCCTTGCTGTTTTCCTTTGTATATCTTTCAAGAAAATGATCGGCCAAAAGTAAAATATCTGTCTTGCGTTCTCTCAGCGGAGGCAAATATATCGGAAAAACATTCAAACGATAATACAGATCGCCCCTGAAGGTTTCCTCCTCTACTCCCTGTTCAAGATTCTTGTTGGTTGCAGCGATTATTCGAACATCGGTTTTAATTGTCCTCTGACCTCCTACACGTTCAAATTCCTTTTCCTGCAAAACGCGAAGGAGTTTTGTCTGAACGTCAAGACCAACGGAGCCAATTTCATCAAGGAATATCGTTCCCTTATTAGCCAGCTCAAATTTCCCCAACTTTTGCTTTATGGCGCCGGTAAACGCACCCTTTTCATGCCCAAACAGTTCGCTTTCTATGAGGTCTGAAGGAAGCGCCGCGCAATTTACTTTAACACAGGGTCTCTTTGCCCTCAGGCTGTTATAATGTATCGAGTTTGCCACCAGCTCTTTGCCTGTTCCGCTCTCTCCGCGAATAAGCACTGTGGCATTGCTTCTGGAAACCTGGGATATCATCTGAAAGACTTCCCGCATCTTGTTGCTGTTTCCTATGATACCGGTAATACAATATTTATTTCCCAGTTCGTTTCTAAGCCTTTGGTTCTCCTCTCTTAAGCGCTCCTTTTCAAGGCGGATTGTTTCCAGATTGATAACATGCCTTGCAACCATGGTCGCAACAACAGACATGAGCTTTTTCCCTTGCTTTAAAGAATAAGATTCGTCAAAGGGTTTATCAACGCTGATTGCTCCAATCACCTTGCTTCCCTTCATTACCGGCACACATATAAAGGAAAATTCCCGATCCTTTCTGCTTTTTCTGGAGGCTGTGCGATTAAGAAACAGAGGTTCCTCACCGATTTTCGGAATCGCAACCGCCCTGCCGGTCTGAATTACTCTGCCGGTAATCCCCTCGCCCAGTTTGTATTTCACTCTTTTAATAGTGCTTTTAGAAAGATCGTGCGCAACCTCTATAGAAATTTCATTCTGCAATGGATGTAATATCGTAATTGTGCCGCGCACCATCTCCATTGAACTGGATAAAATATCCAAAACATCATACAGGCTCTTTCTAAGATCAAGGTGCCTGTTTAAAGCCTTGCTGATCTCATAAAGCAGGGTAACTTCTTCTATACGTTTCATTCTAACTCTGATATTTTGAAAGGTAAAAAAGGCATCGCCTTGTGCCGATGCACGGTTATAAGTCTGAAATTGTATTTTATTAATATCGATATTGATAACCGGTGTCAAATTATTAAACAGCAATTCTCGGTAAAGGCAGTAAAACATCCCTCTGTCAGCGCTTTAGTTGCTACTACGCAAATATTCAGGCTAAGGCTGTCCGGTGTTAAACAATCAAAATTACAAGCTTGTCAATTATTACATTGACATATTACATCATTGTAATATTTCTATTTTGCCTCCTCGCTTTAAAACGCCTATCTAACTAATATAACTCAGTTATATTTTTTGGCACATCTATTGCTGATTCATTCTTCAGATTATATTATAAACAAAATAAGATTTATAAATCTGCCGTGCAAAATAAATACGAACATGCCCCAAAGAGGCTCAAGCAAAAATTTGACGGCCCAAAAATCGATTCTCCTGATCAGGTTAACAGAATCAAGCAGTCGATTGAGAAGGTTCTGGCAAACTCTATGTTTAACTAATCACGGAGGTGTATTACAGAAATGAAAACAAAAAGCTTATTTATTACAGCCATTGTTTCTCTTATCCCATTTTCGTCAGCCTTTGCTGGAGAAGAAGCATTGAATTCTGGCGACACCGCCTGGATAATAGTTGCGACAGCACTGGTTATGGTTATGACGCCTGCTGGTCTTGCCCTCTTTTACGGTGGAATGTCAAGGTATAAAAACCTTTTAAATACCATTGCAATGACTTTTATCTCATACTGCATTGCAAGTGTAATATGGATGATGTGGGGATATACATTTGCCTTTGGAACAGATAATGCGGGTATTATAGGAGGGCTGAACCACCTGTTCTTAAATGGAATTAGCGTGAATAGCCTGTCAGGAACCATTCCAACTTATGTGTTTGTTCTTTTTCAGATGACATTTGCCTGCATCACCGTTGCGCTTGTTCTCGGTTCTATAGTTGACAGAATGAAATTTTCTTCATGGATTGTCTTTGCAGCTCTATGGGTTACCTTTATATATTGTCCCATTGCCCACTGGGTATGGGGCGGGGGATGGATGGGAAAGATGGGCGCTCTTGATTTCGCCGGTGGAACTGTTGTGCATATAAATGCCGGTGTAGCAGGTCTTGTGCTCGCCCAGGTTCTTGGAAAACGGTCAGGTTATGGTAAGGAGGCGATGTTTCCCTCAAGTATTACATTAACCGCTCTTGGCGCTGCTCTCTTATGGTTTGGATGGTTTGGTTTTAATGCCGGAAGTCAACTTGCTGCTGACGGTGTTTCCGGATCAGCATTCTTAGTGACAAATACCTCTGCAGCAATGGGGGCGCTTTCATGGATGTTTGCTGAATGGTATGTCAATAAGAAGCCGACACTCCTGGGGATCGCTTCCGGAGTGGTTGCCGGTCTTGTTGCAATTACACCTGCAGCCGGATTTGTAAATTTACCGGCATCCCTGATTATTGGATTGGTTGCAGGAATCTTTGGTTTTTACTGTGTTGCAATAGTTAAGAAAAAAATTGGTTATGATGATTCACTGGATGCATTCGGAGTGCATGGAATATGCGGACTTTGGGGCGCTCTTGCAACAGGTCTTTTTGCAAATCCTGCTATAACCGAAGGGGCGGCCGGCCTGTTTTATGGAAACCCGAAACAGCTTTGGATTCAGCTTGTTTCAATTCTTGCAACCGCATCTTTTACAGCAGTTGGAACGCTCATCGTCGTGTATATAACACGTTTTATTACCGGAGGCATCAGGGTAGAGCCAGAAGATGAAATAAATGGCCTTGACAGTTCACTACATGGTGAGAGGGGTTTTGAGATTACATTTTAAAAGTGATTTATAATTAATTAAAGCTGGACTTTTCACATGGTCATTACTATATGTAATCAATAATAATGTATCAAAATTGAACTGCAACAGCGAGCGCATTCCTCGCAGCTTGCTGCGGGGTTAACGAGCGAATCAAAAAATTGATAGAATTCCTTACAGTCGAATCCGCCTGCGGCGGACTGCAGCTTGCTGCAGGGTTCTTCAATTGTCAAAAAAGGAGCTATTAACATGAAGAAAATCGAGGCTATCATCAAACCTTTTAAACTGGATGATGTTAAAGAAGCATTGAATGAAGTCGGCATCCAGGGAATGACTATTTCAGAGGTAAAGGGATACGGACGGCAGAAAGGGCACAAGGAGGTTTATCGCGGGGCCGAATATGTGGTTGACTTCATCCCTAAAATCAAGATCGAAATAGTTGTTGAAACCGACCTGGCTGATAAGGTGGTTGAAACAATAAAGAAAGCTGCATATACCGGCAAAATAGGGGATGGAAAAATTTTTGTGCTCCCCACAGAGGAAGTTATCAGAGTACGCACAGGAGAAAAAGGGAAAGACGCTATTTGACAATTTCTATAATAAGGAGATTCAAATCATGACACCAAAACAGGTACTGGAAATGGCAAAAGAAAATGAGGCCAAGGTTGTTGATATACGTTTTCTGGACTTTCCAGGTGTATGGCAGCATTTTACCGTGCCTATATGCGAACTTGATGAATCGAGCTTTGAAGACGGTTTCGGGTTTGACGGTTCAAGCATCAGGGGGTGGCAGCCGATTCATGCCAGCGACATGCTTGTGATACCCGACCCTGCGACCACAAAGATGGATCCATTCTTTGAAGTTCCGACTCTGGTTCTTATCGGAGATATAGCTGACCCCCTAACACGGGAACCTTATTCTCGCGACCCGCGCTATATTGCCAAAAAGGCTGAACTATACCTGAAAGGCAGTGGAATCGGAGACACAGTATATATTGGTCCTGAAGCAGAATTTTTTATTTTCGATGATGTCCGCTTTGAATCCTCAACAAACAGGGCATTTTATGAGATCGACTCTATCGAAGGAATCTGGAACACCGGCAAAGAAGAATCCCCGAACCTTGGCTATAAACCAAGGCATAAGCAGGGATACTTTCCTGTTCCGCCCACCGACAAGTTCCAGGATCTTCGAACCGACATGCTTCTTACCCTTGAAAAACTGGGTATAGATGTTGAATGTCAACACCATGAAGTCGCAACGGCCGGCCAGGCAGAGATAGATATGCGCTTTAAACCGCTTCTACAAATGGGTGACCAGCTCATGTGGTTTAAGTATGTGCTAAAGAACGTTGCCCAAGAAGATAATCGCACGGTTACATTTATGCCAAAACCCCTTTTTGAAGATAACGGCACAGGCATGCATATACATATCAGCATATGGAAAGATGGAGAACCAATCTTTGCAGGTGATCAATATGCCGGTGTTTCTCAGGAAGCCCTTTATGGAATTGGAGGAATATTAAAACACTGCAGGGCGCTGTGTGCCTTTACCAACCCGACCACCAATTCTTACAAGCGGCTTGTCCCGGGCTTTGAAGCGCCTGTAAATCTGGCATACTCAAGCCGCAACCGGAGCGCGGCGATTCGCATCCCGATGTACTCTGCGGCGCCAAAGGCAAAACGGCTTGAATTCAGAACCCCTGATCCATCCTGTAACGGTTACCTGGCCTTTTCAGCAATTCTAATGGCTGTATTAGACGGCATCGAAAACAGGATAGACCCTGGTGAACCGCTGGACAAAGACATATACAGCCTTCCGCCGGAAGAGCTTGCCAACATACCATCTGCTCCAGGCTCTCTGGAAGAGGCGCTTGCCGCTTTAAAGGAAGACCACGCCTTCCTGCTAAAAGGTGATGTTTTTACACAGGATGTTATTGATACGTGGATTGAATACAAGACTGAAAACGAAGTAAATCCTATTAAACTTCGTCCACATCCACATGAATTCTTTCTTTACTTTGACATATAGACCGAATATTTTATGAAAAAACCGAAAAGACTTTCATCATATTAAATATGAGGGTTCAATGGTTTCAGAAAAAATAAGAGTGGCTTCCGGAGTAAGCCATCTTGATCGCCTTCTTGGAGGACTTTATATCGGTGACAACGTGGTATGGCAAGATGATGCCGGCAGCCTGGCATCTGTATTTTGCCTGAACTTTATCCAGGCCTCCCAGGCGCAAAACAAATCAATCATCTACTTCAGTTTCGACCGTTCCCCGAAAAATCTTCTGGAAAAGCTCGGACGGCTGGCTGATTATAAGCGGTTAACCATTGTTGACTGCTTTACTCATGGCAAAGGAGGGGGCTCCGATGTTTTTCTAAATTTCTATGAGAAATACAGCGTTAAATACTCATGCCAAATTATTAGTTTGAATGACCCTCGAAAAGTAGATAGCATGTTAGATGCCTTTTTTGAAATCCATAAAACAATGACAGACGATGTTCGGTTGGTTTTCGAAAGCCTGACCGGCATGCAGGAATTATGGGGCGGGGAGGAATATATCATTAATTTTTATTCCCACTCCTGTCCGTTATTATACGAACTGAATACTATTGCCTACTGGGTGATGGAAAAGAAAGCTCATACTCCACGTCTCAGGGCCAAGATCAATCAGATTGCACAGGTCGCCATCGAGCTTTCGGCCAGAAAAGGCAAAACCTCTTTGACAATTTTAAAGGCTGAAAAACGCGATCTTGACGCCCTGAATAAACCGGTTAATTACCGGAGCAAAGATTTGAGAATTACCTTTGATTCGGAAAAGCCTTCAACAGGATGGTTTGATCTTGGATTGCGCTTGAGAGAATTCCGCATAAAGCGAGGCTTGAGTCAAACAGAGCTGGCAAAACTCACAGGTGTGACACCGAGTTCGATTTCTCAAATTGAAAGCAATTTAATTTATCCTTCGTTGCCCGGGCTGCTTAAAATAGCAGAAGTTCTTGGCGTCGAAGTAGGCTCATTTTTCCAAAAATCAGCAGATATGACAAACAGGGTGATTTTTCCCTACGCTGAAGCCGTTGATGTAAACTTTCCCGACATGCCGGATGGAAGTATTTATGCAAGCCTGTTAACCCCTGTGGACTTTATGCCCAAAGCAATACCATATATGATTAAAATTCCGCCTCAAAAAACCCTGCCTTCCCATTTCTTCATCCATAAAGGCGAAGAGATCGGTTATTTATTATCAGGCAAATTGCAGCTTAAATTAGATAAGGCTGTATACACAGTTCGTGCGCGTGATGTTATCTATCTATCCTCCGATATACCTACCCAGTGGAAAAATCCCGGGCCTGCTTTAGCCAGGTTACTCTGGATAAAGATCAAGTAAGCGTTCACGAAACCTCGTTTCATCTCTTCCAAATTTCCAATTTCAAGTTTCAAGCCATGAACGACTACAGAATTAATAATAACTTGACAATTAGTATCGCTAACATATATTAATAAAATTTAGTAGAAATAATATTATTTTGTATGTATAAACACCAATATCGAACTAAAAAAGGATGAATTATGAAAAATGCCAGGTCAGGAATAATCCATGCCATCGAATTTGACTGTCAGGCCCCTCTGAAATTTTATGAGCGCTGCTTTTCATGCCCCAGATTTAAGGATGATTGCCCCGATCTTGCCCTGGGGGTAGAAATACTGCGAAAGAAAAAGAAGCTGGTTTACGATGGTATGGCTCATTCGGAAGATAGCGTAAATGCCAGTGCATTCAACTGCCTTGCGCCCCTTAATTACTTTGAAAAAACTCGAATGAAATGTGCTCATGAAGGTCGCTGTCGCGAAGAGGGTTTGCTTATAGCCTTATTGACAGGAAGGAATTAGACTATTCCCAAAAAGCAGCTATCGATTTTCCGCTTGTCAAGATCCGCCGCGGTAAAACACGGGTTCAAGAAGGTACTACCCCAAAAGTTGGGGCATTATAGAATTTATCAACTCGAAAAACACGTCATTGCGAGCAAAGTGAAGTCCTGCCGTGGCTCAGCTTCCCTTCCGGCCTGTTATAAGCGAAAATTTGTCATTGTCCCTTACTTCGAAATTCGGCAATAACGCGTTTGATATCTTTGAAGAATTCCTGCTCTATCTGACACGTTTCGCACTGATAAGAATTTGGGCAGGGAACTAAGGAGCAATTTCCCATTTTCAAGCTGCGCAGGTTTGGAGTTTTCCTGTCGGATACCATCTTGATACAGCCAGTTGGACATATATATGTACAGGAACCACATCCTATGCAGACATCCGATGCCATCTTAAATGGTGTTGCCACCTCACGATCAACACCTCGATTGGCAAGCCCTATTGCACCGACTCCGACTACCTCCTCACAAAAACGGACGCAGAGGCCGCACAAAATGCATTCGTTTGCCTCTCTTGTTTTAAATCTGGATAACCCTGTTCCCATCTGCTTAGCCATAGTCTGTAACAACGGGACATCAGGACACCGGACAAGCAACAGTTCCACAATCATCCTTCTGCTCTGCCTGACTCTGGCGGTATTGGTAAAAATTTCCATGCCTACTGCAGCGGGAAAATTACAGGACGTCACCAACCTTCGCTGTCCGTCTTGAATGACTTCAACTATACAGAGACAACAGGAGCCGTATGGCTTCAGGGCTTCGTGGTAGCATAACGTAGGAATAAAAATGCCGGCTTTCTTGGCTGCATCGATGATCGGCGCTCCCTGCTCGATCTGGACCATCTGTCCATCAATTATTACTGACACTTTCACTGATCACTCTCCGTAAGCTATGACTATTTGACTCGAATTGCTTCTCGTTTACATAGATTAAAACAGATACCACACTTAATACAAAGCAGGGGATTTATACTGTGCGGCTTTTTCTTTTCACCCGAAATCGCCTTTTCCGGACATTTCAATTTACAAATAGTGCAACCATTGCATAATTCCGCATCAATAACGTATTCAAACAGGTTCTTACATACACCTGCCGAGCATTTCTTATCATATATATGGGCATCATATTCATCACGAAAATAACGGATAGTGCTTAACACAGGGTTTGGCGCAGTTCCGCCCAGCCCGCACAAAGAGGTGGCCATCATAAAATGCGCAAGCTCCTCAAGCCTTTCAATATCTCCCTTTTCTCCCAGGCCCTCGCAAATATTCGTAAGGATATGATGCATCTGCTTCAGCCCTTCCCTGCACGGGATACACTTTCCGCATGATTCAAACAACAAGAAGTTAATAAAATACCTGGCAACATCGACCATACAGGATGTTTCATCCATCACGATCATGCCCCCCGAACCCATGATGGCGCCCGCATCTTTCAGGCTGTCATAATCGATCGGCATATCTATCCTGCTGATGGGGATACACCCACCAGATGGACCGCCGGTTTGGACAGCCTTGAAACGCTTTCCCTTTCTAACACCTCCTCCTATATCAAAAATAATTTCGCGAAGAGTGGTTCCCATCTCCACTTCGATCAAACCGGTATTTCTAACCTTGCCGACAAGTGAAAATATTTTTGTCCCTTTGCTGGTAGATGTTCCAATACTACTATACCAATCAGCCCCTTTTAATATTATCTTGGGAATGTTGGCAAAGGTCTCCACATTGTTAATAACCGTCGGTTTCCCCCACAATCCTTCAAATGCCGGGTAAGGAGGCCTGGATCTCGGAATGCCGCTTCTACCCTCGATCGAAATCATAAGGGCGGTCTCTTCACCGCATACAAATGCGCCTGCCCCTCTATCTATCTTGATTGTAAAATTAAAACCGGTGCCCAGAATATCGTTTCCGAGAAGGCCGCATTCTTCCGCCTGTTTGATAGCAATCGATAAGTGATCGATTGCTATAGGATATTCCTTTCTGATATAGATAAATCCCTGATTTGCCCCGATTGCAAAGGCGGCTATTATCATTCCCTCAATAATAGCGTGCGGGTCGCCTTCCATGAGGCTCCGGTCCATAAAAGCGCCTGGGTCTCCTTCATCACCATTGGCAATAATATACTTGATATCACCGGGAGCAGCGCTGCAAATCCTCCATTTTATTCCTGTTGGAAATCCGCCACCGCCTCGTCCTCGCAAGCCGGAGTCAACAACCGTTTTCACGATTTCTGGCGGGGTCATCGTAGCCAACGCTTTACCGAGGGCAGAATATCCACCGGCTGCGATATAGTCATCTATATCTGTCGGGTCAATCTTGCCGCTGTTATAAAAAACATTCTTTCTCTGTTTTCTGTATACCGGAAAATCTTTTTCGGTCTTTGTTAATTCCTTCGTGAGCGGATCCTTCCACAACAGCCTGTTTATAACATTTCCATTTAAAACCGTTTCCGATATAATATCTCCGGCATATTTGGGTTTGACATTGCAATAGAAAATATTGGCCGGCTCTATAACCATAATCGGACCCATCTCACAAAAACCGTGGCAACCGGTCTTTTTGATCTCTATTTTGTTCTGCAAACCATATTTTTTGATCTCATTCTCAAGAGCCTCATTAACCTTTAAAGACTTTTGTGCACGGCAACCAGTGCTGAGGCATAGCCTAATTATCGTCTTTTCGGAATCCTTGTCTTGAAGAATTGATTCCCTTATATCCTCTAAATCCGATATGGTTCTAATCTTCTGCAACCTTTTACCTCTCTGACTCTGAGCGGTAATATGATAAAATCTTTTCTATCTTTCCAGGCTTTACCGCATCATAATAATCCTCGTCCACCACTACAACAGGCGCCAGAGCGCAAGCCCCAAGACAGTTGACTGTTTCTATTGAGAACATCCGGTCATCCGTTGTTTCCTCCGCTTTGATATGCAACGTTCTCTCTACCTGATCGAGATTACGCGCTGCTCCGGCAAGATGACACGCAGTTCCGCAACAAACCTTGATAGTATGACGTCCCCTCGGCACAAGACTGAACGCCTTGTAAAAGGTAGCAACATCAAAGATCTTGGTCAGGTTCAGTTCCAGCTTATCAGAAATATAACGAAGGGTCTCTTCAGGCAGATAGTTCTCAATGTCCTGTACATCCTGCATGATACCAATTATTGCTGAATGCCTGTATTCATGTTCTTCTAAAATGCGGTCAACCTTTTCAATATCCATAGTTAAGCCCTATCAGATAAAGCATTATACATTTGTGACCGTTCACGGTTCACAGTTCACGGTTCACGGCTGATCAAAACATAAAACTGTTAACTGTAAACCGTGAAGCTGAGTAGTTGCCATGCTTCAATCATTACAAAATTCATTAAAAAAACTGTGAACCGTGAACTGTTAACCGTTTTTTACTGTATATTTCCGCCAGCAGGGCATCACATGAGATCCGTGAAAGCCTTCTTTTACCTTCTGAAACAGTGTTCTGCGACATAAATCCTGCAAAAAATCGTTAACAGGCAAAAGACCTTTTAAAAATTCTTCGTCCACATATCCTTCAGCCAAAGCCATTTTCTGCAGTTCAGTGGATATCCTGCTAAACCGTATGCCTTGAGGGCAGACAAAATAACAGGAATTACAGAGACAGCAAAACCAGATCAGATCAGACGAAAGAACTTCCCTTCTCATTCCAAGAACTATCATATGTATGATACGCCGTGGATCAAAATCATCTATAACCTCGTGTACCGGACAGACACCAGTACACGAACCGCATGAATAGCACGGTTTAATCTCCTCCAGTCCTATCTTTTTGGCTATCTCGTCTTTGAAATTCGGATCTGCTTTTTGTAAAAAAACTTTCTCCATACACTACCCTATCCCTGCCAGATTTTTTTCTTTCTCAGGGTCTCGATACAGGACGCTACCCGATCCTCAGAAACATTGAGCAGTTCAGATAACTCCGAGGCCGAGCGTTTTCCTTCTTCCAAATACAAGAATGCCTCATAAAGGGTCATTTCATTCATGAGGGTTGTTGTTAATTTTTCTTCAGAGGGAAACCGACCATATGTCCCCTCTTTTTTCATCTGTTTTGCCTGCTTTGCAAAAGCCATCCGCAGCTTCATCCTCTCCAGAGACATCCGGGCCGCTCTTATCTTGTGCATTAATATTTGATGGTCTAAACCTTCACTATCCCCCATGGCGCCAAGACTCCGGATACGGTCGGTAAATTCCGTGATTGCCTGCGTAAAACGGGGGGCTTCAGCCGCGGATACCCATTCTAAAGCGACCCTTGTTGTGTTGACCCGAAGGTTTTCGAGGATGATTCTGATAAGCGCAATTCTGTTTATGGCTTCGTAATTACCGGACCGGTAATGACACTCCCCAAGGTGTCACCCGCCCACAAATATTCCGTCTGCTCCATTGAGAAATCCATCCAGAATGAAGAGAGGGTCTATCCTTCCGGCACACATCACCCTGATGACACGAATATTGGGCGGATATTGAAACCGGGCCACGCCTGCTGCATCTGCCGCCGCATAACAGCACCAGTGGCATAAAAAACCAAGTATTTTAGGTTCATTCACCATGCCTTTTGTTCCTTAACCATAACTGTTTCCCCAAAAGCCTCGATTTGGGCGACAATCTGATCGTCTGTAAACCTGCCCATACTAATAGCCCTGGTCGGACAATATGAAGCGCAAACCCCGCAACCTTTACACGCAGCAGTAATGATTTCCGCCTTTTTCCGTTTCCCTACCTTTTTCATCTTGATGGCATTGTAGGGGCAAAAATATTCACAAATACCGCAGCCAACGCATATATCTGGATCACATGATGAGATAACCGGTTCAGCCTTTACATATCCTCTGGCAAGAAGAATTCCGGCTTTGGATGCCGCGGCTTTAGCCTGGGCAATTGCTTCGTCAATGGTTTTTGGAAACTGAGCCATGCCGCATATGTAAATCCCGTCAAGGTATGAATCGACCGGCTTTAACTGGACATGTGACTCCAGGAAAAAGCCGTCTTCTGATCGGGGCACCGGCAATGCCCGTTCTAATATATCATCTTTCTGCGGAACAATTGCTGTACTTAGAGCGAGGAGCCTTGCATCAACAACTACATCCTTGTTAATAAGCAGGTCTCTTACGGTCACCTGCAATCTTCCATCAACTTCAGCAACTTCCGGTTTGTAATTCCTGTCATACCGGATAAATACAACTCCCTGCTTTCTGGCCTGTACGTAATAATCTTCATGAAATCCGTATGTTCTCATATCCCTGTAAAGGATATATACATTGGTTGAAGGATTGATTTCTTTAATTTTCAGTGCGTTTTTGACCGCCATACTGCAGCAGATACTGCTGCAATACCGATGCTTATCATCCCGGGAACCGACACACTGAATCATGACAACGGAGTCTTTGTCACCCGGGACAAACCGGCTGGAGGCCAACTGTCCTTCCAGTTCATGCTGCAGCATTACATGGTCGTTTTTCCCGTACATATATTCATCCGGTCTAAAGGAAACAGCTCCGGTGGCAATAATGATGATGCCATGCTGCAACTCCACGATTTTCTTTTCAGAACCCTGCAGGGTATTTATCGCTGTCTGGAAGTTACCCACGAACCCGTTGACGCTTTCAATCTCGGCTTCGGTAAAAACCTGAATAAGCTTATGTTCCCTTACCAGATCGACAACCTGTTTGAGATAATCCTGAGGGTCCTCCCCCTCCAGAGTATAATGTATATTATGGAGATTCCCTCCTAATTGTCCTGTTTTCTCAATTAGAAAGGATTCAAAACCCTGGTCGGCCAATGAGAGCGCAGCGGTCATACCGGCAAGCCCGCCACCGATAATAAGACCCTTTGGAACAACATCTATGACAGGCTCATCAAGCGCCTGAATCAGCCTCGCCTTTGCAACAGCCATTCGCACCAGGTCTTTTGCCTTTTTTGTAGCCTCTGCCTTTTCATGGGCATGGACCCAGGAGCATTGATCGCGGATATTTACCATTTCAACGAGACATTTGTTCAATCCCGCCTCTCTTGTAGTTTCTTGAAATAGTGGTTCATGAGTCCTCGGAGTACAGGCTGCAATAACAACACGGTTTAGTTTTTCCCTGACAATGGTTTCCTTGATCAACCTCTGGGCATCTTCGGAGCATGAGTAAAGATTGTCAGCGCTCATGACAACATCGGTAAGTCTGGCGGCATATTTTTTGACTTCCGGCACATCCACAACTCCGTTGATATTCTTCCCGCAGTTACAAACAAACACCCCAATCCGTAAATTTTCCTCTTCAACAGAACGTTCCTCCGGGAATTGTTTTTCCGAGATGAGTGTCCGACGAGCCGGAAAGAGGAGTTCGGCCGCACATACAGCAGCGCCGCTTGCTTGCGTAACAGTATCAGGAAGGGCCATAGGCCCTCGAAATCCACCTGCAACATATATCCCCTCTCTTGTGCACGAAAGAGGATGAAACAGACCGGTTCGGCAAAAACCGTATTGATTGAGATCGATACCTGTTGCCCTGGCCAGGGCAAAATTTCCGTGAGAAGCTTCCAGACCCATGGGAAGTATAATCAGGTTAAATGTTTCTTCTTGTAATGAACTATCCTCAGCAATATATTTTACGGTGATATCCTCTGTATGTGAATCAGGTTTGACATCGGAAACTCTGGAGCGAATGAATTTCACCCCGGATTCCTTTGCCCGTTCATAAAAATTCTCCAGCCCCTTGCCGTGCATCCGCATATCTATAAAAAATATCGTAATATCAAGATCCGGCTCATGTTCCAGAGCGACTATAGCGTCTTTAACAGCGTACTTGCAACAAACCGATGAGCAGTAGCTGTTGCCCGAAACACTGGAACGGGAACCCGCGCATAGAATAAAGGCGATCCTTTCCGGTTTTTTTAAATCCGACGGCCTTTGAATCTTTCCCATATATGGACCGGACGCACTTGATATACGCTCAAATTCAAGGCCGGTAACGATATTGGGAGAGTCATTGTAGTGGTAAGCGCTGATGCGGTCCGGATCAAACTCCTTAAAGCCTGTAGTCAGAATAATAGCGCCAACCTGGTAGTCGACAACTTCCGGTTTTTGATCAAAATTAACAGCCCCGATCTGGCATGCCCGTGTACATTGCTTGCACTCTTGTTTGTTCAAAAAAAGGCAATAATCGGAATCAACGAAATAGGCGGAAGGCACTGCTTGCGTATAAAGGATATCAATAGCTTTTTTGCCGGACAAGTTCTGATCATGGGGATCGGGTATGATAACAGGGCAATACTGGCTGCATACTCCGCATCCTGTACATTTTGTTACATCCACATAACGGGGCCGTCGCAATATCTTTACACGAAAGTCCCCGGCGCTGCCGGAAACTTCTTGAAGCTCAGCGTTTGCAATGATCTCTATGTTAGGAGACCGACCGGCCTCCACCAGCTTGGGCGCCAGTATTCAAATGGCACAGTCGTTGGTTGGAAAGGTCTTGTCCAGACCGGCCATAATACCGCCTATGGCCGATGAGCGTTCGATCAGATAGACATAAAAGCCGGCATCAGCCAGATCCATGGCTGCCTGAATTCCGGCAATTCCACCCCCAACAACCATTACAGCGCCAACGAGATTATGTGAGGTATCAGTTTTCATTTTGATATTGGTCGAGTGGTCAAGTGGTTGACTACTCGACCATATGTTTAATCTTCTACAAGCTCCAATGCCCCGCTATTGCACCATGTAACGCAAGAAGGACTCGGCGGGATACCGCAAAAATCACATTTTAAGGGGATACCTGTTTCGGCTTCAATAAAAAATGGCTTCTCAGGACATGATGCCCTGCAGATGAGACACATATTATAAGTTTGATCACCGATAATCAGATCATTTTTTGACGTGCAGGCAGCATCCACAAAAGGGCCGGCAATAGTCGGAAAATAGGTGGTACCTTCTCTGAAAACTCTGATCCTGGCTCTTCTCGGATTGGCAACTCCGGCCACATGATTAAGAGAACAGGCGATTTCGCAATGTCTGCAACCGGTGCACTTGGTATGATCAATTTTTATCCTCGCCATATATTTCCTCCAATTCTAATGCCTTTAAGATCTTTGCGGACGGCTGACCTTTGTTATCCCAACCACGAAATCCATAGTAGTCATCCAGCATTTCATTGGCCTTGCTGATTTGCCCCTTTGCCGGCCCATCTGCAATGTGCTCATTGTAAAATCTCTCAGGCAGGATATCATGACTTCGATTAAATCCGGCTCGCATATTGAACAGTCTCTCCAGATTCCAGATCCTCTCACCTGTCTGAAGTAGATCTTCAGCCTTGTAGCTTGTGCCTAAGCAGCTATTAATCATGGGTACAAAACTATTGAATTTAAGCCCCATTAACGACCAATTGCAGAGCCCCAGCGAATCCATCACTGCTGTTATATCCTGGAATCGCTTTACCAATTCAGGCTTTCCTTCAATAGTCCATGGTTCCAGTTTCTCATGGACGTTCAGCACTTCATCAATAAAAGTGTATGCATACAGGTGGTGTGGGCCATAATTAGAAGTTGCAAAGTGAAGTCCCATTCCCTGAATCGCACGGGGATCAAAGGGGGCAAGGGGTATATTTTTTACACCCATAAAGAGTTCCGGATGCCCATATTCCTCTGAAATTGCCTTTGCTCCCTGCCCTATTCTTATAGCATGCCCTTTTTTTGTCGCTATAAGGGTCAGCGCATGGATCAGATCTTTTCCATGACCAAACCGCAAATCAAGCTTTATAGAGTCTTTTGAGAGAAGGCCTTTTTCACTAAATTCCATAGCAGTGGCGATAGTTCCGCCTGATGCAATAGGATCCAGGCCCATCTCAGCGCAAATCATGTTGGCCATTCCGATGTCGGTAAGATCGGTAATGCCGCAATTTAGCCCCAAAGCGCCGATAGCCAGGTAGGTCGGAGCCATTCCTTTGCCCTTGAAAATCGGGTTGTTGACATCGGTTTTTTTTATGCAAGCAATCGGACACGCAAAACAGCCCCTGCTTCTAAGCGCAAAAGCGCTGGACAGAGCTTCTGTTCCAATCTGTTTTGATTCCTCAAATGAAGAACGCTGAAAATTCTTAAAAGGCAATATCCCCTTTTGATTACAAAGACCTACTAAAAAAGCAGAGCCCCAGGAAGACATAGATTGAGAGGTCAGCGACGCGCTGTTTAGTTTGTTGATCAAAGTTGTTACAACCTGCACAAAACGGTTTCCGTCAGCTACTGTCACTGAGTGATTACCCTTGACTGCAATTGCCTTAAGATTTTTAGAGCCCATTACAGCGCCGATACCAGCGGCCCCAACCGACAAAAAACCATCGTTAATAACATTAGCCAAGGGCACAAGTTTCTCTCCGGCAGAACCGATGGATAACAGATAAGTGTCACAAGCCGCCCATTTATCGCTCAGGCTGTTTTTAAACATATTCTCCGTTTCGGAGGTGGTACGGCCCCAATACTCGAGAGCAGGCTGGATGACAATTTTATCATCCATAATGGAAAGAATAACGGGAAATTCGGCCTTCCCCTCTACAATAATCATATCCAGACCCGAGTATTTCAATTCCGCGCCGAAATGCCCTCGCAATTTTGCGCACGCAATTGTCCCTGAAAGAGCGCTTTTTGTTATCACATTGCATGATGCTCCGGTTACAGCGCCTGTTCCTACAAGCGGGCCTGAAACAAATATAAGCTTATTGTCAGGAGATAATGAATCAACTGTGGGATCAATTTCATCATAAAGAATTTTAACCCCAAGCCCGCGCCCGCCTAAAAATTTATTCATGAGTTCCTGAGAGATTTCTTCAAGCTGAAAATCATTTTTAGTCAGGTTAACCCTCAAACACCGACCAGTCCAACCGTACATCTCTTATTCTCCCTATTTTTTAGTTTCGGATTTCGGGATTCCGAAATCACCAAATCGGTTACGCAGCGCCTTTGAGCCACTCTACGGTTTTTTCCTTCAGAGCCTGATCGTAACTGAAAACAACGCACGCTCTGCGGCAAGCGCCACAGCCGATGCAATCATCAGTTTCCACATAGATTGAACTCTGCTGATCTTTTATGGCCTGTACTGCACAAATTCTAAGGGCATAGCAATCCTTGCAGTTATGTTTACAGATTATATTGAGCATTTTTATCTCCTTTCAGACCTCGTCAAGTTGAGACCTTTGCAAAACGCCCCCTTTTGCCCAATTTCGGCGTCAGGCTCAAATTTTAAGCCTCGAAATACTCAATGTATTCCTACGTTTAAAATTTTCGCCTTCCTTGAACTTGAACAAAATTGAGCATTTTTCAAAGGTCTCAAGTGGTCGAGTAGTCAAAAATTATCCCAGTATTTTGTCAATTTCCTTCTGATCCGATTCCATAACATACGGGATGCCTGATATATCAGCCGCATCTCTTGTCAAAGCAACGAGATCGTTTCTATCCATATACTTAATAGCAAATTTTCTTGCACCAGCCATAAACTGCTGCAGGCCCTGGCGCAGTCGGTCTACATAAGAGTACATTCCTATAGCGCCGGCCGGAAGTTTGCTGAAATCAGCGCCAAAACGTTCTTTTAATTGTGCGCCGACCGCAAACAGTTTGATGTATCCTGTTTCAATGTCCTCGCCTTCCAGCTCCATTTTTTCTGCCATTAATTTGCCATGGGTCTTGGCAACCATAGCTGCAGCCATCATTGCTCTTCCCAGACAGATCGCTTTTACATAGGGCGCTCCAAGGGCAATGGCCTTAAATATATGATCTTCCAGTGAAAGACCGCCTGCTATAGCAATAGGCGGAATATAGGCGCCCTTTGCTTTTAGACGTTCACACATCCGGTAAGCCAAACATTCGAGCTCAACAGTAGGAATACCCCATTCATTCATCATTCTCCAGGGACTCATGCCTGTGCCGCCTCCGGCGCCGTCAATAGTCAACATGTCTATCTTGGCTTCTGAAGAATATTTAATGGCTCTTGCAAGATCGGCCGGACGATAAGCTCCGGTTTTAAGAGTAACATATTTTGCGCCAACGCCGCGAAGATATTCAACAGCTTTATAAAAAGACTCCTCATCAACCATACCAAGCCTTGAGTGTCTTTCAAATTCAGTGATTCCACCTGCCTTAAAGGCCTCCTGGGCAGCTGGATTGGTCGGGTCGGGCAGAACGATATATCCGCGTTTTTTTAGCTCCAACGCTCTCTCAAGGCTTGGCAGTTTCACCTCACCGCCAATATCTTTGGCTCCCTGTCCCCATTTGAGTTCAAATATTTCTATTCCGAGTTTTTCGATAACATATTCCGGCACACCGAGCTTTGTATCTTCAACGTTAGCTTGAATGATGATGCCGCCCTTGCCGTCATACCATCTTTTAAAGGCTTCTATCCGACGCTCCATCTCAGGAGACTTGCTGATTTTACCATTTTTAAATTCAGCCTGTGGATCCATTCCGCATATATTCTCTCCGGCTACCACAATAATGCCGGATATGGCTGCGCCAATAGCCATCTCTTCCCAATTGACTCTGGCTATTTCGGTTGATCCAACAGCTCCCGTAAATACAGGAAAATCAAGTTTTATAGAGCTATCTTTTCCTACGGCTGTTGAACAGTCAACTGCAGAAAAGGTGGCAACATCAGGATCGGCATCCACACCAACAGCCCCTACACAGGTACCCTGAATATTAAAATGGGAAAAATCGATCGGATAATCCTTTTCCGAACCTGATGTAATCTTTCCAAAAGGCTGCGGATAAATCATCTCCCGTCCCTTCAAGGCAGAGCGTCCTATCTCACACGGTCCCTCACAACCATCAAGACAGGTTACACAAATGCCTGACCCGGGAGCTGGATCAACCCGTGTTAAACTAACTGTGGCAGCGCTTCGGTTTGGTTTACTAAATGACATAACTTACCCTCCTTACCCAAATAGTTATAAAAATAAAAAAGACGTCTACCCTCTTACAGGGAAAAGACGCCTTTGTCTTCCATATTCAAAAAAAATCTCTGCACACCATTGTACAGAGTTTTCGTAAAATTATTAACTTGAGTTTTTAAGTCAACCATAGCAAATATGTCAAGATATTTCTTGCAAATCTATTCGAGCTCTTCTGAAAGCAGGATTGCTTCGGCTACGCAGCGCATGGATTTGCGTGTATCCATGCTCCGTTTTCTAATCCAAGAATATGCCTCTTCCCCGGTTTTATTACGGCGAAGCATCAGTACTTCCTTGGCCCGCTCAACCAACTTGCGCGTCTCCAGCTCTTCCTGGACAACCTTGCTTTTAACCATTAACTCAGTATTAAGTATTGCCAGAGCCGCCTGATTCGCAACAGTTGTTATCAGGTTCACTTCTGTTTCGGAGAATATATGAGGGTGCGCCGTAAAACAGTTAAACACACCGATCACCTTTTCATCCTTTACCTGAAGCGGAACACTTAGCATTGATACAAGCCCAAGCTTTTCGGCCATCTCTTTTTCCTTGAACTTTGGCTCATTCAAGACATCCTTAATAATAAGCGGGCATTTATGTGTGGCAACATAGCCGACCACGCCTTCATCCAGGTTTAAAGATCTGTCACGCACATAATGGGAATCAATCGACTGAGAAGCCTTAAGCCGAATCATTGGAGGGCTGACTGTTTCGTCAATAAGCCATAAAGAACAAATTTCAACACCGGTAACCCTTGCGGTAACCATCACGATCAGCCTAAGAATATCTTCAAGGTAAAGATCGGAGGTTATTGCCTTGCTGATGTCCATTAAAGCTTTGATGTATTTATCCTGAGTTTTTGATATGATTCTTTCCATGCTTTAAATATAGGGTTAAGGATCCGGTGGTTACTATCTAATTGCCGGCATAAGCGTCCATTTTATCACCCAGCAATGGATATCCATATCCTCGTCCAAACACACAATGCCTCCATTTTGAAATTTTATAACCGGCTTAGCAATAGACCCGGTTATCAGAAAAGAGACCAATTTTTCCATAAAAGGCAAATGACCTACAAGCATTAAATCTTCTCCGCTGCTTATGTTATCGGCAAAGCTTGCAACATCATCCAATGGATTTATTCCGCTAATCTTCTGAACACCAAGTTCAGGTTGCAGGGCAGATGCAAATATATCGGCGGTCTGCCACGCCCTTTTTTTACCGCTGTGCTTAATGCATGATATATTAACGCCGTATTTCTTAGCTGCATCCGTTATACGCTTAACATCAATGATTCCTTCATCGGAAAGACCTTTTTCAGGATCTTTATCTTTTGGCAGACTCTTGCCATGCTGCACGAGAAAAAGCGCCATAAATTTTTTCCTCCTTACAGTTTTTGTTGGGTTTCGTAAACGAAAGGCCACCAGTATTAATTAATAATTATCAACATTGAAGTTTTGTGTCAAATTTATCTGTTTTTTTCTTTACTTAATTATCATCTGATGCATATTTAGTGTCTGAACGAAAACTAAGCAAAGCTGTCATTTCGAGCAAAGCGAGAAATCTTATTATACTTAAAACACAGAGGTTAAAGATTTCTCCCTGCGGTCGAAATGACAAAAAAAGAGTTTTCGTTCAGACACTATTTATTGAGATCTAAATCCGAAAAAATAAAACTAACCTATTTAAAATTTATGAAAAAATTCAAACACGCTTCAAAAAGCCTTCAGCAAAAGAGAAAAAGTTTAATTTCAAACTTCTTAAAGGGTAAAGAACCGGCTTTTCTTGAACAGCATGCCAGAATTTTAGACGAATATTTCCGCGAAGGTTATGAAACAAGCTTAATCGGTGCGGAAATTGGCGCCATTAAAAATCCTTACGCAATAATTGCCGTCGGCGGTTATGGCAGACAGGAACAATACATCCATTCAGACATAGACCTTCTTTTCCTTTTTAACAAAGAAATCCCTGACATAGCTGATAATCTTATTAGAGAGATTCTCTACCCGCTATGGGATATTGGCCTTGATATCGGTTATTCTGCCAGATCGTTGAAGGAATGTGTGCGCCTGGCAAAAAAAGATATTGAGGTCCTGACCTCTCTTCTGGATGCCCGTTTTATATGCGGAATCTCTTCTTTGTATTCCGAGCTCATGGAACTGGTCCGTAAAAAGATACTGTTAAAACAATCCCAAAAAATAACGCGCCAGCTTATCGAAAACAACAGGAAGCGTCACCAACGCTTCGGAGACTCTACATATCTTCTTGAACCAAACTTAAAGGAAGGTCTCGGAGGGCTGAGAGATTATCATACAATGCTGTGGATCGCCAAGATTAAATCCGATATTAAACAGCCAAGAGATCTTGAGTATTATGGTTACCTGTCCCATGAAGAGTATAACGCTTTAACAAACGCCCTTTCATTTATATGGAATGTTAGAAACCGTTTGCAACATTTAGCCGGCAGAAAATGCGATCACCTGTATTTTGAATACCAGATAAAACTGGCCAAAGATCTTCATTTTAAAAGGGGGAATGGACAGGAACCGGTAGAAAGATTTTTAGGCGCACTCCACAGCCGGATGGAACCGTTAAAAGAACAGCTTTTGATGTTTCTTTATGAACAGAGTTATACAAAAAGGTCGAGGCTCAAAACAAAACCGACAAAACAGGTCAAGGCAAATGGGCTAAGTATTATCAGAAACAGATTAAATTTTAGAACTCCGGAGGATATTCTGAGCTCTCCTGATCTGCTGATAAAGATATTTGAGGAAAGCGCGCGCCTGAATATACCGCTTGGCGCTGAGGCCAAACGGCTTGTAAAGGATTTTGCATATCTAATTGATGATGATTTCAGATCCTCGGCTGTTGCCGTAAAATTATTTCAAAAGATTCTAACAACTTATGCTCCAACACTTAATGTTTTAGATGAAATGTTGAGCACCGGTTTTCTTGTACGGTTTATACCTGAAATCAAAGGAATAGTTAATCGTTTTCAGTACGATGAGTATCATCTGTATCCTGTAGACAAACACATGCTGCGCACGGTTCAGACAATAAAAAATTTCGGCACATCAAAGGACACCTCTAATGACCCATTATACGGCGAGCTGTATAAACAATTAGCCGGCAAAAAATTAATGCTGTGGGCGGCTCTTCTTCACGATGTCGGGAAAAGGGAACCTGGCGCGGGTCATTCACATAGAGGCGCTATAATCGTCCGGTCTATACTAACTGCAAAACATTTAAAGCCCAAGGATATTGAAACAGTTGTATTTTTAGTGGAGAACCATCTCCTTCTAATCAAAACTGCAACCAGAAGGGATATTAATGATGAGCAAACCGCAATTAACTGCGCCAGAAAGATTAAGGATGTAAAACGTCTCAAAATGCTCTACCTTCTGACAGTTGCCGACTCCATCTCAACCGGGCCAAAGGCATGGTCCGGTTGGACTTCGACGCTTTTAAAAAATCTTTTTCTTGAGATCAATCGTATCCTGGAAAAAGGTGAACTGGCAACAGAAGAGACAATCGAACTTATTGAAAAGAAAAAAAAGGAGCTTTTTGTTTTAACCTCTACACTGCTGCCCCGTCAGGATCTGGAGGCGCTGTTTAATCTGATGTCGCCAAGATACCTTCTGTATACACCAACGCAGGATATGCTGGAACATATCAGGCTTTACAAAAGTCTGGGAAAAGCCGATTTTGTCTGGAATGTAATCAAAGCTCATGATTCAAACACCAGAACGGTCACAATCTGCGCTAAAGACCGTCCCGGACTTTTTTCAAGGATCGCAGGAATTTTTACCTTAAACAGCCTCGACATTCTCGACACACAGGCATACACATGGAAAAACAATATCGCTCTTGATATTTTTAAAGTAAAGCCTCCGCCTGATCAGATTTTTGAGGATGAAAAGTGGATAAAAGCAAAGAAAAACCTTGAAGCCGCTCTGTCAGGAAAGTTAAATCTCGGGGAAGCTCTCGATAAAAAAATCTCTTACTATAGAGCCTCAAAACCACATGCCCTGGCAAGACCGCATCGAATCAATGTGGACAATAAAAGCTCCAGTTTTTTTACCATTATCGAGGTGTTTACCTATGATTTCCCCGGGCTTTTATTTAAGATTACAGATACTCTTTACAGGTGCGGACTCGACATCCGGGTTGCCAAAATCGCAACCAAGGTCGATCAGGTAGTGGATGTCTTTTATGTCAGGGATTTTGAGGGACAAAAGATAGACTCCGTCGATCAGATAAATGCAATAAAAGCCGCTATTGAAAAGGTGTTAATAAAAACATGACAGTTCTGAGAGGATAACAAAATGGCTGAATCAAAGGATACCATTACCGTTCGCGTTAATATTGAAATGACGACAGCATCCCTTGAGATGATTGTTGAAAAGGCAAAAGAAAAGGCTGGCCGTGACGCAAAGGGGATTTATCGTATCGACACTGCAGACAAGGTAAGTGAAATGGTATCTTGTTTTCTTTTAGAAAAAGACTTTGAGGGTTATGTGAGAAAAACGTAACCGTTTACGGTTACAAGATTTTATTGCTCTCTTTAAGGCCATCCTGACAAAACTCCCCAAGAAAGCCGTGAATATCATCCAGAAAAGCCACGGCCCCGCCCTCCTGGCCAGACAGAAGTGATTCCTTTGCCTCGTCCATGGCAGACACAAAGGTTGCCAGCACATCTTCAACATGCCTGTTTTCGCCGATCAAGGTTGCATAAAGGCTTGGATCCTGCGAAAAAAGACGACCTATCAGATTGATTTTCAGCCTGAAAACAGGGGTTGAACAGGACATCAGCTCATCAGGAAACATTTTCATCTTCTGAAGAGTTCTTGCCATGCAAACAGTTAAAAGATGGGTAAGCCCCTGGACAACAGCCATATTCCTGTCGTGTGTAACCGGATCCATGCGGGTAACCACGGCCCCTTTTGCCTGCAGCTCATCTTCCAGCCATTTGAGCCATCCGGTTCCCCTGCCGGGGCATACAATAACATTCTGCCCTTTTATCGAATCTGTAAAAGGGCCGAACAAAGGATGTGTTCCAACAACCTGAGCCTGCGTAAAACGCAGCATGCTTTTTAAAATAGTTTCTTTGAGAGAGCATAAATCCATCAAAAGCTGATCCTGGCTTAAAATCGGCCCGATCTCCTCTGAAAGGCGTATAGCAACATCAAGGGGCACACTCAGGATCACAACATCGCTCTTTTTTGCTGTATCCAACGGTGAAACCGGCGTTTTTCTCCCTGTAACCAAAACAGTATGCCCTGCCCTTGAAAAAAAATCCTTAAACCAACGACCCATATTGCCGGTCCCGCCTATTATGCCTATAGTAATATTGCTCATTGGATAGCCCTTTGTCTTAGCAGATGATCGGCAAGCACAAGTGATACCATTGCCTCGCATACAACATTAATACGCGGTATTGCTGAAATATCATGCCTCCCTTTTGTTGAAATGGTTGTTGGATTTCCTGACCGGTCGATTGTACCCTGCTCAATCCTGATAGAAGGTATCGGTTTAACGGAAACGCGTATTATAATATCATCTCCATTGGATATGCCTGCCAGAATACCGCCGGCATTGTTTGTGGAAAAGCCTCGGGGAGTTATGGGGTCATTATTTTCAGAACCCTTCATTGCCGCGGCTTTAAAACCGGAACCGATTTCCACCCCCTTGACAGCGCCGATGCTCATAAGAGCCTTTGCCAGGTCTGCGTCAAGCTTGTCAAATACCGGCTCTCCCAAACCATGCGGGCTACCTTTTACCAGGATTTCCACAATTCCCCCTATTGAATCCCCCTCTTTTTTTACGCTTATAACCCGTTTTTCCATCTTTTCAGCAGCAGCCATATCAGGAGAGCAAAACATGTTTCGGTCAATCACGCCAAGATCCCGCTTTTTAGCCTTTACTTCGCCAAGCTCAATAGTATAAGCAACAACCTTAATTTTTCCCCTGTCAAGAATAGCCCTTGCAACAGCTCCGGCAGCCACCCTTGCCACGGTTTCCCGCGCAGACGCCCTCCCGCCTCCTCGCCAGTCCCGTATTCCATATTTAGCCATATATGTTATATCACCGTGACCAGGCCGAAAAAGCTCCGCATACTTCTCATAAGCTCTTGAATCCGCGTCTTTATTGTAAATCATAATCATTATAGGGGTGCCGGTTGTCACGCCTTCAAACAGGCCGGACATGATAATAGCTCTGTCCGGCTCTTTTCTGCCGGTACTGGCCGGCGAACTGCCGGGTCGCCTGCGGTCAAGCATATTCTGGATGATCTCCTCATCAAGCGGTATCTTCGGCGGACATCCGTCAACGACAACCCCGACGCCTTTTCCATGCGACTCGCCCCATGTAGTTATTCTAAATAATTTTCCAAAACTGTTTCCAGGCATGTTTACTCCCCCAACTTCTCCATGATCCTCCTGCATATATCATCTATACTGCGATTGTCGGTATCAACAGAAAAATCCATTGCGCTTTCATAAAGTGGCTTCCGGTCCAAAAGAATCTCTTCGATCTCTTCAACCAGGCCTTTTGATGTTAAAGATGGACGCAGTTCTTCTGTATTTTGATCCTGCAAAATCCTTTCTTTAATAGTCTCAGGCGTTGCTTTCAACCAGACAATCGTTCCGCTCTTTTTCATCTGCTCTACATTCTCAATATCGAGGATTACACCGCCTCCTGTTGCTATCACATGTTTATCAAGAACGCTCAGCCTCTTTACAATAGCTTTTTCCTTTTCGCGAAACGAACTCCATCCCTCTTTGGATACAATTTCAGAGATTGTCATACCATGCTTATCAACCAGTTCCAAATCAGCGTCAAGAAATGACCATCCAAGGGCCTTGGCAAGAAATTTTCCCACACAAGTTTTGCCTGTACATCTATATCCTATTAAAAATATGTTCATAGATATAGGCCTTCAAAAACATTCCAGAAATCAGGAAAAGACTTTTCAACGCATTTTTCGTCTTTAATGACAATGCCGGGAACCCTGAGCCCCGCGATCGCAAAACTCATGGCTATCCGATGGTCGCCATAAGTATCAATCACGGCGCCGCAAGGTCTGCCACCCTTGATGGCTAAACCGGTATCAGTAGGGCTTGCTTTGATATCCATCTTTGAAAGCTCATTAACCACAGCGGCCAGGCGATCACTCTCCTTTGCCTTCAAATGAGCAACATTCTTTATAAGAGTTGTTCCTTTGGCAAAAGCCGCAACAACAGCCAGGGTCGGAACTATATCGGGCATGTCCGCCATATCAACCTCAACAGCAGAAAGCGACACGCCGGAAACGGCAATTCCGTCCTTTTCGTGAAATATCTTACACCCCATTGCTTCAAGTATTTTTGTAAAACGGACATCACCCTGCCGTGATGCCTTTGTAATTCCTTTAACCTTGATCCTTGAGCCGGTTATAGCAGCAGCAGCCCAGAAATATCCTGCCTGCGAGCAATCCGGTTCCACCACATACGAACCTGCCCGGTATGCCTGCCGGCCATGGATAGTAAAACGCCTGTATCCATCACGCGCAACCTTAACTCCGAGCCTTGTCATTATATCAATGGTCATATCCACATATGGTTTGGAAACAAGTCCGTCTGTAACCGTTATTTCAAGGCCCTCCTGTGTATATGGCGCTATTAAAAGAAGCGAAGAAAGATACTGGCTGCTTATTTTGCATTTCAGAGATAAAGCGCCGCCCTTTACTCTTCCCCCTCTTATCTCAACAGGAGGGCATCCATTCTTGTTAATGCTGCTGGCAAAAACTCCGATCTGGTTCAAACCGTCTATAAGATCCTGAATAGGTCTTTCAAACATGCGCTCTGTGCCTGTAAGCGTATACATGCCATCTCCAAGCGCGGCCACTCCGGTTAAAAAACGCATGGATGTTCCGGAGTTTCCAAGATAAACAGGACAGCTGCACGGCTTTAACACCCCATTTGTCCCATGCACCATTAGCCTGTTATCACGTTCTTCTACCTTGACGCCAAGTTGCCTGAGAGCGTTCAGGGTAAGTAAAGTATCTTTGCTTTTCAAGCAGTTCTGCAGAGTGCAGATTCCATCAGAAAGAGCTGCGGCAATAAGAATCCTGTGGGTATAGCTCTTTGATCCAGGAACTGCGACTTCAACACTCTTTTTTATCTTTTGCAATTTTATGTTGATCATTTTCCGAGCACATCCAGCACAGTCCTTCTCATTATATCGACAGGCGCTTTTTCTCCGGTCCACATTTCAAACTGAGCAGCTCCCTGATATACAAACATTGAAGCGCCGTCTACTGTAATGCAGCCAAGGTCCTCGGCCTCTTTTAACAGACAGGTTTTTATTGGATTATAAACAATATCCATGACAACCATCTCTTTGTTTAAGTCTTCTCTTTGTACTGGCATTGCTTTTGTGTTTGGTGTCATACCAACAGGAGTCGCATTAATCAGTATACTGCAATCAATATTCCTGAGCTCTGAAGGATGGTAATAATTAACCCCAAGGTCATTTGCCAGATTTTCTCCTTCATCTTTTAAAACGCCTAATATCGTCAATCTTCCACCTTCTGATACTATTCCAAAGCCTATTGCACGCGCAGCCCCACCAGAACCTAAAATAACCACATCCTTATCTTTAATGCCTGTCTTTTCCAATAATGCATTTGTAGCGCCGAGACAATCTGTATTATAGCCGAAAAGTTTGCCGGCCCTGTTAACGATGGTGTTAACCGCGCCGATCTTTGCGGCTTTTTCATCTATATTATCAAGAAATTTCATCACTTCTACCTTATGAGGTATTGTGATGCTGGCGCCCTTTATGCCAAGTGCCTTTATTCCACTGATTGCAGAAGCCAGATCTCTGCCTTTTACATTAAATGCAAGATATACTCCGTTGCAGCCTATGTGAACAAAAGCGCTATTATGCATGACAGGGCTTAAGCTGTGAGATACAGGGTCTCCAAGCACTGCATATAAAGATGTATTTGAATCAATCATTCGCATGTTCTCCAGGTTCAAAGTTCACGGTTCTCTGACTTCTGACTTCTGACTTCTGTTTTCTGTTTTCTGACTTCTGTCTTCTGTTTTCTGACTTCTGTCTTCTGACCTCTGATTTCCGACCTCTGACTTCTGATCTCTGTCCTCCGGCCTCTATCCCTTTGCCCTTGGATATGAACCAAGATGCTTAATATACATACAAAGTCTTTTCATCCTCTCCACAGTCTCTTTTACATTGGGATCCTCGATATGTCCTTCAATGTCAACAAAGAAAAAGTAGTTCCAGTTTTCATATTTTGTCGGCCTGGATTCAAGTTTTACCATGTTGATACCGGATTCTGCTATAGGCTCTAAAACTTTGTACAGCGCTCCCGGGACATGAGCCGTGACAAACATAATCGAGGTCTTGTCATTTCCTGTTCTGTGTATATCATCATGCCCGATAACAAGAAACCTTGTTACATTCCTTGAGAAATCCTCGATCCTGGAAGCAACCACATTCAGGCCGTACATCTGCGCCGCTTCACTGGAGGCGATTGCGGCCGATTCTGGATTTTCCGATGCTTTTTGTGCAGCGCGAGCTGTGCTGTTGCATTCCTCAAGTATAGCCTCAGGGAGATGTTTTCCGATCCATCTGCGGCACTGGGCAAATGCATGAGGATGGGAATAGACTTTTGTAATATCTTTCAAGCTATCTGTTTTTGATAACAGATCATGAAAAATTGCATGGTATATCTCTGCGCAAATCTTTAGATCAGATTCAAAAAAAAGATCCAGAGTATAATTGACAGTGCCTTCAATTGAATTCTCAACAGGAACGACTCCGTAAGCGCAGGCGCCTTTTTCCACCTCGCCGAATATATCACGGATGGTGGCCTGCGGGACAAAGGAAACCGTATGCCCAAAATGATTCACAGCCGCAATGTGCGTAAATGTAGCTTCCGGGCCAAGGTATGTTATAATCTCCTTTTTTTGAACTTCGCGGGATGAAGCGATTATCTCTGCAAAGATATGATGTAGCGCTTTCTTGCTCAACGGGCCTTTGTTTAAACTTAAAAGCCTGTTTATTATATTGCTTTCACGAGCTGTGTCTAAAACCTTTTCACCTTTCTGCTTTTTGATTATCCCTATCTGCTTTGCAAGTAAAAGCCTCTTGTTAATTAAATCAAGAAGTTCTGTATCGATTTCATCTATAGAAGCTCTCATCGAATCAATATCGAAATTTAAGTCATCTGTTTTTATTGTTTCAGGATTTGTCATAATATTTCATTACTTTTCCGTTATAGTTTCATCTATCTTGTGACCGAAGTGCCTGCCGCATTCCTCAACTGCTACGAGAACCTTATCGCCCGGCAAAAGGCTGACGACCGATACCGGTTTGCCTTTTGGGTTTGTCAGCCGAATTGTTTCCGCATTTTGAAGGATGGTTGTTATCTTCAGGTCGCCGACAACCGCCCTTATCAGCATTAAAGGACGTTTTTCGATCTTTAAGCGCCCCACAGTGCCAACAGATGTATTTCCTTGAAAATCAACAATTAACACGTGATCTCCTGCTGAAAGTTCTGAAAGGTATCTGGTCTTTCCGCCGGGAACCCTTGTGTATGCATGAACCGGCCCTGCATTTATTCTGAACGGCCTTGGAGCAACATAAGGATTGGAAACAGTTTCAGCATGAACCAGAAATAAGGCGCTGCTGCTGTTGCCAACCAGAATCCCCTGGCCTGAATCCATTGATGTGCATGTGTCCACGCACACCCTGTCCCCCATTCCAACAGGAGTTATTTCAACAATCTCGGCCTCCTCAAGAGCGGTTTTATCCTCAACTGCTTTAATCATGGAAAGGGTTTTTTTCAGCTCAATTACGCTGGTGGTATGAAACAGTATATGGTTTACCCCCTTTTCCAGAATACCGAGAGCTGTCTGCGCTTCTTTAAAATTATGAACCTGCGCTATTACATCAGCCCCTTTTGCTATCAGATTTTCAAGAGGAATCACCGTCCAGTCGCTGCACTGAAGAATTACCTTTTTATTCTTGCAGAGCTTAACAATCTCTTCTTCGTCCTTTCCGCTTTTTATTGTAAAAAAGAGAACATCCTTACCAGGCTTTAAGTCGCCGTCTTCTGAAATTGTTTGTATTACGCCAAGCTCCTTGACCTTTTTGCTATATCCCTTTGGAACCATTATGCCGTCCGCTCCACCTTCAAGAGCGGTTGTTACAATTTTCTTATTCCAGGGGTCCACCTTTACCCAGATTTTTTTCATTGTATTAATCCTCTTATTCTAAAATTTTCAGGCCTTCTTCCACGCTGATGCCGTCATTAACAATGCCTGAAATAGCCCTTACTATTCGATCTGGATGTTTGTGCTGAAAGACGTTGCGGCCGATGGAAACACCGCCGCCGCCTGCATCAATTGCACCCTTTACCATTTCCAATATCTCCCTGTCTGAATCCATTTTAGCGCCGCCTGCAATTACCACGGGAACTGAACAGCCCGCGACAACCTCTCTAAAGGTCTCTACAGAGCCTGTGTATGAAACCTTAACAATATCGGCTCCCATTTCACTTCCAACACGTGCCGCATGCTTTATTACCTTAACATCATACTCATCCTTGATCTTCTCGCCACGTGGATAAATCATGGCAAGAAGCGGCATGCCCCATGTGCGGGCCTCATAGCTTACCTTTCCAAAATCATTTAACATCTCTTTTTCACCGCCATTTCCTAAATTTACGTGTATAGATACACCGTCAGCGCCCAATTTTATCGCCTCTTCAACCGAACAAACCAGAGTTTTGGCATTGGGATATGGCGAAAGACTGGTTGATGCGGACAAATGTAAAATTAATCCTATATCTATCCCACCCCCGCGATGGCCTTCACCGACAAGACCCTTATGCTCCACGATGGCATTGGCTCCTCCACTTGCCACCTTTTGTATTGTTTCCTTCATGTCCAGCAGCCCGTCAATAGGGCCAACCGAAATGCCGTGATCCATTGGAACAATTACTGTTTTGCCTGTATCCCGGTTAACTATACGTTCCAACCTAATCCGTTTGCCTAAAATTGTCATAACATACCTCCTTTTGTGCAAAAAGGCCATGAAGCATTTTATTCTCCACGGCCTTTTAAAACAAAAAAGCCGCGGCGTTTAAGGTCTGCCACGGCTTTTTGCGTTTAATTATTTTTTTAAATAGCGTCAACGCACCTCAGGCAAACCGGTATTATAAAAATACCAATAATAACTAAAATATTTGCCTGAAAATTTGTGCGTCATTTAATTACCTTTTTTAAGTTTCTTAGCTCTTTTATACTATTATTATTTTTTGTCAAGAATTTTTTTTAGCATCCCATTAACTACTCAGCCGACAACTGGTTTGCAAATGGACGTCCAGCCGGCCTTCCCGATTATGCAAGACAGGATTCGCCCATGCAACTTAACCACTCTTGGGGATTTAACGATATTGTCACTGGTTGTTTGATTTTCTTGCGTTTTGCCGGGAGTTCTTTGAATAGATTAATAACTCCATCGCAGATAAAGTGGTTGGATTGCTCAGAAGTATACATGATGTAAATAGAACGTAACAAACGGTCATGGGCTTCACCAATTTCTTTCTTTCCGTTTTCCCACCGCGATACAGTTGACGCCGTAACGCCTAAAGCTTGAGCTAAATCTTTTGCTTTAAGGTGAAGGTCTTTTCGTAAGAATTTGATCTCTTCGGGTTTTAGGAGAGCTTTTCTCTTTTCGCAAATATAAGCCCCAATAACACGATGCAGTTTTTGCATGTTGGGTATTGAAGCGTATGATTCGTTACAATTTTGGCAATGGTATTGTATTATGCCAAAAAGGGTAACATCAAGGCCGCACTCATTGTATTTGTAGGGTTTATCTTTGATTATTTGTATGTCATTACCACATAAATAGCATTTCCCCATTGTTTCCACCCCCTCAACTCAATACAGTTATTAAAACTGCTGACATCCGCCTGACTATTGCAGCTACAACGCCGGCATCGTCACCATCTATGCCTTCACCCTTGATAGTGTAAGCCCAATTTTGCGCCTTGGTATTGAACTCTTTTTTTGTGATTTCCCCATTTAACAAAATGTATTCAACATCATGAGCGGTATATTTTCGCTCTATCATTCTTTCTTTTGCATGGCTACTTATAATAATAGTTCCACCCGTAACAATTTCACGTATGATTTTGTGGGCATTACTATTGGATATTTCATCGATTGGGTCAAATACCATGTCTTAATTATAAATCACAAAGTTGATCTTGGGACAAGTTTTTAAATTTTTGGAAGATTTTGTCAAGTAGTTTTTTAGTAAAAGAAACCAGATTTTTTACCGAAATTAGATTCGTCAAGTTTCTAATAAGAGACACCAAGAAACTATTTTGTGTAGATTCCAGCCTAAACCTGCCACTTAAAACGATGAGAAAGATGTTCAGAAGCTCAGCCGTTTCTGCAACGGAGAGGAATCTCCTCACTTTTTTTCGGAAGAGGACAATCGGTCGGTTGTAGAGGGTGGTATATTGAGGGTTGGAATCGTGTTTATATCGTTTTCGGAAAGCTTCCGAAGATTGGAATTGCGGAACTGTATCTTTAAACTCAATTTTCCATGTCCTTGACATGTTTTTTCAATGTATCTGCGTAAACAGATGTCAGCTAATGCGCTAATCAAGACGCGACACCGAACCTTTACCGCATGCAGACGGGGTATTAATATTAAAATAAAATAAATAATAATAATAAAATAATAATATTAATAAAATAATATTATATTAATTAATAATTAATAATTAATATAATAAAAAAAAAACCATAATAAAATAAAAGGACTTGACATATTTTAAGTGTGGTATTATAGTTACCACGTAGTTAAAAATTTACCACATAAAAATAATACTAAATACTAAAGAGGTCCAACAAAACAATTCAAAGGAAGGAGGAGCAATGTTTGGAGAATTCATTAAAACTCTCAGGCTCGACAGAAACATCGGCCTTAGGGAATTTTGCCGTCAGCTATCTACCGATGCAAGCAATTGGAGCAAAGTTGAAAGAGGAATTTTGCCCCCGCCTCAAGGTGATGAAAAACTCGACCAAATCGCTGAAGTATTGGGTATTAAGAAAACCTCGGAGCTTTACAACGAACTTAAAGATAAAGCGGCTATTGACGCAGGAATCATCCCAAAAGATCTCCTGTCTGACCAGGAAACCCTTAATGCATTACCGATGTTCTTCAGGACTGTTCGAAGCGAAAAGCCTACCGCCGAGGAAATAGAAAAGCTGATCGAAAAGATCAGAGGAGAAGGTTGATGGCCTCGGCCACTTTCTCCGGAACTTCTTCCCTGGACAAAAAACCCAGCTTAACCGCTCTGCAGACAAGAAAATCGTCTTCCATGGAAGAATAGCTTTTCCATAGCTCGCAAGATATTTTTTGATGAAAGCTGTGAATTTGATCATTCAGCTCGAAACAATCGATCTCCTGCCGGCGCCATTGAGCAAAGTGTCTGTCCAACGTTTCCAGGGCACTGCTCAATTCGTGCTCATGCGCAAGACCGACCAGCTCCTGCAGTTTTTTACGAATTGGTTTTGGATAATTATGCGTCATATTTTATAATATTATTAAGATCCTAAGCCGACAACTGATTTACAAAAAATAGACGTTCCGCAAGCCCTACCCTATGTTTTTCCGACACCAAATCACTTTCTATTTTATTTCTTGAATGAGTTTTCATATTCTTGGTGATTTTGCTGTTATCATTTCTTTATCAAAACAGTAAATCCTTCCTGCTCGAAATGGCGGTCATTGGTAAGCACTTCTGCCAGTGATTCAGCCTTCATAACGTTCATAGTAGAAATACAATCGGTCATGCTGTATTCTTTGTCACTTCGATTTTCATAGAAGGCCAGCCCCTTTAAGAAAGACTCACGGGTCTGCGGAATAACTTTCACATTTGGATTTTCCAGGATAGCCCGGACCATTTTCGCTGCTTGCTTTCGCATATGCTCGCTTTTTGAAAGGGCCGCTAAGAATTCAGTCAATACTTCGTCCGTTGTAACTATAAATATCTCGCCCAATGATGCTCTGGCCGCTTTAGCGATCTTTGCCCATGAATCATTAGGATTCACCCTTGCAATCCAGTAATGCGAATCCGCAAAAACGGTTTTCATCGTTTGGGTACCCCATACAGGTAATGATCCAGATTATCATTCAAATCACTGGGGAGTTTATCCCATTCTTCTTGAGGAATTTCCCTGGCAAGCTCTTCCAATAAATCTTCAATTGGACGTGCCGACTTATCGTAATGTGTCTCGGAAGTGGTAAGCCTTAATTCATCTACCTGCAAAACTCGAAGAAGTGTTCCTTGCGGCGAGTATTCTCCTGAACCCTTTACATACATTCGAGCTGTCTTGTGCTCCTTTAGTGCTGTTGTAACCTGGTACTCCTGTTCGGGGGTAAAAACTACCGTAACTGCGGTGTCTTCACCTGACCACAGTTGGAACCGACCCTTCTTGACATCAGCTTCAAATACTTCTCCACTAATTTCGACGTGATCTTCATGCGGAGTTTCAACGTATTTTTCCAGCCTTTTTTTGTGCACCAAGGTCAGACGAGCTGGCTTCTTATCAGGTACATGCAACTCTACTGCTTCATCATCAGCTAGACTCTGGCCCCATTTGGCATACTCCGACAGTAATGCCCTCGGGAATCTCTCAGGTAACTGAGCGTCTGCACCTATCGCCTCAAACACCTCATGGGCCAATTTAACAGCCTCCTTGATCTCAACGGGTTCCGGCCCCCAAAAGGTTCTTTGGTCATTTTCTTCAATAAAAACCTCAAGCGGTGCAGTTGCGCTCCCATCCTCAATCCTTCTCAGACACAAACGCACCCTCTCCTCAAAATGGGATGGTAATCGTTCACGGTTAGGATTCGCTGCTCGCCAGAGTGTCTTGGCTGTTTCTGCCACCATCTTCTGAAATTGGCTCAATTCGCCCAGAGCTTGCAAATCCAGAGCGTGGTCACGAAATCGTTCCCCTTTAAAAGTAAGCTTTACCACCTCTTTCCATTTGCCTGTCATTATTACACCTCCAGAATCTTTAGTGACTCAATACCCCAGTCATCCATGATCTTTACAGCTACGCGCCGGTTGTCGCCTGTCTCAAACGGCAACGAAATCGTGCCGCGATAGGTTTCAATAAGTTCCTCGTCTCTGCCTTCAGGTTCTTTGCCAGACGCGACCATCCGCGCTTCTGCCCGGACATGGGGAAAAACACCGGACTACATTGCGTATTGCGCCCCCAAACAAAAAGGAGTTTATAGCAAAACTTACAGGAAGATTAAATCACTGATCAAGGTTGGCTCCCAATAGAGATATTTATTTTAGAATATATTTGTAACTATTTATAAAATCTGTTTCATCAAGACCATGGATGTTTTTATTAAAGGTTGTGTAAGATTCTGAACCACCGTCATAAAAGTCTTGGCCTCTAACTACTGTAGTAAGAGAAGAAGGCAAACCTTTGAGTTTAATTTTTACATAATTCTCATATATAACTTGAGTTATAGTTTCGAGAAAATTATCAATAGTATCGTCTGGAATGTTAAGTCTTACCTTTCCATCATCTTCAGCGAACAGATTTCGAATTCTAAAAATCACCACAGGTACAATATGCTCAATGTTGTAATTAACAACACTTTTTATGATTTTTGTAATTTTGTTGTCATCTCCCTTTGCCTCATAAATATCTTGAGCTATAAAAGTTTCGGATAGTTCATTGGCAAACGCTTGTTGTTTGTACTGACGTATTAATTCTCTTTTACGACTTTCAAGTTTTGGTATAATATACTTTCTCCTTACTTTAAATAAAAGTGGGATCAATTTAGATATAGCTTGTCCAGTATTCAGAGCATCCTGGTTGTTCTTCTTCATCTTGGAAAAAAGCTTAGAAAATATATTATAGATCGGCATTCGCTGATTCGTGAGTTTATAAATATCTTTGTTACTGTTTAAGAGACCTGTCGGAATAATAAGCCTCAACAATGTCAAAATGTGAATCTTGGGAATAAACCTATTTGTTATTTCTCCATATCTATATTCAATTTCCACTTTTCCTTTATATTCATCAATGAAACCTTTAAAAACATACCGCTGCAACTCACTTTTATTTTTATTCCCAAAGATATCGTCCGGTGTAACTTTTTGAGTGTCATTATTTGCTTCTGCAATTAAAGTGCCCGCGGAATAAGCATCAAATTTATCTTCCAAATCTTCTATAACCTTATTAATTACATTAATCTGGATTCTAATAATCTGATTGTTCAAAAACGATGATAAATTCAACTCATGGAACCGATTTTTATATCGTTCCTTTTTTTCAATTTGCCTAATAATCTCTGAAACTTTGGAAAATTTAATAAAGTTAAGAATTGTCATAACTTTTTCTGAACCACTAAACACTTTCTTAATAAAAGCATTATAATCTTTGCTCTTTATTTGAGTTACCTTTTCCTCCCCAAAATATAATTTTATAATGATAAGAATTAAAATAATAAATCGCGTTTGATTACCGTTGGTTAGACAGCATTCGTCGTATTTCACAGTCATTGAATCGCTTTCAGAGAGGGACTCTGTTGTTAGACTGGTAATCACCCCAGAATGAAGGAACCTAAACATTTTTGCATTTTCAGTCAGCAGGCTATCAAAAATCCTGATATTTGTCTTTTTCAGTCCAGTATATTCTCTAGGAGCTTGTCCGAGAATAGCCTTATTCCAGCAAAAAAGTTAAGATAATATTT
>JACKQG010001102.1_pt1 | contig 38108 bp, 38 predicted proteins | sample 8237621 | NCBI WGS metagenome assembly JACKQG01 (sample SAMN15677084, study PRJNA649215) | marine metagenome | biome: marine; feature: Black Sea; material: saline water; isolation source: suspended particulate matter (SPM) from the Black Sea western gyre | collected 2013-06-09/2013-06-10 | depth... | reverse complement strand
CGCCCTACACTAAACTATTGGGGGGGAAGTGTCTCACTATCATTGGCACAGAGGGGATGTGCTAAGAGGACTTATGCAAGTAGTCCTTTCCTGCAACCGAATAAGAGGCAAATTGACCGGCCCTATATGTTGTGGTCGTAAGAATTTCAGCTGTCACTTCAGAGGCCTTACCAGCTAATTGGATGATGTAAGGCATATGAGAACGTTTCGATGCCAGGAATTATTCGGGATATAGTAAAGATGCATCAATTTTTAGAAGAGCCGAAATATCCTCAAGCCTGCATGTAGGAGTTTCCTTTATTATCCAGATCCCGTTTTGAGCACGTAAGAATGGACTTGGGGTCAAATCTACGTTTGACCTTTGGACTTGGGGTCAAATCTACGTTTGACCTTTGTCAGAAATTAATAAGAGTCAAACGTAGATTTGACCCGTAACATCGTGTGCTTGTTCCGGGGGGCAGGTTAGTATGCGTTGTGGGCGACGTGTGTGTATCAAGACGGAAATTCGGACGTCATCTTGTTTTTCCTTTGCATTCTGATATCTGTGTTTTATGCAGGAAAATCGGTTTTGATAACCTCAATCCCATTATCTGGCATAAAATAGCAAATGCCAGCTTCGAAGTTGAAAATGGTTCTAAATTCTTAGGGAAACCATATGAACCCAATGCAATCATTAAAAATGATATGGAATTCATTTTGATGCAGAGAAAACCAGGCGGCTATCGAAAACCAACTGAATTGCAGAGAAAATTAAGCAAAATAGATAAGAAGGATTTTAATGCCTGGTTTCAACAAATTTGGAATATCACTGGGGCATCAACCCGGAACCACCCCGCCCCCTTCCCGATTAAACTCGCATCCCGTCTTGTTAGAATGTTCTCATTTCAGGGTGATACAGTTCTAGACCCTTTTTGTGGCTCTGGAACAACCATGGTGGCATCTTTAAAATACGAAAGAAACAGCATAGGGATAGACATTGATCCCGAATATTGTCGTATGGCCGCACAATTCTTAAAAAAAGAAAGCGGCAATCTTTTTTTGAACACAGAATTGATATTTGAAAAAATGATTCTTGACAATACCGGTCATATGCAAGTTTGTGAAGACCAGGCTCTCTACGAAGTCCGGTCAGCCAGAAAAACAATGGGATAGGCCAACAATGGCATGGAGATGGATTGAGAAAAACTTGCGCTTTTCTCAACCACTCATGCCCAGCGTTAGGCACTGATAAATAGGCAAGGCATGAAAAGATCGCTGACAGTTTTTCTTTGCAGTACGTATAGTGACTTGGTCGAAGAGAGAACTAATACACAGCGGGACGCTCTTTGATAATTCAATAAGTTACAGTGACCTCACAAGTTACTAAAGTCTTAAAGAGCGTCCCGCTTATAAGACGCTTCGTCCGTCGTAACGATTAATGCCTCTCCCAATGATGCCTTTGCAGCTTTAGCCGCATCCGCCCATTGATTACGCGGCTTGGCTAAAGCGATCCAGTAATGAGAATCAGCAAAAACCTTTTTCATTTTTTAGGAACCCCATACAGATAATGATCCAAATTATCATTCAGGTCTTCCGGAAGTTTGTCCCATTCTTCCTGCGGAATTTCTTTCGCAAGCTCACTCAACACCTCTTCAATCGGTCTTACAGTCTCTTTCTCGTTGTCGGCTATCATTGCACCTCCAGAATTTCAAGAGATTCGATGCGTTGATTCTCGGCTATATACCATATCGCTCAGGGATTTTGCTCGGTTTCATCAATGCGGATTGTCTCCCCCTCCCGCCTCGCAATCTCCACAATGGCGCTTGAAGAATCCTCATTCCATTGTCGTTCGCCGCATGGAATCGGCTCGATTCGACTGTCGGACCTTGCAGCAACTCGCCAAAGGAGATCAACGTCCCGCCGGTTGCGCGGAGCATCAAAAAGGGGAGAGACGACCAGAACGTCAATATCGCTCCAGGGACCCGTATGGCCGGCTGCATGAGAGCCGAAAATGATTCCAAACCGCACAGCAATTCCCTCGCTTTGAACAGTTTTCAGGTAATTTCGGACGCTCTTCACAATAGTTCGATCAACCATTGAAACACCTCATCGGCTCTGGTCAAATAGTGTTTGGCGCCCTCCTGAGAGAGCGGCGCTGACAGTGTATCAGGATAACGACCTTCTATGTTAAATGAATTCATTTCGGCTAGAGTGTCCATCTGGGCGGGTTTAGGCTGAAGCTCAGCCAGTTCAGCCAAACGAACCAGGTTATGCAGCCGGGGTGCGATATCTTTGGTTACACGACACACATGCGCTTTCAGGGCCTTCTCCAGGGCGAGGTGGGCGAAAAATAGGCCATGACGGGTACGATTCCGATGTACCAGGTCACGTGCAACGATCATGTCCTCTTCAGCACTGTCACGCCAGAAGGCAATTTGTTTATCGATGTCAATCATCAACGTGCCTCCGTGTAACCTCTTTCCATTCGCCGGTCATTATTGCACCTCCCAAATTTCCAGAGATTCGATGCTTTGGCTGTCCAAAATCTTTGCTGCCTAATACCAGTTGACCTATTTATCATCCCTCCCTTCCCAGTCCAGTTCCGTTTTCTCTAACAGACTGCCGGCATATCCCAGCCCCTGCAATTCCTTCTTCACAATCTGAAAGGCACTCACCCCACCAGTGATCTCCATTTTCCTTCTCCCTGTCGGGACAAGGGAAAGTCGTTTGCCTGGGAAACTGCTTGCGCTGAAGGGAGTCGCTTGCCGTTTTGCTGCAGTTCCGTGATCTCTGCTCCGATCTGTTCGGTATCGAACTGGAAATATCGCTGCTTGGTAATCGCGCTGAAATACTTCCCTTTCTCAACCACGATCATGTCCATGCCATCCGTATAGATAATCAATCGTGAAAGCGGTTCATCGTCCGGAAGCATCTCCGATAGGCGGTTGATCCCAAGGCGAACCTTCTGCAGGCTTAAACCGTTTTTTCGAAGGGAAACAAGGACCCTCAGCTTCACAATATCCTTGAATGAATAGTGAGCGCGTCTTCCGTTTATCTGAGGTGCAACGAGTTCTATACGCGCCCAATACTTCAATTGATTCGACGTCGCCCCGGTCAATCTCATCACCAGATCTGTCTTATATCCCTTTACCATATCCTTTTGGTTGAAAAACTCCCTAATTTCCAATTTTTTTCACCTAAAATGGCCCAAAAATTCCTTCCCGTCAAGAGAAAAACCCACCTAATCAATATTTCGGCTATCTACAGAGGAAATATCAACAGGCAAGACCGCAAGCCTTTCTTTTGAAACGGTCTTTCACGAAGATAATGATCGGATTTTTTTCCTTGTGGAATTTCCTGTTCATCCTGTTTTTACCGAAGTATCCCAATTTACTTGTTACTCGGCAGGGGGCCAAGCTAACGATTTGGAATGATTTTCCACGGCACGGGCTGGCAGCAGGATGTCCCAGTGGCGCTGACGCGCACCCGGCCACGACGCAATAACCAGAATGACGGCGCACCGGTCTGCCAGTGAGTGAAACAGCTCCGGGAAACGTAGATCATAACAGATGAGACACGCCGCTTCCATGTCATTTAGATGAAAAGACGCCGTCCGATCTCCAGGATCGTAATGTTGGTCCTCATGAAGCAGGCCAATCTGATGGGTTTTGGCATACAGGGCCAGATCGTCATCGAACTCGAGGGGGTGATATCGGCCACCAGATAATAGGTCCCTTCCGGTTGAAGGACTCGGAAAGCCCTGGGAAAGATTTACATCGCCATGGGCATTGGCGAGGACGGTCATTTCCGTAAAAATGGATGTCCCGTAAGGGCGAAGCGCGTTCACCACCACATCCGTCTTCTGCCTCGACCGACTGTTCCCCATGGGAAACCCTCCCCTTCCATACGTGTGACTTCTCTGAATCTGCCTCCTTAAAGCGCAGATATCGAAAAAAGTCAACAACCACCCTAAACTTTAACGGGCGACCCCAGTAACAGAATGCCGGACGTGATTTAAGAAAAGGATTGACCTGGGAACATGGCCGTGGGTAATATCCTTTCAGTCGTGAATTTCAATGAGGTCTAGCCTTGTTCATAATGAGGTTTGGAATGGATGGTCAGTAAACACGATGAATGGCTGAAACAAGCCGATTATGATATGGGCACAGCCGATGTGATGTGTACCACCATCCAGCATCCAGCATCCAGCAAGGAGATGTGCTGTGAGACTACCATTTGTCATATCTGTTCCGCACTGCTCCGGGCGGGTCCCTGATCGGGTGAAGCCGGCCCTTGCTCTCAGCGATGCTGAAATTGCTGACTCCATAGATTGGGGGACGAGAGAGATCTTCGGATCTTTAGAGGCAGGGGACGTTCTGTGCGCCCAGTGGAGCAGGGTAGTGGTGGATCTGAACAGGGACCCGGAGCGCCGGGATTTTAAAGGGGTAATTGCTCGAATAGACTACTCTGGGCGGATCATCTATCATTCGGGTATGGTCCCGGATCAAAAGGAGATCGGGGATCGGCTAAGGGAATATTACTGGCCTTATCATGATCGACTGAGAGATGCGTTAGCGCTACCGCATATCATCGGACTGATCGACTGTCACTCCCTCAACGGCGTCGGGCCTTCAGAAGCCCCGGATGCGGGCAAAAAAAGAAAGGATATCGTCCTGAGTAACAATGGGGATCATAAGGGCGAGATGAGCCCGGCCCTGGGGAGCACCACCTGCCCTGTGACGATCCTGAAACTGATGAAACAGACCTTTTTGGAGGCCGGGTTTTCTGTTTCCATAAACGACCCCTATTCAGCAGGTTTTATTACCACCCATTATGGCCACGCAATAGCCGACAGAGGAAAGTTCGCGGTTCAGATTGAGGTCAATCAGGATCTATACCTGGGTCAGGGAACCGGAGAATTTCTGCCGGCAAAATTAGCGGAGATCACCTCAAAGGTTCGGGGATGTCTTGAGGCGTTTGCGAGGGCGGTCCAGGCCAGAGACGTGGCTGAACCCTGAATCCGTGAACGGTTACTTTTTCACTTCCCCTCATCTAATTTTTTTGATACCGTATCTTCAAGAAACGGTTTCTCAGTTTTTTCACTCTCCATTACAAGAGATGAGACCCTTGAAACATGCTTAATTCCGGTCAACGTCAAGCCTCTCTCAGAGGCGTAGGCCAGCCGGAGTCCGGCCCAGAGGTTTCCTGTTGGTATACTCGGGCCTATGCCTCCGAGAGCGAAAGGGGCGTTTTGCAAAGGTCTCAAGATAGGGGGTGTTATGACCATGTTTAACATGCTACGAAATTCGGCGCGGTTCTCAGGTTTGTTTCTTGCCGCATTCATCCTAATTACCGTCTCCGCATTCCATGTATTGGCAGATGAAAAGACATTCACTAATTCCTTAGGCATGGACTTTGTGCTGATACCGGAAGGAACTTTTACCATGGGGAGTCCTACGGATGAATTGAATCGTGACGGGGATGAGAAAAGACATCAGGTGACGATCAGCAAATCCTTTTACATGCAGACGACGGAGGTGACGGTAAAGCAGTGGCGCGCCGTCATGGGAAAACAATTTCTCTTCAAGAAAAAGGGGACAGAGGATATGCCGGTGGTGAGAGTTTCCTGGGCGGACTGCATGGACTTCATAGGAAAATTAAATGCCCTGAATCAGGGCACCTACCGGCTCCCAACGGAAGCGGAGTGGGAATATGCGTGCAGGTCCGGCAGCACCTCGGCCTATAGCTGGGGCAAGACGATTGATTGCACCCAGGCGATGTATGGCAATAATACCTTAAAGATCGATATCTGTGTGAAATCCGCTCAATCAAAGGGACTGCCAGCAGATCAGCCTGCCCCTGTCAAAACCTACAAACCGAATGCCTGGGGCCTTTATGACATGGAGGGGAATGCCTGGGAATGGTGTCAGGACTGGTATGAACGCTATGAAACAGGCGAAGCGGTGGACCCAAGAGGGTCCAAATCCGGAACTGATAAGGTCCGCAGGGGAGGAAGCTGGTATGGGGTCGGATATCGATGCCGCTGTGCAAACAGGACCTTTAGCAACCCCGCCAGCAGGTATGAAACCACCGGTTTTCGACTCGTCAGAGAGACTCAATAATCTTCACGCGAAAGCCGCCCCAGTACGATCTTCCGGCCCTGCCCTGTACCCCTTTGCGCGAGACCAGAGGGCTTTTACAGGTTCATCAATAATAACAAATAACGTAACAGTTCAGCCACTAAGGCACAAAGGCTCAAAGGAAGGACATGAATTTTAAACCCCTATCAAAAAGAGAAGAATCTATTGCTGATTAAAAACGGTATCAAGTAATCTTGGTGTCTTGGTGCCTTAGTGGCTGAACTATTACCTAATAACGTAGAGGCTATTATATGGAATATTCAGTGAGCCCGGATGGGGAGAGATTCGATCTCCCGCAAGAAGAAGATTATTTACTGGAATACGAGAGACTGAAAGAGGTCGTGGAGGCCCGGCGCCGGGAGGGGTTCGAGATCGTGGTGGTCATGGGCCTCGGATTCGTGGGAGCGATCATGGCCGGCGTAGTGGCCGACTCGGTGAACAGGGGAACCGGGAAACCCAATAAGTTTGTCATTGGCATGCAGCGGCCGAGTCCCCGCAGCTTCTGGAAGATCCCGCTGTTCAACCGCGGCATCTCCCCGGTAAAGGCAGAGGACCCGGAAGTGGCACCGCTGATCGAGCGATGCGTCACCGGGAAGAAGACCCTTACCGCCACCTTCACCTATGATGCCCTCAAATTGGCGGACGTGTTAGTCGTTGATGTGCAGTGCGATTTTCTCAAGGAGGAGTTGGGCAACCTTAGAAAAGGCTTTGCAGAGATAGGTGCCTTAGAAGATAGTTTTAAAATCATTGGAGAGAAGATCTCCCCCCACTGTCTGACCTTGATAGAAACCACCGTACCCCCGGGGACTACCGAATATATAGCCTATCCCCTCATCAAGAAGGGTTTCAAGGCACGGGGCATTGATGAAGAACCGATGCTGGCCCACAGCTTCGAAAGGGTAATGCCCGGGAAAGAGTATGTGAAATCGGTGAGGGATTTCTGGCGCGTGTGCAGCGGGATCAACCAGGAAAGCAGAGAAAAAGTTACCCGTTTTCTGTCCGATGTGCTCAATGTGGAAAAGTATCCCCTGACCGTGCTTGACAGGCCAATTGAGAGTGAGACCTGCAAGATTGTGGAAAACAGCTACCGGGCCACCATACTGGCCTTTCTCAATGAATGGTGCCTGTTTGCCGAGACCAACGGGGTTGACATTGTCAAGGTTATCAATGCCATAAAGGTCCGCCCCACCCACAGCAATATCCTCTTTCCAGGGCCCGGCATCGGGGGGTATTGTCTCCCCAAGGATGGTGGCCTGGGTCTCTGGGCCTACAAGCATCTGATGGGATTTGAGAATGATAATATATTCAAGATCACCCCTGAGGCCATCAACATCAATGACACCCGGGCACTGCATGCGGCCCAGTTGGTTCGCGACGCACTGAGAAACATGGGGCGCATTGTTGCCGCCTCGCAGATTACTTTGCTGGGTGCCTCTTACCGCGAGGATGTAGGGGACACGCGCTACAGCGGATCAGAGATTATTGTTCGAAAACTGACCGAAATGGGGGCCGATATCAAGGCCCATGATCCGTACGTGCAACACTGGTGGGAACTTGAAAAACAGGATTCCTACCCAGCGGTGGGCGCCAGCTGGTCGAGGTTTTTCCGCAACCAGGAACACCTCTCTGGGTTTTCCATGACGTCAGACATGGAGGAGGCCCTGAAAGGGTCTGATGCGGTCATCTTTGCTGTTCGACACAAGCCGTACCTGGAGGTGGAGCCGGAAGAGGTCGTCCGCATGGCCGGTGGCCCTCTGGCAGTTGTGGACTGTTTCGGGATCCTGGATGACCGTAGGATCGAGAAATATTTTGAGTTGGGCTGCGAGGTCAAGGGTATGGGGCGCGGCCATATAAACAGGATAAAGGATATGGTCCGCAAGAGAAAGGCGTAGGTGTTGCGAGTTGCAGGTTGCCCTGCTGAAAACGGGATTGCGGGGTTCCGGGTTTTTTCAATCAACAATCAACAATTTTACCCCGTTAAATTCGGCCAATGAAGAGCGGAGCGGATTTAACCGGGGCATAAATCCTGAAGGAGAATGCCATGAAAAGATTAGTATGTTTTTTGTTTGCGTGGGTCCTGTTAACCGGCGTCGCGTGGGCGGATTCCATTAAGATCCCTGTGGCTGCCGCATTTACCGGACAGTTGGCCTCGTTCGGTGAAGGGATCAAGAATGCGGCGATTCTGAAGGGAGAGGAAATCAACGCTGCCGGCGGCATCAACGGTAAGAAGGTGGAGATTGTCTTAGAAGACGAGCTCTGTGATCCCAAGGAGGCGGCTACCGTCGCCACCAAATTGGCGAATGACCCAAAGGTCTCGGTAGTGGTGGGGCATCTTTGCAGCTCTGCGACCTTGGCGGCCCTGCCCGTATACAGGGAAGCCAAACTCCCTGCCATCTCGCCGGCATCCACCAATGTCAGTATCGGAAAGATGAGCCCTTTTTATTTCCGCAATGTCTACAAGGATGATTTTCAGGGCCTTTTTTTAGCCAAATATGCAAAATTCGTCAAAGGCTACAAAAAAGTGGCAACATTTTACGAGGTAAATGACTACTCCATGGGTCTGATGTTGGCCTTTATGAAAGAGGCCAAGAAGTTGGGCATCAAGATCTTGGGCACAGAGGCATATACCTCTGATACCACAGATTTCAAGCCGCAACTGACCAAGTTCAAGATGATGAAACCGGATGCCATCTTTATCCCCGGGTATGCACCCCAGGGGACCCTCATCGTCTCGCAGGCAAGGAGTCTCGGCATAAAGAATGTCGCCTTTTTCGGCGGTGACGGGCTCGATGACGACCTTATGGTGAAGAATCCCGACGCAGAAGGCCTCTTTGTTACCACGCCGTTTCTTCCCGACAAGGCAGGACCTCAGGCTGCCAGTTTTATTGAGGCCTACAGGAAAAAGTACGGGAAGGACCCCAACTGGTTTGCCGCAAACGCCTATGACGCGGTGGGCATGGCCGCCGAGGCCATCAAGACGGTAGGGGAGGATAGGGTGAAGGTCCGTGACTACCTGGCGTCCATTAATTCAAAGGAAAAGGCATATAAAGGAGTGGCCGGAAACACCTATTTTGACGAAAACGGAGACTGTCTCAAAGAAGCCTTTGTCAAACAGATCCAGAAAGGCAAGTGGGTCAGCGCTGAAAAGCAATTGCAGTAACGGATCTAAAATCTACTTAAAGGGCAGGTACGGGAGTGGCCTGCTCTTTTTGCCTTTATTCCCGCTCCGGCAGAGACGGCCGGCAAGATCTGAAAGCTCCTAAAGAGGATATCCTGGTGGAAAATCTTCTCGATCAGTCGAGCCTTTTTCTCCAGCAGTTGGTGAATGGCATCACCTTAGGCGGGGTTTACGCACTCATCGCGGTGGGCTATACCATGGTCTACGGCGTCATTCAGTTGATAAACTTCGCCCATGGCGAGATCTACATGTTAGGCGCCTTTCTTGCTTATACCATGGTTACGGTCCTCGGGCTCCCTTTCTTTGCGGCATTTGTTCTGACCATCTTAATCTGTTCCTGTTTTGGGATTATATTAGATTTTGTTGCGTATCGTCCCTTGCGCAAGGCCCCCCGTCTGGCCGCCCTGATCACCGCCATCGGGATGTCCATTTTTCTCCAGAACCTGGCCCTTATGATCTGGGGCTCCCAGATCAAGTCCTATCCCCGGGAAGTGCTTCCCGCCATCTTTCTTAAACCCGCATTGAGCGTCGGTGAGGTATCGTTGTCCTGGCTTCAGGTCTTTATCCTTTCTATTACCGTTTTGTTCATGATTATCCTTCATCTGATCATTCACAGGACGAAAATCGGCACGGCAATGCGTGCCTTGTCCCAGGATAAGACGACCTCGGCCCTTATGGGGATCGGGGTCAACCGGGTTATCTCCTTTACCTTTGCCATCGGCTCTGCAATGGGGGGTATGGCCGGCATCTTAGTCGGATTATATTATAACGCTATTTTTCCCACCATGGGATACATTGCCGGTATTAAGGCCTTTGCCGCTGCTGTGCTCGGGGGGATTGGGAGCGTTCCAGGCGCAATGTTAGGGGGCGGCGTGTTAGGTATCGCAGAAGTTATTGGCGCCGGATATATATCGTCCGAATATCGGGACGGCATCTCTTACGCCGTCATGATAGCGGTGATACTCTTTAAACCTTCGGGCCTTATCGGCAAACAGATCGGGGAGAAAGTGTGATGGACTGGCGGCAATATAAGAGGAACCCCCGGTTCGTTTTCTCAGGTCTGATCTTCTTGGCCCTCCTGTTACCCTGGCTTCCCATGGGTGCGTCAACCAATTACATCCTCAGGATATTGACGACAGCGGTCCTATATATGATCTTGGCATTGGGGTTGAATATTGTGCCCGGCTTCACCGGCCTCTTGGACTTGGGGTACGTCGGTTTCTACGGGATCGGGGCATACACCTCCGGGCTCCTGGCTATCCACTATGACCTCAGCCTCTGGATTATCCTCCCGTTGGCCGCGCTTAATGGTGCCCTTTGGGGAATTCTCTTGGGCGCACCGACCCTCCGTCTCACCGGTGACTACTTTGCCATCGTCACATTTGGATTCTCCGAACTTGTGGTATTGGTCCTCAGAAATGAACTCTGGCTCACCCGGGGTCCGATGGGTCTTCCGGGGATCTCTCCCCCGTCTGTCTTTGGCCATCCCCTTACCCGAGATTGGCAGTTCTTCTATCTGATCCTCCTGCTCCTGGTGATCGTCCTGTTAGTGGTGACACGCCTGCAGGATTCACGGTTGGGGCGGGCATGGTTTGCCATACGAGAGGATGAGATTGCCGCCCAGTGCTGCGGTATCAATCTCATCCAATACAAGGTTACGGCCTTTGCCATCAGCGCTTCCATAGGCGCTATGGGCGGGGCCTTTTATGCAAAATGGTTCAGATTCATTCACCCGGATATGTTTAAGTTCTGGGAATCGATACTGATCCTTTGCCTGATCGTATTTGGGGGGATGGGGAGTATTGCCGGCACCATGTTGGGGGCCCTGATCCTCATTCCTCTGTCCGAGGTCTTGCGGGCACTCCTGCCACAGGGCCTGTTCAATGCCCGTTATCTGATATACGGACTGGTCCTGGTCCTCATGATGCGGTGGCGGCCGGAAGGGCTTGTCCCTTTTGAATGGGCCCAGGCCAAGAAGGCAAGGCTTGCGCAGGAACGTCTTGAAACTCGAAACTTGAAACTCGAAACTTGAAACTGGAAAGCTGGGCTTACCCGGGTTGCCCAATGGCCAGTTTTTAATTTCCAATCAGCAATCTTATGGATACGATCCTCAAAGTGATAAAACTCTCAAAGGCTTTCGGGGGGCTGGCGGCCTTGAGAGAAATAAGCCTTGAGGCCAAGGCAGGCCAGATCGTTGGCGTTATTGGGCCCAACGGCGCCGGAAAGACCACCCTCTTTAACTGTCTTACCAGCCTTTACTATCCAACCGGCGGGCAGATCGAATTTGTGGGCAGACCGATTGTTTCGCAGGCATCATCGGTAAAGATGAGGCTCGTCAAGAGGTGTGCCATTCTCTTTTTCGTCTTAGGTCTGGCCTGGGCACCGCTTTTCTGGTCCCTCCTCCTACCGCATACCTTCTTCAAGGTAGAGGTGTTCCTCTTAGGCATCTTTATTTTGAGTATACGCTTCCTCCTGGTCAGGGGCCTTATGCGGTTTCAGATTTGGGCATGGGGTCTCATGTTTGTTTTTCTCATATCAGACCTCGGTTTTGCAGTGTGGTGCCTGACCCGCCCTTTGTCCCTTGGATACCTGCTTTGGACCGGTATTCCGCTTGGTTATTTTGCCGTTCCATGGGGCATCGTAACAGGACCGTTCTGCATATACCTTGTCTTGCAGCTCTTCTTGCGCGAGGTCCGCCAGCTTTACGGATTCAGATTGGGCCCTGACGCCATCTGTTATCTGGGGATGGCCAGGACCTTTCAGAACATCCGGCTTTTTTTCAATTTGAGCGTCTTGGACAATGTAAAGATCGGTTTTCACGTTCAGATGCGCTCCGGATTGTTAGGCGCCCTTCTCAGGACACGATCTCAGAAAGAGGAAGAGGGCTTGATCGAAGATATGGCCATAGAACACCTTCGCTTTGTTGGCCTCGGACACCGGGCCTTTGACCTTGCCGGCACCCTGGCCTACGGGGAGCAGCGCCGCTTAGAGATCGCCCGGGCCCTGGCATCCAACCCTCGACTCCTCCTCCTTGATGAGCCGGCAGCGGGCATGAACCCACAGGAATCATCGAGCTTGATTCGGCTTATCCACAAGATTCGCGAAAAAGGGATCACCGTGCTGATCATCGAACATGATATGAAGGTCATGATGAACTTAGCGGATCATATCTATGTCCTTGATTATGGTGTGCTCATTGCCGATGGAACACCCGATGACATCAGGACCAATCCAAAAGTCATATCGGCCTATTTAGGCGGGGGCGCGGCACATGCTGAAACTTGAGGGCGTCCACAGTCATTACCGGAAAATCCACGCCCTCAGAGGGGTCTCTCTCTGGGTCCGGGAAAGGAGCATCTGCTGTCTTATCGGGGCGAATGGTGCTGGGAAATCCACCACGCTCATGGCCATCAGCGGGATTCAGCCGATTTCCTCCGGAAGAATCGAATTCATGGGGGCTACGATGAACAGGTTGGCACCGGAAGAGATCGTGCGGCGGGGGGTCGTTCAGGTCCCTGAGGGGCGCCGGATCTTCCCGGATCTGACCGTTAGGGAAAACCTGGTCTTAGGGGCGTATCTCAGGCGAAAAAAGAGGGAGGTGGCTGAATCGATGGAGAATGCGTTTACACTCTTTCCGATTCTGAGAGAGAGGCGCGAACAGATGGGCGGGACGCTTTCAGGCGGTGAGCAGCAGATGCTTGCAATCGCCCGTGCACTGATGGGAACACCCCGTCTCCTCCTGTTGGATGAACCCTCGTTGGGCCTGGCCCCGCTTGTCGTGGAGCAGATTATGGGGATCATTCAGAGGATAAGGGATGACGGGCTGACGATCCTTCTTGTGGAGCAGAACGCCCAGGCCGCTTTAGAGTTAGGCGATTATGGCTATGTTATTGAGACAGGCCAGGTTGTGCTTGAGGATAAAGCGCGTGCCCTGCTCGAAAACCCCAGGGTAAAAGAGGCCTATTTGGGATAGGCATTGCCATGTTGTTATTGACTTTGGCGGCGGGATAGTTATAGTGCATGCCATATAATTTAGGAAAAGACGATTCATGGAAGATATTCAAAACCACAAGGATTTCCGAAACATAGATATTGATCAGGTGGGCGTGAAAGGGATCCGGTACCCCATCACTGTCCTTGATAAGGACCAGGGAGAGCAGCAGACCATTGCCGAGATAAACATGTACGTTAATCTGCCCCGTTATTACAAGGGGACCCATATGAGCCGCTTTGTGGAGATCCTCAATGAGCACAGCCGGCGGATATCCCTCCAGAATTTCTCCGGAATCCTTGAGGAGATGAAGGTTAGGCTGAATGCGGAGAGCGCCCACATGGAGATCAGTTTTCCGTACTTTGTCAACAAGTACGCGCCGGTAACCGGCGCCGAGGGACTCATGGAGTACAGGTGCACCTTCAAGGGATCCGTAAGCAGAGGGAGCGATCTGGTGATAGGGATTCATGTCCCCATTTCAACCCTCTGCCCGTGCTCCAAAGAGATCAGCAGATTCGGCGCCCACAACCAGCGGGGTGAGGTCCGGCTCCAGGTCAGGTTCAAGAAATTTGTGTGGATAGAGGATCTGATCCGGCTGGTGGAGGAATCTGCCTCAAGTGAGGTCTTTTCTGTTCTCAAGCGGGAAGATGAGAAATATGTGACTGAGAAGGCGTACCAGAACCCGATGTTTGTGGAGGATATTGTGCGGGAGATCGCAGTTAAATTGGGGAATGATCCCAATATCACCTGGTTTTCCGTAGGGTCTGAGAATTTTGAATCCATACACAACCATAATGCCTACGCGTATATAGAAAAGCGCACAGAGCATAGCGCATAGCGTAATTTGTATCTCTTTGCGCTATGCTCTGTGCGCTCTGCGCAAAGAAAGAGGGTGAAAAAATGGGCGATGAATTAAAGAAAATGTACCGGACCGTAATGGATGACCATTTTCCTCCGGAGATAACCATCTCTTTTGGTGACCCGTCGTTGACCTACCGGAAGCGGTCGTGGAAGATCTCTGACCAGAGCGGCGAATTCATTGAAAAGGGGCTTCGCTACGGCGAGAATCCTGGCCAGGAGGCGGCACTCTACGAGCTTGTCAATGGCAATCTTGAAATAGGAGGCTGCCAGTTCATCGAACCGGGGTCCGGCCTGGTTTCCGCCATTACGGAAAAGGATATGCTTCAAAGCGGAAAGCATCCCGGCAAGATCAATCTGACAGATGTGGACAACGCCCTGAACATCATGAAATACCTAAATGCAGGTCCATCCGTCGTGATTGTCAAACACAACAATCCCTGCGGTGTTGCTTACGGTGCCACACTTGTGGAGGCATACGAAAAGGCAGATATGGCGGATCGGATTGCGGCATTCGGGGGATGTGCGCTCTTCAGTCGTCCCATGGATTCGGCGACCGCCGAGCGTGTTTCAGAGAACTACTTGGAGGTGGTAGCGGCCCCGGATTTTGAGGAGGGGAGCGTGGAAATCCTGTCGAAAAGGGCTAATCTCAGGATTATTCGTGTCCCCAGGATGGACAGGCTTTCCGGATATGCCCAAAAGCGGTTCGTGGACTTCAAGAGCCTCATAGATGGCGGGATTATCCTTCAGCAATCCCCCTTGAACCGGATAAAGTCTGCCCGAGATTTTACCCTTGCAACTACCCAGTTCGATGGGAAGCCCTATACCATCGCGCGAAGGCCGAGCGGTGAAGAGTATGCGGATATGTTATTCGGGTGGCAGGTGGAGCAGGGTGTTACCTCCAACTCTGTCATCTATGTGAAAAACGGCGTGACCGTCGGGATCGGAACCGGAGAACAGGATCGGGTAGGAGTGGCTGAGATCGGCATCTTTAAGGCCTATACCAAGTATGCCGACGCCGTCTGTTTCAGGAAGTATGCCGTTTCCTACAAAGAGCTGGAGCTGATGGTGGAGAAAGGGCAAAAGGAGCGGGAGGTCATAGAGGAAATTGACCGGGAAACAGAGGCGGCAAAAGGGGGCCTGATCGGCGCCTGTATGGTCTCGGACGCCTTTTTCCCCTTCAGGGACGGGGTGGACGTGGCGATCCGGGAAGGGATCCGGGCAATTGTTCAGCCGGGGGGATCTCTCCGGGACTTCGAGGTGATCGAGGCGTGTAATGAGGCAGACCCCCAGGTGAGCATGGTCTTTACCGGGCAGAGGGCTTTCAAGCATTAAATATGACGGCTTCGCAAAAAGTCCATCTACGGCGTTGCGCTTCATTCTTAGTCACTGCGACCTACTGATAAGTAGGCCTCATTCCTAAAAATTCGCGCGCCTTGTATCTGGAGCTTTTTACAAAGCCGTCCAAAATTTGACTTTTTACGAGGCCATCAAATATCGGAGAAAAAGACAATGTACAGTGCAAGTGATTTGAGGAAGGGTTTGAAGATCCAGATCGATAATGATCCGTATGTCGTGACGGAGTTTCAATTTGTCAAACCCGGGAAGGGCCAGGCCCTTTACCGCTGCAAGTTGAAAAATATGATTACCGGTGTCATCATCTCTCCCACCTATCGATCTGTGGACAGTTTTCAACCGGCTGATTTAGCCGAGCGGAAGATGCAGTATCTGTATAACCAGGACGATGAGTACTGGTTTATGGATGTGGAAAACTATGAACAGTCTGTCCTCACGGCGGATCAGATCGGCGATGCAAAGAACTATCTGATAGATAACTTAGAGGTGAATATCCTCTTTTTCGGGGATAAACCGATCGGGATCACCCTGCCGAATTTTGTTGACCTGAGGGTAGCGGAGGCCGAACCCTGGGCAAGAGGGGATTCAGTTGCCGGTGATACGAAACCTGTGACATTGGAGACAGGCTATCTGCTGAGGGTTCCCCCTTTTGTTGAAGAGGGGGTGAAGATAACTGTTGATACCCGGACAGGGGAGTATGTCACCCGGGTCAAGGAGTGATCAGTTCCGGTGTGAGCAGATGCGGTTGTCCGATTGGAAACAGAATCTCTTTCTGCGCTCCCGGATGGTTCAATCGATCAGGACATTTTTCATTGACCGGGGCTATCTGGAGGTAGAAACTCCCCAACTCATATCCGCACCGGCCCCGGAAGTGCATATCGAGGCAATCAGCGCCGAAGGCCGTTACCTGCATACATCTCCCGAGCTGTGCATGAAGCGCTTGGTGGCGTCCGGGTTCCCCAAGATATTCCAGATCGCTAAATGCTTCAGAAAAGGAGAACGGGGAGATCTCCACCTGCCCGAATTTTCCCTCCTTGAATGGTACAGGACCGGCGTCGATTACAAGGCGCTCATGAAAGACTGTGAAGGATTGATCCTCTTTCTGTCCCGTAGCCTTGATATGGGAGACAAGATTATTTACAAGGGCAAGGAAATCGACCTGAGAGAGCCTTGGGACCGGATTTCGGTAAGAGCGGCATTTGATCGATACGCCTCGATCTCCCTGGAGAAGGCCCTTGAGTCGGAACGTTTTGACCAGACTGTGGTGGGGGAGATCGAGCCCAATCTGGGTATGCATCGGCCGACGTTTCTGTACGATTATCCGGCGAGCCTGGCAGCATTGGCAAGACTGAAACCCGGGAACCGGACATTAGCTGAGAGATTTGAGCTTTATTTGGGCGGGGTAGAATTAGCCAATGGGTTTTCCGAGTTAAATGATGCCCGAGAGCAGAGGGAAAGATTTCAGAGGGACCGGCAATTAAGGGAAGGTTTGGGAAAAGAGACCTATCCCATACCTGAAAGATTCCTGAGGTCTCTTGAGCATCTGCCCGAGGCAGCGGGCATTGCCCTGGGTGTGGACAGATTAACAATGGTGTTTGCCGATGCACACATGATTGATGAAGTAGTCTCGTTTACACCGGAAGAAGTGTAAGACATACTTGATTATTGGCTGGGTTCAGGGTAAGATCACATTGCTTTCCTGTGCCAGATAATGTCCCGAGAATTATTTTCAAAGATGAACAGACCTCAACAGGTCGATTTTATGAAAACGCCTTCAGTACAAGGGTTGAACAAGAAAGCTGTTAGGAGTGCTGCTCCTGTCGGAGTGCGGAGATGCCTCTCCTGCGGAACGGACAGGATAAAGCCGAGAAGGCGATATTGCTCAAAGGGGTGCAGGGAGCACATCAACTGGGTTCTCTCCCTTTCAAAAGGGTTGCTCAGGACCGTCAATGCCAGATATGCCGCCTTTTCGTTCACGGATGACAGAGTGATATTGGACGTGTTTCCTGTCTGGTCAAAGCACATATCGAGATTTGGCTACAGAAGGATTGAGGGAAACAAGCCTGCTGAGGACCTGAAGAACCTTGTCCTCCAGTTCGGAAAAGAATGGCACGATATTGTGAATAACAACCGGTCAAGGAGTTACGCATCTCTTTTGCTCGTCAACAAGAACCACGAAAAGAGTATACACCCGAACAGTATCAGGCCTGCTAAGAGCTCCTGTCCCAGGCTATCCAAAGAAGAAAAAAGATGCTTGGAGATCCTCAAGCTCCAGAGGACCGAGCTGTCCGCCGATAGCTGCAGAGGCAGGATAAAATCAGCTTACAAGAGAATGGCCAAGGTTCTCCACCCTGATGTGGGAGGAGATGAAGAGAGATTCAAAAAGCTGAATAATGCCCATGCGCAGATGCTCCTGTGGGCGGAAAATCCCCAATACACATCCCGGAAGGCGCTCCAGGATTGCTGGTCCTACGACGGCGCCACCAGCCGGTGGTCCCCCCCTTTGTAGGTATCCATCATCTGTTTCATCGTTCACCCTTTCTCACGCTCCCCTTTTTTGCATATCCGGCCTTCTGGAGTTTTTCCATCCGCTTCCGGATCTCCTGTTCAAATCCCCTCTGTGTGGGCCGGTAAAAGACCCGATCTTTTATCTTTTCCGGAAGATATTCCTGTTCGATCCAGGCACCGGGGTAATTGTGGGGGTATCGGTAGCCTCGGCTGTAACCTAATTTCTTCATCAGGTGAGTTGGGGCGTTCCTGATGTGCAAAGGGATGGGTTGTGGCCCGGACTGTGTGATCTCCCCCTTGACGGCCTTTTCGGCCAAATAAAGGGCGTTGCTCTTGGGGGCCGAGGCCAAATAGACGGCAGCCTCGGCTAAGGCCAATTCCGCCTCAGGAGGGCCAACCTTCTGCCATGCCTCAAAGGCTGCAAGTGCTATACCGAGGGCATTGGGATCGGCCAATCCCACGTCTTCCGAGGCAAATCGGATCATCCTTCGGCATATGAAGAGGGGATCTTCACCTGCCATGAGCATCCTGTAGAGCCAGTAAACCGAGGCCTGGGTATCACTTCCCCGCAGGCTCTTATGAAAGGCGGAAATCGTGTCGTAATGCTGTTCCCCATCTTTGTCATAAGGCAATGCCTTCCTGTCAAGCGCTTTTTCAACACATCTCAGATCCAAACGGATATGTCCATCTGGGTGCTCTTCAACGGCATAGTAAACCGCGGATTCCAGGTTGTTTAAGGCCACGCGGGCATCTCCCTGGGACAATTCAACAATATGGTCAATCGCTTCAGGGATGACTTCAATATCCATTGATCCCAGCCCCTGCTCCTTATCTGAAACGGCACGGAGAAGCAGGGTCTTGAGGTCGTCTCTCTTCAGAGGGTGAAGGACCACCACCCGTGCCCTCGAGAGGAGCGGCGGGATGACCTCAAAGGAGGGATTCTGTGTGGTTGCGCCGAGCAGAATGATGAGCCCGCTTTCCACCTGGGGCAGGAACGCATCCTGCTGGGCCTTGTTAAAGCGGTGGATCTCATCTACAAAGAGGATGGTCGGCTTGTTTGACCGGGTCTTTTCTTCTTCGGCCTCAGAGATGATCTGCCGCAATTCCTTCACACCGGAGGTGACTGCGGAAAAGGCATGGAATGGATATTGAGCAACCTGCCCCATCAGTCTGGCCAGGGTGGTCTTTCCTGAACCGGGAGGCCCCCAGAAAATCACTGAAAATATATGGCTTCGCTGTATGGCCTTAACCAAAAAGGAGCCGGGGCCAAGGAGGTGTCCCTGGCCTACTATCTCTTCAAGACGGTTTGGCCTCATCCTTTCGGCCAACGGCACGTCGAAGGTATTTGTCTGTTCGGTCATTCAGGTGATGTCCCTGTTTCCAGCAGGCTTGAGATACGTGACAGCAGTCTGTCCATGTCTAAAGGCCTGCCCACAACAAGGTCCGCTCCCATCTTTTGAAAATTATCAAGGGACCCGGTCATTCCCATGGCATCGATCAGGGTAATGAGAACACCCGGCCTCACCCGTCTTAACTGGGAAATATTTTTGACTGTCTCCGTCTCTGCGGCATGCAGGTCGACCAAGACCAGATCAAACTCGTTATCCTTCAAGAGCTTGACCCCTTCGTCATACCAGGGGGTGATCGTAATTCTGCCACCTTTGCCCGCCATTAACTTGTAAAGGATGTCGGTCACTACCCCCTCATCTCCAATGATCAGAATGCGCGCATCTTTGAGCCCTTTCTTGACGGCACTCCCTTTCAATAAAGAAGCCTTTTGTGCGAGAGGGAGTTTAACAACGAACGTGCTGCCCTGGTCCTCCTGGCTGGTGACACTGATCTCTCCCCCATGCCGGGCAATAATGGCATGAGCAAGGCTCAATCCAAGTCCCCTCCGGGTCCCGTCTTTGGTTGTGAAAAAGGGGTCAAATATCCTATCAATGATCTCTTCAGATATGCCTGCCCCTGTGTCCTGAAAATAGATATGGGCAGCGCCTGAATGTTCTTCTGTGGTAAGGTAGACCTCTCCCCCGTCATTGAGGGCCTCCGTGGCGTTCAGAATCAGGTTTACAAAAACATCCTGCAGGTCCCTTCTGGAGCCATATACCGGAGACAGGGCCCTCAGGTAGGTCTTGAATTTGAAATTGTCAGCCTTGAATTCAGGCCCTGCCGTCAATTTTGGACGGGAAATGGTAACCGAATTTCTTAAAACTTTTTTCAGGTCAAGAAGGGCAAGTTCCGATGGATGATATTCGGTCCTGGTCAGACAATCGAGATGCTGGAAAAGGAGCGTCCCGTTTTCTCTTACAGCCTCAAGCCTTCTCAACGATTGCAGGGGTATGCCGCCCATATGTTCCGCCGCTTGAAACACCCGGATCTGCTCGCCGAGCAGGGCTATACTCTCTTCCAGTTCGTGATTTAAACCGGAGGCCATCCTAACAAGGGCCTCCCTTTTAACGGACTGCCTGAGTCGCTTTTCCCGTGCGCTCCTCTTATCAACGATGACCATGTTGAGCAGAAGTGCCCTTCTCCCATGGTGCCAGATCTTATTGGCCCGTACTTCGGCACACAGGGTTTGGCCACCCTTCGTTGTCAGATAGATCTCATATTGACCGGGAAGGATTTGGTCCGCAGCCGTTCGACGCTGGAGCGCACCTGCAATTTGAGCTGAATCCGGGTGAACGATATCCGGGAGTTCCTTGGTCAGCATTTCCTCCCGGGTATACCCGAGCTCTCTGCAGGCCGTGTCATTGGCAAGAATGATCTTCTGTTGCTGGAGGAGGACAATCCCTCCCGGAATACCTTCTATCAATTTCCAGGTGTTCCCCACCTCTTTCTGCAAAAGCCGCACCTCTTTTTTGAGGCGGGCCGCTTTTTCTTTTAGGCTGCGGTTCTCCTCTCTAAGTCTGTGGCCCCAGCCCTTAATGGTGTGTTTTTCCTCTGTGCTCATCTGTTTTTTCCTAACTCCTTCCGTAATAGTTCAGCCACTAAGGCACCAAGACACCAAGATTATAATATAATTCTCTTGATACCGTTTTTAATCAGCAATAGATTCTTCTCTTTTTGATAGGGGTTTAAAATTCATGTCCTTCCTTTGAGCCTTTGTGCCTTAGTGGCTGAACTGTTACCTCCTGCCAAAATTAGGGCCTTGATGATTTGGCGTATATACCGTATCATATTCAGTTAGTATCTTACAATCATCGTTTACAGAAAGATCAGGATAAAGTGACCGACTCGTCATTTGTTCATCTTCATGTGCATACCGAATACAGCCTCCTGGACGGGGCTATCCGGATTGACCGGCTCTTAGACAAGGCGCGCGGCTTAGGGATGGATAGCGTCGCCATTACCGATCACGGCAACATGTTCGGTGTTGTGCAGTTCTATGATCAGGCCGTAAAGGCAGGGATCAAACCGATCATCGGGTGTGAGGTCTATGTGGCCCCTGGCGACCGGCGGGATCGTTCACCATCACCGGGCGGAAGACCCAACGCCTATCATCTTACCCTCCTGGTCATGAACGCACAGGGATATGCGAATTTGAGCAAGCTGGTTACTTTGGGTCATTTAGAAGGGTTCTATTACCATCCCCGCGTAGACATGGATCTCCTCAGGGAATATAACGCCGGCCTTATCGCTTTTTCCGGTTGCCTGAAAGGGTCTGTTCCCTATCTCGTGGGCGCTGGACAAGTTGAGTCAGCCAAGCAAAAGGCACGAGAGATGGCGTCTATCTTTGACAATGGGCGGTTTTATTTAGAGGTCCAGGCCAATCATTTGTCTGAACAAGAAAAGGTGAACCGCGTGCTCAAAGAAATCTCTCGCGATCTTTCCATACCCTTGGTGGGCACAAACGATTGCCATTACTTAAACAAAGAGGACGCTGAGGCCCACGATATCCTCCTCTGCATCCAGACGGGGAAGTCAATTGACGATGAGAAGCGGCTCAAGTTTTCATCTGACGAGTTCTATTTCAAGTCCCGGCAGGAAATGGAGGAGGCCCTGAGAGGGTATGAGGAGGCCTTGGACAATACCATGGAGGTGGCAAGTCGCTGTGAGTATGAAATGGATTTCGGTAAATATAAATTCCCGGTATTTCATACGGAGGACAAGAGAAGCCTCAATGAAATATTGACCGACAAGGCCAAAAGGGGCCTTGCGGTGCGATTGGCAGAGAAAGAAGAGAAAGAAGGACCACTTTCCGAAACGGTCCAATCCGAGTACCAGGAAAGGCTCGAATTTGAGCTTTCTGTGGTTCTCGATATGGATTTTGCAGGCTACTTTCTGATTGTGGCCGATTTCATCGAATACGCATACCGCAACGATATTTCTGTGGGGCCCGGCCGTGGTTCGGCAGCCGGCTCTCTGGTGGCCTATTGCCTGAACATCACCAACATTGACCCGATAAGATACGGGCTCCTTTTTGAGAGATTTCTGAATCCGGCACGAATAAGCATGCCGGATATCGATATCGACTTCTGCATCAACGGCAGGGATCAGGTCATACGGTATGTAGCGGAAAAATATGGGCGGGACAATGTAAGTCAGATCATTACGTTCGGCACCATGAAGGCAAGGGGGGCCATACGGGATGTGGGCCGCAGCCTCAACATCCCATTGGGAGAGGTGGACCGTATCGCCAAATTAGTGCCGGAAGGGCCCGGCGTCACACTGGATCAGGCTATTCGAGAAGAGCCGGAGCTGAGGGAATTGGAAGAGAGGGAAGGCCCGCTCAAAAAGCTTCTCAAGATATCCCGTGCTGTTGAGGGCTTAGCCAGACATGCGTCGACCCACGCATGTGGCGTGGTTATTGCGGACAGGCCACTTGTGGAATATCTCCCCCTTTATGCTGGGTCCAAGGGGGAAGTCATGGCCCAGTTCACCATGGAAAGGATTGAGCAGTTAGGCCTGATCAAATTTGATTTTTTGGGGCTGAAAACCTTGACGGTGATCAAGGAAGCCCTTCGTCTGATTGAAAAGACCTCTCACAAGAGGGTAGACCTGAGCAAAATTTCTTTCAATGATCCAGCCACCTACCAACTTTGCTCTGACGGAAAAACCACCGGCGTATTCCAATTGGAAAGCTCCGGCATGAAAGACCTTCTGAGACGGCTCAAGCCGGAGATCTTTGAAGATATGATCGCCCTGATGGCCCTTTACAGGCCGGGACCTCTGGGGAGCAACATGATCGATGATTTTGTCAACGGGAAGCACGGCAAAGGAAAGATTCATTATTTTATTCCTCAGTTAGAACCGATCCTTAAAGAGACCTACGGCGTTATATTGTACCAGGAACAGGTCATGAAGATCGCCCAGGTCCTGGCAAAGTACACGATGGGGGAGGCGGATGAACTCAGAAAGGCCGTGGGAAAAAAGAAACCAGAAGTTATGGCAAGACACAGGGCAAGGTTTATTGAAGGGGCCACGGCAAACGGTGTTGAGGCCAAGATGGCGGACAAGCTTTTCGGGCTGATAGACAAGTTCGGGGGTTACGGTTTTAACAAATCTCATTCCGCGGCCTATGCCATGATCGCGTATCAGACAGCCTATCTCAAGGCCCATTATCCGGTGGAGTTCATGGCCGCTCTTCTGACTCTGGATATGGGGAACCAGGACAAGACGATCAAGAACATCGCGGAGTGCCGGGTAATGGGGATTGAAATCCTGCCCCCGGATGTGAATGAAAGCCAGGCAGACTTTTCCGTGGTGGATGGAAAAATCCGTTTTGGGCTTGCGGCAGTCAAGAATGTTGGCCTGAAGGCGGTAGAACTGGTCAACGAGGAGAGGGATAGCCACGGGCCTTTCGGCGATCTCCTCGATTTTTGCAGGCGGGTAGACGGATCCAAGGTCAACCGCAGAGTCCTCGAAGGTTTAATCCAGTGCGGGGCATTTGATTTTACAGGGAGTTACCGATCCAGGCTCTTTGCGGGCCTTGATGATGCCCTGAGGATCTGCGGCGCTAACCACGACCCGAATCAACTGAATATGTTCGGACCTTTGACCTTTCACAGCGGAAGTTCCGGTGGGCTCCTCGAACTTCCTGATATCGCGGAATGGGATGAAGGAGAGAGGTTAAGGAGGGAAAAAGAGGCCTTAGGCTTCTATATTACAGGCCACCCCTTAGATAGCTTTCACGATGAGATCGACCGGTTTACGAGCTGCCTGGTACACGATCTTCCAGGACAGAAGGATAAGAGCCTGGTCAAGGTCGCCGGCGTTGTAGAAAGCCTGAAGATAAAGCGAACCAAAAGAGGTGACAAGATGGCCGTCATTCATCTTGAAGACCTGACCGGCTCCACCGAAGTGGTTATATTCCCGGATCTTTTCACAGCCGTGTCGCCGCTCCTGAAAGGCGACGAGCCCCTGCTGATAACAGGAGGAGTGGAAATCGGGGACAGTTCAGCCAAGATACTTGCAAAGGAAATTGAGACGTTAAGCGCTCTCAAACTGAACACTGTAAGGGCCGTCGTGTTCAAACTGGAAAATGGGGGCCTCTCACGAGAAATTTTGGAAGACCTGCGGGATATTTTGTTCAAATATCCAGGAGAGTGCAGACTCATTTTCAAGGTAAGTGTGCCCGGGGGGAAAGACGTGACGATCTCTGCACAGGGTCGTTTCAATGTTCTCCCCTGCAAGGAACTCCTCGCGGAGATTGAGGGCTTGTTGGGGCGTAAGGCATGTGAACTGTATTAGATTGTTGATTGTTGATTGTCGATTGATGATTGAAAACCCTGAACCCTGAACCCAATAAACTCAACAAACCCAAGTAACCCAACAAACCCACAACCTGCAACACTAAAACTGAGGAGGCCGTATGGATCTGATTCTTGCGAGACGAAAAGGTGTATGCGTTCTTCTGGTGTTGCTGACGGCGTGTGTATATGCGCCCTGTTTTGTCATGTTTTCCTGGGCGGGAGAGGAGGGAAAGATGAGTAAGGGAACTGAACGGGTGGTCAGGAAGGCCTTCGGGGCCGGAAGATGGTTCCCGGGAAGCGGGAAAGAGTTGAAAACAATGGTCGACGGATACATTGAGACGGCCCGGGTAGACAAAGTGAATGGCAGGATCGTGGGTGCCATTGCGCCGCATGCGGGATACGCCTATTCCGGGAAGGTGGCCGGATATGCATTTCGTGCAATAAGAGACAACGCCGAAACCTGGGGCCGGCCCGAAACAGTCGTAGTGTTTGGGGTCAGTCACCGCAGCGGATTCCCGGGCGTAGCGCTCATGGACGGAGATGCCATTGGGACGCCACTCGGTGAGGCGGTGCTTGACAAAGAGGGCGCAGCGCTCTTGGCCGCAAAAAGCCCGCGGATATACTTTGATTACAGGCCCCACGCGGGTGAGCATTCGGCTGAAAACGAGATTCCCTTTGTGCAGAGAGCGTTGCCGGGGACTAGTTTGATCGTCGGACTGATCGGGGACCATGATCCCCAGACGCTGAACGAGCTTATGGCCGTGCTGGACACCCTTTCCAGAAAGAAAAGAATCGTGGTCATCGCCAGCAGTGATATGTTGCATGATCCGAATTATGAGCGGGTCACAAAAACAGACAGGGATACGTTAGAGATGATGAGGGTTATGGATCACGCTGGGATTGAGAAAGACTGGAGCTATTCGAGGCAGACATTCTGTGGGATAGGACCGGTCCTTGCGGTTATGCGGTTTGCGGAGCTTAAAGGATGTAAGAAAGGAACAGTCTTACACTATCGCAACAGCGGCGATGATTTCCCCGAAAGCCGGGGCCGGTGGGTTGTCGGCTACGGATCAGCGGTTTTTGCAGCCCCTGAATGAGGATAACGCCGGCCTTATGAAAGAAAGTAGTCTAATATCCCGGCGGCCCCGTGCATCTTGTTTTCCGCCTGCTGCCAGACGATAGACTGGGGCCCCTCAATAACATCGTTTGTTATCTCGAGGCCTCTGTGGGCCGGAAGGCAGTGCATCACTACCGCATCTTCTGCCGCTATCTCCAGAAGCTCGGAGTTTATTTGATACCCTTGAAAAGCGGTTAGTTTTGTTTCTTCTTCCTTTTCCTCTCCCATGCTGATCCAGACATCGGTATAAAGGATGTCGGCCCCGGCAGTTGCTTCTCTCGGGCGGTCGAGAATGTTCAACCTGGCCCCCGTTTTTTTTGCAATTTCATTCGCCTTCATCAAGATATCCTGACGGGGAGCGTACCCTTTCGGGGAAGCAACATTCATATTCATGCCGGCTAAGGCGCAGATCGCTAATAACGAATGGCATACGTTGTTTCCGTCGCCAATGTATGTAAGCGTCAACCCTTGAACCTTACCTTTGACCTCAAGTATGGTAAACAGATCGCAGACGGCCTGGGTAGGATGCTCCAGATCGCTCAGGCCATTAATCACCGGGATGCCGGAATTGCGGGAAAGATCTTCCACGGTCTGATGCGCATAGACCCTTGCAACAACGGCATCGAGATAGCTTCCGAGCATCCTTCCTGTGTCCTCGATCGGTTCTCCACGTTTGATCTGGAGATCGCCCGGCGCAAGGTAGATTGCAGCGCCGCCAAGCCGCAGGATGGCCGACTCAAAGCTTGTTCGTGTCCTGGTGGATGGCTTCTCGAAAAGGATGCCGATTACCCTGTTCCGGAGGACGTCGAGGGTTTTTCGTCTTTTGATGGCGTCTTTCAGAATCCGGGCCCTCTCGAAGATTGCAAAAAGGTCCTCTGAGGACAAATCGTTTGCTGTCAGGAATGACCGTGTCATTTCATACCTCCCAATTAAGTGAACTAAAGTGCCTAAATCGAGCTAAAATGCCTAAAGTTAAAGGAACTGGGAGAGTTCCTTGATGTTAATGTAAAGAACACCGGAGCCGGGATCCATTGGGAAGCCAATGGCCGCTGCATTTACTGCATCGTTTCAATCATAAGGCAATTCAAGATAAATTCCAAATAATTATTTCGTCTCGACGCCCGAAGGGGCCATTTGTTTTTTTGACACGCGTTTGCGTTTGGCATATACTGACACCAGCCCAAAGTGAGCGTTCACGGGTTCAAGGTTCAGGGAGAGGGAAATCCATTGATCAGTCGCTCCGGGAGTACGCCAGCCGTGCATGAAGCCTCCGAAGAAGAGATCCGTAATCTCATTGACATTATCGAAGCGGTGGCCAAGGGGAACTATTCCAATGAGGTCATGGAGTTTACCAAGCCCGGGCATTCTGAAATGATCCAGAGGATTGCCGAGGCCATGGGCATGATGATGGTCAGGGTTGAGGCAAGGGAAGTCCGGTTGGAGCAATTGATCGATGAACTCCGGGATCTGAACGCGTTGCTGCAGAAGAATATCACCCAGACCGTAATCACCATTGCCAATGCACTTGGGGCGAGGGATAAATATACCAAGGGCCATGCCTACCGGGTATCTGTTTACTCGGAAAGGCTCGCACGAAAAGTGGGATTATCCGACGAAGAGGTGGAAAAGATCCGGATCGGAAGCGTGCTCCATGACATCGGGAAAATCGGGTTCAGTGACCGGGTTTTCAGCGATGAAGACGTCAGTATCAGTGAGGGGATCTTTGAGGAGATTCGCAACCATCCCAAGATCGGAGTTGATATTCTCAAAGACCTTACTTTTCTGGGGCCTGTCCTTGACTACGTTCACTATCACCATGAAAGCCTTGACGGAACAGGATATCCCGGTGGTCTTAAGGGGGAGGAAATCCCGGTGGGGGCCAGGATGATCAGTGTGGCGGATTGTTTCGACGCCATCACTACAGACAGATCTTACCAGAAGGGGAGAACCATGGAAGAGGCATTCGCCATACTGAGAAAAATTGGCGGGAAAAATCTATCCCCTGAACTCGTTGAGGCCTTTATTGAGGATATCAAAGAAAAAGGGATGTTCTGAGAAAGGGGCTATTTCCAATGCCAATTGATCAAAAAGCAATCGAAGCAATGTACAAAGGCCTTACGGCAAGAACCAGGTCCAGGTTGAACCTGGCCGTAAAAGTGATCGTTGAGGCCAAAGAAAGAGGCGGCAAGGTGGTTGCCGTGGTGGGAAGCGGCCCGAATATCCACGAGGGCGTTACGACCCTTATTGCGGAACTTATACACAAGGGTCTCATTGATGGGGTTTCCACCAGCTCTGCGGTCATCAATCATGAGATGGCAGGCACCTTGGAAAAAGTAAAACGATTTGATGGAGAGGTCTTTGGGTTTGAAACCGGGAAGCTCCCCTGCGACGGACAGTTTGAGGTCAGCATGATCTCAAAGGCCCGTTTAGAGGCGTATCAAAAAGAAATCTATATAGACACGGGACTTTACCACAGGATGAAGCGGGCCAAGGGAAATATTATTATCAAGGTTGCAGGGAATATGGCCTATCCCACCGGCCTTCGCACGGAAAGACTGGCACGTGATATTCTTGCCCTTTCCAAACGATGCGGCCTCCCCTTTGAACAGGTTGCCGGTTACGGTGCTGACCCTTACACCATGATAGGGGCAGGGGCACTTAAAAACGTCCCTGTGCTCGTTACCGTCCCACAGATGATAGGGGGTGGAGAGGTGGGTCTGGCAGTCGGTGATTCCATCCCTGTATCCGAACGGTGCCAGCGGGTTGCGGAACTCCTTAACAGCGCGGATGTGATTATCGAGTCAGCCCTTGCCCTTTCCCAGGAGATTCATGACGGGCCCTTTGAGCTTTTTACGGGTCACGGCATATGGTCCGACTGGGAAGGGGGTTGGACCTATTCACTCAGAGAGAAGAAGATCGTGAGAATAGACCTCGATCCCAACCTGGAGAAGGCCTGGAACAAGGAGAGGGAGTCCGGAATGGTGTCCGACGCGGTTCACAAGGGTCTTCCAAAGACAAAGTCGATGCGCATCCCTTTTCGCATGGAGATGTCGGGGTTTGCCAGGATCCCGGGCAGCGTCCCTGTGGTAGGGGATATCGGCGAGATATGGCCCATCATGGCCACAAAAGTTGCTGAGGCCCTTGGCGTCAAATTAGACCTGATGAGCTACAAACAGTCGCTCCCTGCCGGGCAAGAATTCCGGGAGTGGATTGTCAGAAAGGTAGCTCCGGTGGACAGGGAACGGATGTTTTCAGCCGTTCGGGAATTCACTGCCGGTTCACGCTGAGCCTGCTTTGAGGCGGACCACGGTAGCCCCCCAGCCCGAAGGCCCGGAGTCGAGCCCGAAGTCTATGACGTTGGGGTGTCTTTCAAGCCGGGCATGTACGATCCGGCGGAGGACACCCCTCCCCTTTCCATGAATAATCCTGACTTCATGGATCCCCTCCTTGAGACATGCCCACAGGTATTCTTCCACCACCGAAGACACGTCTTCCGGGGCGAATGTGTGCAGGTCTAAGATCCCGTCAATGGGGACCTCAACCGGTTCGGAATCGGTTCCTGTCATATCCTTTCAAGGTCCAACTGGTCGCCGAAACTTTCTGAGAGCTCCCCGTTTAATGCTTCAAAGTCTTTTTCTGTTTCCATCTCTACCGCGAGGTCCCGTTCGTCTAAGACCTTGATAAAACCGTATTTCTTTATGACCTCGATGGCCTTCTTTACATCAACGGTTACCCAGCCTTTCATCCTCAGGACCAACTCCTCGCCCTTAAAGGCACGTTCAATCGTAAGATCCACTTCCCTTTTCTTGGCATCCCATCCGATCACGGCCGGTTTAACAATGACCGGCGTTACCGGATCATGCATGGCGGCACATCGAAACCATAGTTTTGCCCGGATCATTGTCTGTCTCCTTTTGTGGTGAGGATCTTAGATTTTAAGATCATTACAGGTTTTTGGTCAAGTCTTTTTCATGGTCTCTATTGCAGACTGCTTTCTGTTGAGAGGTGGTAAGGATGAGCGAATTACCCCAAATATAGTAGACAATGGTCTTTAAATCTACAACATATTGCTTGGAATTGAACAAGGCATGTGGTAGGGTGAGAACAAAAGGCAAACTCAGTTTTTCTGGAAAGGAGAATAGTCCATGCCAGCTTCTTTTATGACCCTGTTTCCCCATGCGCTTAACGTTATTGAGGGGATGAAAATCCCAATTCAAACGAGTGCAGATCTCAGTGAGACTGCAACCCGCTTTAGTTCCTTGGGTTTTGACCTGATAAAGAACTCACACCATTTTGGTTGCCAATTAATGAAACATCTCCTCCCAATGTGCTGCCTAACCCCTTACTGCCTGCTGCCCCCCGATTTTTTTCAAGTTGCTTGATCCTTTTTTTCAACAGGTAAAGCTCTTTGTAAAGACCATCCATATCTTTCTGTGTGGGCACTGGAAGCATTTGCACGAAGTCCTGAAGCATCTCGTGCTTAGCCACCATAAAATCCTCCATTGCGTCAAGGGTTTTGCCTAAGACCTGGATGTATTCGGACGACTTGAACAGGGTCATGTAATGGCCTTCAAGGATCTTTACCCACATCCGATAGTAGGCTTGTGAATCCTCAGGAAGGCCTTCCTCCCCGGTTAACGCCTCCAGCTTTTCTTGCATCACTTTGAAAGATTTTTCCATTGGCAGGTAGAGCAGGTACATAAACTGGGCCATCGCACCCTGAAACAGGTTGAATCTGTCAGTAAAACGACCCATTCTTTCCTGATAGGCGCGGGTTAACCCCAATTGCGGCACATTCAAAAACTTCCTGAATTCCTCTTCATAAATTTCCGTCCAGGCCTTGAACGCATCCTGATTTGTCTATTTGGTTTGGTAGTCACCCAGGGTGCTGCCGTGGGCATCAAAGGTGATCCTCAAGATCTTCTGGGTGCTTGAAGTGACCTTAAATCGGTCATCAATCCTCAGGCCGCAGACCCAAATCGGTTGATCCCCCTGGGTCAATATGGGGACACGCGCCCTGATATCCGATGGGATCTTCATGTCAACAAAAAAATCTTTGAGTTTCTTGTGGCCTGTCATGCCCATGGGGACAAACCTGTCACCAGGCCGGAAGTTTCGCAGCATCAGGGGAAAGGTTGTCCGGTCTGCGTCCAGACAGGCGGTCCAGGGTACAGTCTTCAGATCTGACAGGGCGTTTCTTTCAATCTCATCAAAGCGAACGGTGCAGCCTAAAGTCTCCAGATGAAAGGCCCCGTGCCTCTCAAAAAAGTAGCAGAATCTCTCGGCTGCTTCCGTTTTTCCCTTTGAAAAGAGCAGCTTTTCATACACTCTTCTGACCAGAAGCGTGTCGGGAAGGATGACCCGGGCCTGTGGCTTTCTTCCCATTGTTAGGCGCTTTATCGCTTCAATATGGAGCAGGTTTATCCGTCGGAGGCTCCCTGCCGTCATTTTCAGCACCTGCCTGACAACATGATTTTTCAGGGGCTCAGGCAATCCCTTGAACCGGGACAAAGGGAGCACGATATCGTTATTTGAACCGGTTTCCGCCCACTTCTTAATCCATCTTTCAGCCTTCCCTTCCACCCATCTGTTTTCCTCCCTCGTGATCAGGGCGGTGCGGCCCAAGAGCTCAACGATCCTGGGCTGGTATTTTTCAAGCTGAGGAATGAGGTTCAGCCGGATGTCGTTTCTCAAATGCCTGACTTCGAAATTGGAGGAATCTGTTATATGCCGGAGATGCCGGCTTGAAAGGTAAGATTCAATATCGGCCCGCCTCACCTCGATCAACGGTCTTATGATGCATTTTTCCCTGATAGGATGTATGCCTTGAAGTCCTGATGGACCGCTTCCCCGCAACAGCCTCATGAGGACCGTCTCGGCCTGGTCATCGAGGGTGTGGCCTGTGGCAATTTTATGTGCGGAAAGTCTTTTCTTGACATCCTTGAGAAACCTGTATCGGGCATCTCTGGCCTTTTCCTCTAATGAGGCACTCTCTGGCCGTATCGCTCCCCCTCCCTTTTTCGTGACAAAATCGAGGTTTAGTGACAGGGCGATAGACTTGACAAATCCGGTCTCATATTCATCCGCTTCCGGTCTGAGCCCGTGGTCAAAATGGGCGACCGCCAGCTCTATCCCCAGAATCTCTTTAAGACTGTGGAGTATGGCTAAGAGGCAGACAGAATCAGCCCCGCCGGATACGGCAACGATTACGCGATCTCCACGCTGGAGCATCCGGTATTTTGAAATGGTGTCTTCGACCTTTTTGATGATATGCTTTACGATGTCCATGTCAGGCCCGGGAACGCCGGGGCGGCGCTTAAAGCCTTTTGGGTCAGGCCGCTGACATCTTTTGGCTGGGGCTGATCGTCAAGGCTGGCAAATGTCAGGAGGTTCCACGCAGAAGGGATGTTAAAGAATTGTCTTTGACCTCTATGGATAATGAAGGGTGTGTCCATTAGCGGGCCTTAGACCAACAGGTACTTTTTCCTGATCTCTTCTTTCTCCCTCAACTCGTCTATACTTGCATGGTAACGGATCACCCCGTTATCAATGATGTATCCCCGATCACTGAGTCCCAGGGCAACCTTTTGGTTCTGCTCGGCCAACAAGACCGTTAAACCTTTTTCTCGCAATTTGCTTATCTGTTTTTCTAAGACCTCCACTATCAGGGGAGCAAGGCCCTCTGTGGGCTCATCCAATAGAAGGAATTCGGGGTTGGTCATAAGGGCCCGGGCAATGGTCAGCATCTGCTGCTCCCCACCGCTCAAAAAGCCGGCCTTACGGGAATCTATGTGTCCGAGGGCGGAAAAGAACTCATAGACGCTCTCCTTGGTCCACGTTACGGTGCCCGCGCCTTTACGTGCCGATATCTCGAGGTTGTCTCCGACCGTTAAATCGGCAAAGACCCTGCGGTTATCAGGCACATACCCGATACCCTGCCGGGCAAGCTGATACGGCTTCTTCCCCTTTATGGTCTTCCCTTTAAACCTGATGGTACCTCGCTTAGGCGGCGTCAGGCCCATGATGCTTCTCATGGTGGTGCTTTTTCCGGCCCCGTTCCTGCCTAAGAGACAGACGATCTCACCCCCGGAGACATCGAGTGATACCCCGAACAGGATGTGGCTCAGGCCGTAGTAGGTGTGGATCCCCTCGACTTCCAACATGGTTAGGCGCCTCCTAAGTAGCATTCCTGAACCCGACTGGAATTCCTCACGGCATCAGGGCCTCCCTGGATAATGGTTACCCCCTGATGCATGACCATAATGCTCTGGGCAACATTGAATACCACCTCCATATCGTGCTCGCAAAACAGGATGGTTAATCCTTGTGAATCGGCCAATCGCTTGATGAGTTCCATGGTAGCCGTGGTTTCTTCAGGAGACATGCCTGCAGTGGGTTCGTCAAGAACCAGTAACTGAGGTTTGTTGCCCAAAGCGATGGCAATCTCTAATGTTCTCTGGTCTCCATGGGCCAACGAACCTGCCGTATCCTCGGCCTTATCTGAAAGGCCCGCGTTTTCTAAGATCCTGTTGGTTTCCTCCACGGCTAATGTTTGAGCAGGCCGGAAAAGCCGGGTGCTCTTTCCCTGCTGGGAAAGAACCGATACATGCACATTTCTGAAGACCGTGAGACGGGGAAAGATGTTTGCGATTTGAAATGACCGGGCAATCCCTTTTCTGCAGATCTCATAGGGAGGCAGTTTACCGATATTCTCATCGTTGAAGATTATCTTTCCGCTATCCGGTTTAAGCTGCCCGGTGATCAGATTAAAAAGCGTTGTCTTTCCTGCTCCGTTGGGTCCGATAACTGCCACTAACTGGCCCTTCTCCACCGTGAGATCAGCCCCGCTGACAGCCTTGAAATCCTCAAACGATTTTTGTATTCCTTCAACCCGCAGCATTTATTCGCGTTCCCTCTCAGCCGTTTCTTTGGCCTGAAAACCACATTTCTCCGATATATAGCCCCATACTCCCTCAGGCAGAAAGAAGATGAGCAGGATTAGTATGATCCCGAGGATCAGTGTCCAGTATTCGGTATAGATACCCACAAAGGTCCTGAGAGATATCATGATGGCTGCCCCTAAAATGGGTCCGGCAAAGGTAAACCATCCGCCTAACAGACACATGATGAATATCTCAAGGGAGAAGACCCAGAACAGGAGATCCGGGAACACGGACCCTTCCACCACGACAAAGAGAACTCCGGCAACTCCGGCAAAAAAGGTGGCAATCACGATAGCAATGAGCTGATGCCGCCTGACATTGATACCGATCGCTTCACAACGCTCAGGGTTGTCTCGAATGGCCTGGAGGGTGGCGCCAAAGGGGGACTTGAAAATCAGGTACATGACGATCAGGGAAATTATCAGAAGGATCAGGCCAAAGTAATATGCGCCCGTGGAAGATGAGATCAGTGAAGGGAGAGGAATCCCGTGTATCCCGTCGTCGCCGCCTGTAAAGCTGTACCACCGAAAGGCGATCGCCCAGATGAGTGATCCTAAGGAGATCTGCAGCATTCCGAAGTATAGCCGGGTGAGCCTGACACAAAACAGGCCGATGAGCAGACCCACAAACGCTGCCGCAAAAGGTCCGGCCACAAAGCCCACCCACATTGGGAGGGAGGTCTTAGTCAGCATCAAGGCAACGGTATAGGCCCCCACGCCGTAAAAAGCCCCATGATGAAATTGAAACAGGCCGCCGTGGCCCACGACCATGTTGAGGCTCATGGCCAATAGGGCTGTCATAAAAATCACGGCAAGGATATAGGTGTAAAACCTTGGAATGATTGAAGGGAGGATCACCAGGACAATCAGAATGGCGACAATCGGTCCAAGTGATCTCAGATTGAAGAATCCCTTTGACAAAATCCACTCCTTTTTACCATACTGATTTAAGAATGCCTTTAGGCCGCCAGGTCAACACAATCACCACTGCGGCGTATGGAAAAACGATAGCGAATTGAGGCCAGAATAGTACGCCAAAGGATTGAGTCAAACCAAATATTAGTGATCCAACCAAGGCGCCCCACATGTTACCCAAGCCCCCAATGGCGACGATGAGGAAGGCTTCCATTATGATATCATGATCCATCCCTAAGGTGATGCTTACCATTGGGGAAACTAAGGCCCCGCCTAATCCGGCAAGGAGACAGCCCAACACGAATGCAAAGGCAAAAACCCAGCTCACATTGATCCCTATAGCGCCAACCATCTCCATGTCAACGGCTGCTGCCCGGGAGATCTTCCCTGTCTTGGTCTTGTTGGTGAAGAGCCACAGCAAAATGGCCACAAGAGGACCTACGATGAGGAGGAACAGGTTGTACTTGGGAAACGGCGACCCAAATATGGGCACGGAGCCGCGGAGCATTTCAGGCGCCATGATAGACCTGTAATCAGCGCCCCAGAACATCTTTACGAGATCGCCTAAGATGAGCATCAAGGCGAAGGTAAATAGGAGGAGCATGAGGTGTTCTCTCTCATAAAGATGGCAGAACAGCGATCTCTCCGCAACAAAGCTCACAAGGGCCACCACAATGGGGGCCAGCAATAATGCCAGCCAGAAACCGGCAGAGCCACCGCCAAACAGGGAAGATATGCTAAAGGCCGAGAATGCCCCTATCATGTAAAGGGACCCGTGGGCAACATTCGGGACCCTGAGTACACCCAGAACGAGGCTCATCCCGGAAGAGACGATGAACAGGATCATTGCCCGGCTGAGACCCACGAGAAATTGACTGCCTAATGCGGAAAAGGTAAAGATATGCCCAAATTCCATGATATCGGATTCCTCGACGGAATTTTGGGATTGACGAATTGAGGAATTGAAAAGGGATAGTGCATTCAATTCCTCAATTCGCTATTCCTCAGATACTTAGGGGGCGTCCGAGAATGAGAGATTGCGGCCTCCGGCTCGGAAGGAAAATAGCCATTCTCGGACGGCCTCCTTGGTTAGTTGCCGCGGGCCTTCTTGATCTCGTCACAAGTCGGCATCACCTCAGCGCCGCTCAGGGTGACGATGTTGGTAGAAATTACAATATTCTTGCCCACTTCTTTTTTGGTAATCCCCAGATACATGGGAAGAACAACCTGATGGTCGCACGCCCTCATCTCAATCTGACCAACCGGGCTTTCGATCTTCATCCCCTCCAGGGCATCGATGAACTTCTCTTTGTCAAGAGAGCCTGCCTTTTTATATGCCCCCGCAATGAAGTAAGCGGTTATGTAACCGTGAAAAGCGGGGAATCCGGGTGCCTGCCCATATGCGGCCTCGAATTTCTTTACAAACTCCTTATTGGCCGCAGTGTCAGGGTAATAGAAGTGGTAGTCCATGGTGCCCATCACTCCTTCCGGGGCTTCGGCACCCAGCGGCTTCAGGACGGCGTGGTCGGTGGCGGTGTGGATCCAGATGGGGACTTTCTCTGCCATGCCGGTTGCCTTGACCGCCTTCATGATATTGGTCATGCTACGGCCTCCGGTACAGAATATGACCGCATCGGGTTTTGCTGCAAGAATTGCAGTAATATAAGGCACCAGGTCAGGTTCGCCCGGCTTCCACCATGATTCGCCGATTTTTTGCACGTCAGGCTTCATGGCCTTTAGATTGCGCCATGCGGCATTGGCAATGGCGTGTCCGTACTCATAGTCATCTCCCGCGATCCAGTATTTGACATACGGCTTCTTGGAAAGGGCAACACCCCCGGCCTTGCCTGCCATGGCCGTATTTTCACCACAGGAGAAGACATAACGATGGCCTTTTTCTCCGGTTATCCTTTCGCTTTTGGAGATCCATGTGATAAATGGCACCTTCTCTTTCTTGGCAATTGCTTCTGAAACCGCCATTGCAGCCCCGCTGTTGATTGTGCCGACAATGACATCAACCTTCTCCCTCATGACTAACTCCTTAGCCATGTTAAGGGCAAGATCCACTTTGAATTTTGTATCACGCTTGGTCCACTCGATTTTTCCCCCTAAAACCCCTTTTTTGTTTATGTCAACCAAGGCCAATTTAAAACCGTTGAGTGCGTCATTGCCATAAACGGCCGCGGGCCCGCTGTAGCAATCAATGATCCCCACCTTAATAGGGCGTAAGGGCTTAGTGGGTTTTATCGCATAGTAGATTCCGACAGCAGCTATGACTAGAACTACTACGATTATCCAGATAGACTTCTGTTTCATCTTACAATACCTCCTTACATTAAAGTTAGTGTTTGTAGTTCCTCTATTGATTTATCTTGTCAACCTTCCCAACATGTGAAGCGGATATAGAGCCAAATTCAGATCCGAGCATCACATGTGCGACACAAACAAGGGAAATCGGAAAGACGGGTAGTATAGAAGTTAAGAAATTCTTCGCTAGATTTATAATCGTTTCATCTCTACTAACAGCTTTGCTTTGGTAGACATTTTGACACCTAAGGCATTCAGCAGTCCCCGGTTTTTCTCACTTAGTATTTCCAACCCATAATAAGCCATTTTCCATTCTCTTTAATCAAATGGAAAACAAATTGACCATACCACTGATCCCGCGTCACCGAACATTTTACGTCTGCCTTATCTCCCTTGATACTCATCTGAGGTTCACCCATAACGATGTGAGGACTATCTCCCGCTCTTTGCGACAAAGTGTCTAAATATTCTTTCTTAGAAAACACCTTTCGGTCCTTTCCCGTCATGCATGTAGCATTTTCAGTTAAAAGAGCTGAAACTCCTTTTACGTCTCCCTTTTCAAATGCATCCCAAAAAGCAACGAGGACTTTTTTTATTAATGCCTCTTCCTGGGATTTAGGTTTGGAATCTTTCAAAGTAGCGCAGCTAAAAAGAACAAGTGAAAAGCCGAAAAGCAGTGCGCAGCATAACAACCATCTGTGTAAAACGGATCTTTTTTTGATGTTCCTCTTAAACATCACAGTCCCTCCCTTCGCTAAAGAGTTATTCCATTATCCCGTCAGTTCCAGACAATTGTCATGTTGACGGGGCCTCGACTCACGGGTCAGACAGCCTCTTATAAAAAACGATATTAACGCCCTTGTCAAACTTTTTTATCATTTTACACCTTGACGCTAATGAGGTTCGTCCTGTGCGGTTAGTCAAGGCAGGGCAGCTTTGATATGAGGTTGTTTTCACCGCAGACGCAAAGGACGCAAAGTCGTTTTTTGTTTTCTTTGCCGTTGAGAGGACGGCAAAGAAAAAAGAGATCTTTTCTTAAAATAAATTAGCATTTTAGGTAAATTGCAAAACTTGTTGCCCTGACAATGCCACATAGATCAAAAAATCGGTTCTTATTGTTTTCCG
>JACKQG010001101.1_pt1 | contig 38128 bp, 33 predicted proteins | sample 8237621 | NCBI WGS metagenome assembly JACKQG01 (sample SAMN15677084, study PRJNA649215) | marine metagenome | biome: marine; feature: Black Sea; material: saline water; isolation source: suspended particulate matter (SPM) from the Black Sea western gyre | collected 2013-06-09/2013-06-10 | depth... | reverse complement strand
GCCTTGTCAATCGCCTCAAGCGCCTCTTCATACTTCTCCTGTCCCAGGCAGGCAAAGTAAAGCAAACCTTGAAAGTGCATCAATTCCGGATCAGCCGGGCTGAGTTCAAATGCCTTGAGGATGGAGCTTTCACCTTGTTGATACTCTCCAAGATGAACTTGCACTAACCCCTGCCAATAGAAACTTAAAGCAAAACTGGGATTTAACTGCACCGCACGCAATGCATGATCCAGTGCTGCGGAATGGTTTCCACGAAAGAAGTAAGAAATAGTAATGCCCAGTAAGGCCAGCGGATTTTCCGGGTTCAGGGTTTCGGCCTTGCGGCCATCAGCCAGAATGGCATCAAGTGTTTGTTCCGGGTCTTTTGAGATGCGTTGGACTAATTCCGAACTGCCTAAAATCGCGAGGTAGGCATAGGCATCGGAGAGGGTCGGATCCAACTCTATGGCCTTTTCCCAGTGCTGGCGTGCCTGCGTAAGTCCGGGGTCTTCGTAGTCAGTACGCTTTCGTACGTTGTAGTAGCAGTTCAAGCCTTGCAGGTATTCCTCCCATGCGCTGAGGTTTTCAGGACGTTTGCGGGTGAGCCTGACCTGCTCGTGCCCCGTCACGGTGGGGGCCACCCTCCGTGCAATCGCCTCGGAAACCTCGTCCTGCACGTCGAAAATGTCATCCAGTGTGCGGTCCCATTTTTCCGACCAGAGATGATGATCTTCGTCGGTGTCAATGAGCTGTGCGGTGATGCGCACACGGTTGCCGCCCTTGCGCACGCTGCCCTCGACGATGTAACGCGCCCCTAGTTCCTGTGCGACCTGCTTGAGGTTGTGGGACTGTCCCCGGAAGGTGAAGCTGGAGTTGCGGGAGATCACCGGAAAGGTACGCCAGAGCGAGAGGTTGGTGATGATGTCCTCGGTGATACCGTCCGCAAAGTATTCCTGCTCAGGATCACCGCTCATGTTGTCAAAGGGCAGCACTGCGATTGCGGGAACCTTGGCCTCTGAGGTGGGGGGGGATTCCGGAACCGAAGCGGCTTGCGGAGTCGGTGAAGTTTCCGCAGTTGTTGGCACTGTGAAGGCTTCCAGCATCTTGGAGGAACTGCCGATTTCAACCATGAAGGCGTGAACCGGGTCCTCGATGTTCTTCATTTCCTGCGGTCCCGAACTTACAAAACCCAAGTCGAGCTTACGGCGAACCTCGTCGTGAAACTTACCGGAAACACAGATGCCTCCCGGCTCAGCGAGGGGTTCCAGCCGTGCTGCGACATTGACTCCGTCGCCGTAGAGATTGTCGCCCTCGATTATCACGTCGCCGATGTTGAGTCCGACTCGGAACTGCATCTGGTCTTCCGGGTCCACCTCATCATTTCGATCTCTTATATTACGCTGAAACTCCACCGCCGCTACGATCGCGTCCACCGGACTGCCGAACTCGGCAATCACGGAATCCCCCGCACTACCGAAGACCCGTCCGTGATAGGATTCAATGGACTCGTCTGTGATGGCACGGCAGGCCTTGAGATTGCGTAGTGTGCGGTCCTCATTCTCACCCATTTTTTTGCTGAAACCCACCACATCTGCGGCAAGAATAGCAACGAGTTTTCTTCTGGGCGTCGACTCGCTCATGGACCTCCAAACTTAAAAGAGAAGAATTAAAAAATTACAACACTTTCAGTTCGAGAGTATACGACGGTTTGATCGAGCTTAGCAACAAAAAAATCAGCGTCCAGTTTGGCAACGCTTAATTTGCTCGAGGACAAGCTTCGCGGGAATGACAACAATTTAAGAATGCATCATAGTTGAAAGATACTCAAATAACTTGTCAGCCCCATAATTCAGCAGATGGCGGAAAAACTATACTGCCGTCATATTTAAGCGGAAATGGCCTGTCATCGTAAAGATATAAAGGAGCATCCAAATCAATTATTTTTGCACGTTGGGCAATTAAAAACGCCGGTGCGATCCCCAGTGAAGTTGCAGACATGCAGCCGATCATTGTCCGGAAACCTATATCTTCTGCAACTGCCTGTAAGCGCAATGCTTCGGTGAGACCTCCAGTTTTATCCAGTTTAATATTGACGAATTCATAAAGCCCGACTAAGCGCTCAAGGTCGGCGGTATTGTGACATGACTCATCGGCGCAGACCGGAATTGGATGGTCAAGGGTTTTTAAAATACTGTCGTTGTCCGCGGGAAAAGGCTGTTCAATCATTTCTACCCCGAGCTTTTTAAATTCCGGAACATAACGTTGATAATGTTCCGGAGTCCAGCCTTCATTTGCATCAATCACCAGGCGTGATTCAGGAGCATTTTTCCGGATTTCAAGCAAACGTTCCAAGTCACCGTCACCAGTTAGTTTAATTTTTAAAAGTGGTCTGTCTGCGTTTTTCAGTGCTATTTCACCCATTATTTCCGGAGTATCGACTCCAAGCGAGTAAACAGTTGTTACATTTCCAGGAGCGGAATCAGTTTCTGCACACAAATGCAAAGCAATTTCAGGCAGTTCCCAGACTCTTTGTCCCGCGAGTTTTGCTTCCAGATCCCAGAGTGCGCAATCGACCGCATTCCTGGCAGCACCTTTTGGCATTTCCTGCTGCAGTTCTGTGCGTGATATGCCGTTTTCAATTCTGTTGCGAAAATCCTCAATCAGGCTTTCAGTTTGTGAGATGGACTCATTGTAATGTTCGGTTGGAGTAGCCTCACCCCAGCCTTTAAAACCGTTTTGCTCAATCTGCACGACAACCACATCGAAATTATCGTCAATTCCTCTTGAAATCGCAAAAGGCTCTTCACTCCAGTTTTCGGAATGGACATTCAGTGTTCTTTCAGGCATAAATTTTATTTAGTATTTTGAAGGTTGATTTTAATATATTTTCTCTGAATCTTCGGGGGGACGTGCCCGCCAGCGTCGATGCATCCAAAAATATTGTTCCGGATATTGACGGATTATTTTTTCCAGTGCAGAAGTGATTTTTTGAGTAACTGCCAGTGTATCCTGCTCCTGATCTCCGGAAAGCTCAAACTGGATACGCTCGAATGTAATTTCTAATCCATTTCCAACATAAGGACAGGTTACAAGGATCACCGGACTTTCACGTAACAGATGAAACGCCGCTGTGCCTTTGCTGACGGAAGCAAGTTTAGCAAAAAAATTTACAAACAGATCAGATTTGTTATCATTTTGATCTATCAGCATGGCAATTATTTTATTAGCCGCAAGTGCTCTTGCCATCTGCAGGGTTGCTCTTTTTCCTTTATCAATAGTTTCTACTCCAAAATTTGCACGTGCAGTATTTTGAAGTTCGTTAGTCAGTGGATTAGTTTGTCGGCCAACGTACATACTTACAGGATATCCAAGTTCTGCCAGTGCAGATGGTATCATTTCCCAATTACCAAAGTGTCCACTTACCAAAAGCACACCTTTATTTTCTGTTAAAGCCAGATCAAGGACTTCCAGGTTATGACATTTTGTGACTTCTGAGGTTCGCCCCTGCCAGGCACCCATATGCAAAACGTCCATGCAGAAACGCGCAAACCAGCGGTAGTTTGCACGGGCAAATTTTCCACGTTCCTTTGCTGATAATTCCGGAAATGCGAGTTCCAGATTGATTGAGACTATTTTCCGGCAAATACGTAAAACGTGATAGAGCAGGAGATCCAGCAGGAATGCTCCGCGTTTCAGGTTTTTTTCAGATGCACCTTCACCCCAACGTTTTAAGCTGCTGAAAAGAGCAAATTCAAGCCGATGCCGAAATTTATGTTTTTCTGGTCTAAGTTTGCTGGTGGATTTTTCAGGCATGTTTATAAGATTGTTTCGTAATCATTAGCAAAACGATAGCAGATTTGGGCTAACATGAAAGACAGAATACTTATTATTATTCAGGAAACTAGAGTACCGGCAACAAAGCTCTCATAGTCTGGCCTCGATCTTTTGCTGCGAGTATGTCATTTTAGATACTGTAGATTGCAGTCTGCACTGGCATGTATTAATTAATTTATAATGACCACAGATTGCCGTTCTTAAAATTCAGTAAAATATTACTAATACTGCGAGTATTATTTAGCAAACAATCAAGCATCACACCTCCAAAGTCTTGTTCAACAAAACTAACTTAGATGAATAAAATACCTCCTGATCCCAGTAAAATCCGGAACTTCTCAATTATTGCTCACATCGACCACGGGAAATCCACTTTAGCAGATTGCCTGATGAAAGAGACAGGTGCTGTTACTGACCGTGAAGCACAAGAGCAACTGCTGGATAATATGGATATTGAACGTGAACGTGGAATTACGGTTAAATCGCAGAGCGTAAGATTAAATTATCTTGCAGAAGATGGAAATGAATATGTCCTGAATCTGATTGATACGCCAGGACATGTTGATTTTACCTATGAAGTATCCAGATCTCTGGCTGCCTGTGAAGGAGCTTTACTGGTTGTTGATGCTGCACAGGGAGTAGAGGCGCAGACACTGGCAAATGTGTATCTGGCAATTGATAATGATTTGGAAGTCTTACCGGTTTTAAATAAAATTGATTTACCGACTGCAGATCCGGAAAGAGTTTGTCAGGAAGTTGAAGATATTATCGGACTTGATACCAGTATTGCGGCCAGAGTCAGTGCAAAACAGGGAATAGGAATTAATGAAGTTCTCCAGCAGGTGGTGGATTATGTACCACCACCTTCAGGCAATCCAACAGCACCTTTCAGGGCATTGATTTTTGACTCATGGTTTGATTCCTATCTTGGCATTGTCATCATGATCCGGGTCATAGATGGTAGCGTACGAATTGGAGATAAAATCAGTTTTATGGCAACAGGGAAAGAATATGATGTTGTGCAATTGGGTGTCTTCACACCTTTTCGTGAAGAACGAAATGTACTTGGATTGGGTGAGGTTGGGTTTTTAAGTGCTTCAATCAAAACAATTGGACACACCAGAATTGGAGATACAGTTACAGTTGCAGACAACCCCAGTAAAGAGGCTCTTCCGGGTTATGCTGAAGCAAAACCGATGGTTTTCAGTGGAATTTTTCCTGTAGAGGGGGAACAATATGAAGAACTAAAAGAGGCTTTACGTAAATTGGCACTGAATGACTCTTCATTGAGTTATGAGTTAGAGACTTCTGCAGCACTTGGTTTTGGTTTTCGTTGTGGTTTTTTGGGATTATTACATATGGAAATTACCCAGGAACGCCTTGAGCGGGAATTTAATTTACAACTGATCACTACTGCTCCAAGTGTTGTTTATCAGGTTCACTTGAAAAAAGGTGGTGTCATCATGGTGGATAATCCGTCTCAGTTACCTTCGCCAATTGAAATTGATTTCATAGAAGAGCCCTATATTAGAGGTCGGGCACTTACGCCGGAAGAGTATGTAGGTGGAATAATGAAATTGGCCCAGGAAAGACGGGGTGTACAGTCCAACATGGAGTACCCTTCGCCAAATCGAGTAATGCTGGAATATGAAATACCTTTGAATGAGATTGTTTTGGATTTTTATGATCAGCTAAAATCAATCTCACGCGGATATGCTTCTTTTGATTATGAATTGATTGACTTTCGCAAAGGCACATTGGTAAAACTGGATATATTGCTGAATGGTGAAATAGTTGATGCCCTCTCTTTAATTGTTCCGCGGGATCAGGCTCCTTTTCGGGGTCGTGAGTTGGCAAAGAAAATAAAAGAGTTTATTCCAAAACAAATGTATGAAGTTGCCATCCAGGCTGCAATTGGTGCAAAAATAATTGCCCGCGAAACTCAGGGTGCAATGCGTAAAGATGTGACTGCAAAATGTTATGGTGGAGATATTACTCGAAAACGAAAACTGCTGGAAAAGCAAAAGGCAGGGAAAAAAAGGATGAAACGCATTGGTTCAGTCGAAGTTCCACAGGAAGCCTTTATGGCAGTTTTAAAAATTGATCGGTAGTAAATAGTTAATTCGCTAAAAAATAATATAATGGATCAAATTCGTCTTATAAATAATCGGCTCACAAATAAGGGTCAGGTAGCGGTTGATACTTCAATGGTTGCTTCTTCTGTTGAAAAAATCCGCAACAAACTGCTTCGTCTGGACCAATCCTGTTTTGTAGTGCAAAATGAAAATTCTGTCGGAGTCTGTCTTGCTGAAGATTTGAAGGATTCTGCGGTGGGGACTTCCATGTCACTATTGACGCAGGTAGACTCATTGCAGGTTGCACAATTGGGTGATCCGGAATTCATGCAGGCATATGGTGTCAATATGGCCTATATGACCGGTGCAATGGCCAATGGCATTGCCTCCGAGGAATTGGTTATTGCCTGCGGAAAAGCAGGTCTGTTGAGTTCATTTGGGGCCGCAGGTTTGGTACCCTCACGTATAGAAGAAGCAATAACCAGAATTCAACAAGCTTTGCCAAATGGCCCATATGCCTTCAACCTGATTCACAGTCCAAGTGAAGATGCAATTGAGCGGGCGGCAGTTGATCTGTTTTTAAAGCGTGGTGTAAAAACAGTAGAAGCATCAGCATTTCTGGGACTGACTCCAAATATTGTACGATACAGAGTTGCAGGATTACGTCGAAATGCTCAAAATCAAATCGAGATTGGCAATAAAGTTATTGCCAAAATTTCCCGGACAGAAGTTGCTTCCAAGTTTATGGCACCTGCACCTGCAGCAATTTTACAGAGATTGGTTGAAGAAGGCAGTATTTCTGAAGAACAGGCTCAGCTTGCAGCAGTGGTTCCCATGGCAGACGACATTACTGTAGAAGCAGATTCCGGTGGTCATACCGACAACCGTCCGCTGGTTTCACTACTACCCACCATTTTAGCGTTGCGCGAACAAATTCAGCAGGAATATGGATATGCGCAGCCTATCCGTATAGGAGCAGCAGGAGGAGTCGGGACACCGGCCTCCGCACTGGGAGCCTTTATGATGGGAGCAGCTTATGTTGTTACCGGCTCAGTTAACCAGGCCTGTCTGGAAGCAGCTGCATCTGAACACAGTAAAAAGCTCTTAGCACAAGCGGAAATGGCAGATGTAACAATGGCACCTGCCGCAGATATGTTTGAAATGGGTGTAGAACTCCAGGTGCTTAAACGCGGCTCTATGTTTCCGATGCGGGCCAAAAAATTATATGAGTTATATAAAAATTATGAAAGCATTGAGCAAATTCCGCAGGCAGAAAAACAAAAGCTGGAACAGCAATTATTCCGGAATTCACTCGATGAAATCTGGCAGCAGACTGAGGCGCATTTCAATGCCCGTGACCCGCATCAGATTGAACGTGCTAAAGGTAACCCAAAGCGTAAAATGGCCTTAATATTTCGTTGGTACCTAGGTTTATCTTCTCGCTGGTCAAATTCCGGAGAACCGGGACGTGAGGCGGATTATCAAATCTGGGCCGGACCTGCAATGGGGGCATTTAATTACTGGGTCAAGGGTTCATATTTGGAAGAGGTATCCCGGCGCAAAACGGTGGAAGTTGCCTGGCATATAATGACTGGTGCAGCATATTTGTACAGGCTCCGGCTTTTGCAAATTCAGGGAGTCTGTCTTCCTTCTGCCTGTGAAGTGTACAACCCCCAGCCGTTTTCTAATTGATAAAGTCAGACACAATGCCAAAAACAGCAGAGAGAATATAAACTGGTCGGTACTCTTTACTATCTTGTTTTATTAGTGGAAGTCATGTTAGATTTTAACGTCCATTATTGCAATTATTCTTTTTTAGTATCTTAATAATAGATGAGGTGTGAGTATCAAAATTGCAGTCATGACCATGAAGGGCGGTCAGGCCAAGACAACACTGGCTATCAATTTGGCTGCCAGAATTGCCAAAGCCCGCCGTGAGGTTTTATTAATTGATTCAGATATTCAGGCCAATGTCACGACTACCTTTCAACGTGATCATCACTGTAATCTGGCCAATGTAATCTTAGGTAAAGTAAGTGACTTTGAATTTATAAAACTGGAACGCCAATTGTCTTTTTTACCATCAGGTGGTGAGGCAATGGTGGAGGCTTCAAGTTATTTAAGTCATACACGTTTCAAAGATTCACTCTTCAAAAACCTGCTTTCATCAATTAATCACAAAATAGTGATAATTGATACTGCTCCCAGTTGGAGTGAGGTCAGTCGCAATATTTTGATGTATGTAGATTATGTGATTGTACCAGTTGTGACAGATTATCTGGGCTACAGTGGTTGTGATCAAATAATGGCCTACATCGACGAATTCAAAGCAAGCAAACTGGGTCAGTGCAAAGCAGAGGTGCTGGGCATTGCAGTTACCCGTTCTCAGTCAAGAACAAAGCTGGCACAAACAATTACTGCAGGACTGCGGGAAAGGTGGCCGAATTTACTGTTTAAACGGATTATCGAAGAATCTGTTTCCATCCAGGAAGCTCCTGCATTTCAGCAAAATATTTTTGATTATAGAAACGGACGAACACGGGGTGCAGAAATGTATGACCAACTCTGCAGGGAAATTATGCGCCGTATCGTTCAATTACAAAAAACTACTACCTGAAAACCTGAAAACCTGAAAACCTGAAAACCTGAAAAAATCTGCTTAAATCAATTTAAATTATCAGATAAACTCAATATACTCTGTTCCATAAAATATGCCTAAAGCACTGAAAATTAATTTAAACTCACAACGTGAAATACAACAGGAAGGTACTCAGGTCAGTGCATCGACTCTGGATAACTCTGTTCTTCAGGTCGGCCGTATTAAAACAGAATTTTTTCTTCCGGAACTGAACCTGACTTCGGTAGAGAAGTCTGCGCAAAAAAGTACACCTCAAGTACAGCAGGTGGTTAGCAGGATAAACAAATTTATCGAAAATATTGCCGATGATTATTTCCTGCTTGGACTTCATTTAATTTCTCTGCACTCCCTGCTCAAGGAGTCCAAATTAAATACAGAGCAAATAAAATCCTGGTATGCAGAAAATATTAATATGCCCTATTCCTCGGCTATGCAGTGCCGAAAAGTGGCTGAGGTATATTCAATAGATCCGGAACTTATTGGCCGCTACACAGCTTCCGGGGCCTATCTTTTGAGCAGTTGTAAAACACCGGAAGAACGGGAGGAAATCTGGCAGGAAGCCCGTGGTGAAAAGCCTGCTCCGAGCATCAGAGAACTGCGGGAAACCCTGAAACGTGTTCGTGAAAGACAGGATGCAGAGCAGTTGGAGTTGACGGATTTAAAGAATAACAGAGCTGCTATTGTTAACGAGTTCCGGATGTCTCCAGCTAAAATCCAAGAGTCTCTCCAGACAATTTCTCATTATTGTGATAGTTTTGCAGCCTGTGAGCAACCTTCGAAACAGGCTGAAATGCGTGAGGTACTGCTGGAGTCTTTGCGAATCTTTCTCAAAGATTTGGAGAAAAAGACTTAGCCGGCAGTATTATTTTTAGATATTTTGTCCAGCAAAATTACTACTGAGAAACCGGCAAGCATTAGCAGTAGAGCCAATCCCAATTCTAAATTTGCTTCTGGCCAGACGTTTTCTTCCCGGAGAACATGTTCTTTCCCCCGAATTATTTGACTTTCCAAAGTAACTTTCCAGGGCCAGACTTTCCGCATTGCACCTATCATGAAGCCGGTCAGGAGGGCTAAGGTGAAGTCATGCCAGCGCTCCAGACTGTAGCGTAAGACACGTGAAAATCCCAAAATTCCAATGATGCAGCCAGCAGTAAAAATGAAGATGATTTCCAGATTATCCGGCAAGAAAGGGTTTCTTAAGGCTGCAGTAATAAAAACATATTTACCTAAAATTAGTAGTATGAATGAACCGCTCAAACCAGGAAGAATCATTGCACAAATTGCAATCATTCCACTGAAAAAGATGTACCAGGCTTCTTCCGGAGTCTGTAATGGAATAAGACCGGTAATGCCATAGGCCAGCAGAGTTCCTAATAGGAGGGTCGGAAAAGTTGAAAAACGGTTCTCGATTGAGTGACCTACTATTAAAATAGACGCAGTAATCAAACCCATAAAAACGGACCAAGTTTGTACAGGATGTTCAGTCAGCAGAAAGTGCATCAGATGTGCAGTGCTGATTAAAGCAAGTGCAATTCCTGCAACAAGTGTGACCAGGAAACGCAGATGGAGTTCTGTCAGTGCCTTTTTAAACTGCAGTGCTAGTACCAATCCCAGTATTTTCCCATTGATTGAAGATATTGCTGCCAGCAGATTGAGATAAATACCTGTGATAAATGCAACTGTACCTCCTGAGACACCTGGTACAATATCAGCAGTGCCCATAGCTAGACCTTTAAGAAACAACTGCAGGTGTTCAGAAAAAACTCTTGGACCAGGTGAAGCCAGCCAGGCCTCTGTCCAGGAAATGTTTGAAGTTTCAGTATTACTGGGATTTTGGTTATAATTTGCTGACATGCTGTGGCAGAATCTTTACTCAGACAAGAAACTGGTCTTTACTGTCTGAAACATAAAAATGGTGTTGGTAGGCTTCGTCCAGAATATTCCAGAACTCCTTGCTAAATTCCAGATCCTCAAGTTTGTTTCTTAAACCATGACAAAAAGTTGTCAGTTCCTGTGCAGTCTGGGCACATTCACGTAAAAATTGATTTGAAAAAACCTGTAACTCCCAGGGAAATTCTGCCTCACTTAAACCTAATAGCGGTGCATCCTGCATGTGCTTCTGATGGAGTTCGTTTGAAAGCAGATCCACCAGATAAAAAAAGTCTTCACCCAGCACGTCAAGTGCACGGCCTTCATCTGGTCCAAGACGCTGGATTAAGTTTTCCTGAAAACTCTTCTTGGCAGACGGGCTCGTAGTTTTGTTTTCCAACATGATTTATTAGCTGTGTTGCAGGCAAATGAAGTTTGCTTGATGCATCATATTCATAGTGCAAGAATTATGACAGCAGGAATTCTTTTGTAAGAGTGAAATTGGTTTCTGAAAAATAAGGACTAGTTATTAGCGGAGCTTTTTTTAAACATGTGCTGCGGAGGCACGAAAATTAAGCTGCAGCAGAAGGAAAATATTTTGAAACAAATTCAGGCTGGGAATGGCAACCTGTAGTTCAAGCTGCCTTTCAGTAAAGTGGTCAGTATCTTAATTAAATTGAGCTACTTTTTGACGAACGAAAGCACGTTTCAGCTTGCTTTCATATTTATTCTGCCGGCTTTGTTCTTCTTCCCAATTGGTTGAGGATGCAGTAGAGTCCAGGACGTTTTTTGCTTTTGATTCTGCTTCCTGTGCCCTCTGTAAATCGATTTCATCTGCAGTTTCGGCCAACTCTGCCAGAACTCTAACGCTGTTACCTTCAACCTGAGCATAGCCCCAGTGAACGGCAATGGCGAGTTTTTTTCCATTGCTGCGATAAGACATGATTCCGGTATCAAGTGTGGTCAAAAGTGGAACGTGCTCTGGTAAAATTCCCAGTTCACCTTCAATACCAGGCAACGTTACAGAGTCTACATCCTCCATCAGGACTGTACGATGAGGAGTCACTACTTCAAGCTTGAGTTGATCTGACATCAGTTACTCATTTTTTTGGCTTTTTCCTGAACCTGCTCAATAGTTCCAACCATGTAGAAGGCCTGTTCCGGAAGTTCATCATGTTTTCCTGCAAGAATTTCTTTAAAACCGCGGATTGTATCTTTGATATCTACATACTCTCCAGGAGTTCCAGTAAAGGTTTCTGCAACAAAGAATGGTTGAGAGAGAAATCTTTGAACTTTACGGGCACGGCTGACAACAGCTTTATCTTCTTCTGAGAGCTCATCCATACCAAGAATTGCAATAATGTCCTGCAGGTCTTTGTAGCGCTGAAGGAGCATCTGTACTTCGTGTGCAGTCTGATAGTGCTCATCACCCAAAATATCTGCTGAAAGAATTCGTGAAGTAGAGTCTAGTGGATCAACTGCAGGATAAATTCCCAACTCTGTGATTGCACGACTCAAGACGACGGTTGCATCCAAGTGCGAAAAAGTAGTGGCCGGAGCAGGGTCAGTCAAGTCATCAGCCGGCACATAAACTGCCTGTACAGATGTGATTGAACCTTTGTTGGTTGATGTAATCCGTTCCTGCAAATTACCCATTTCTGTGGATAGAGTTGGTTGATAACCAACTGCAGAAGGAATTCGTCCGAGCAGGGCAGATACTTCTGAACCTGCTTGAGTAAAGCGGAAAATATTGTCAATAAACATTAAAACGTCTGCACCTTCTTCGTCACGAAAATATTCTGCAACTGTCAGACCTGTTAAACCAACTCGTGCACGTGCTCCGGGAGGTTCATTCATTTGTCCGTAAACCAGACTGGTTTTATCAAGCACACCGGAATCTTTCATTTCATTCCAGAGGTCATTTCCTTCACGGGTACGTTCTCCGACGCCAGCAAAAACAGAAAATCCACCATGCTCTGCGGCAATATTCCGGATGAGTTCCATGATCACAACTGTTTTACCAACTCCGGCACCACCGAATAAACCAATTTTTCCACCTTTGAGAAAAGGACAGAGTAAATCCATTACCTTAACTCCTGTGACCAGCATTTGTGCTTCTGTTTCCTGCTCGTCAAAAGCCGGCGCATCTCTGTGAATCGGCCATCGGACATCGGTTTTTATTGGTCCGGCTTCGTCAACAGGATCTCCAGTAACATTCATAATTCTTCCCAGTACACCTTTTCCAACAGGAGTAGAAATGGGTTCACCCAAATCTTTCACATCCATTCCACGGGAAAGTCCGTCCGTGGATCCCATTGAAACTGTACGTACGGTGCTTTCTCCAAGGTGCTGCTGCACTTCACAGATAATTTTTTCACTTCCCTTCATGATTTCAAGTGCAGTGTAAATTTCAGGGAGGTTTTCGGATTCAAATGCCACGTCAACGACGGGTCCCATCACCTGGACGATCTTTCCAGTACTCATTATTTCCTCTTTTTTAGTTTGGTGGATGATTATTTTTGGTTATAAACTTTCGGCACCACTAATGATTTCAATTAACTCACTGGTGATTGCTGCCTGTCTGGTTCGGTTATAATGTAACTGCAGTTTGTCTATAATTTCGCCTGCATTTTTTGTGGCTGCGTCCATTGATGTCATACGTGCTGCATGCTCACCGGCGACAGTATCGAGCCACGAAACATAAACCTGATTTTGAACATATTTTTTGAGCAGTGTTTCTAGAATATCTTCCGGAGAAGGTTCAAATATTATTTCACGCTCATCTGCTGACTCTGCTTCCGGTGGTTTGATGGGCAGGAGTTGTTCGACTACTGGTTCCTGTGCGATCACACTGATAAAATGATTATATGCAAGTATGACCTGATCTAATTCACCATCCTCAAAACGTCTGGTGAACTCACTGACAATGTCCCGGACTAGTGCTAACTGTTCGCCTGGATTAGTATCCGTATGATTTGCCAGCACAGTATGATCTGTTCTTTTGAAGAAATCATTTCCCTTGCGTCCAATAATAATAAGTTCTGCAGTTTCAACTTCCTCATCTGCAAGCTGCCTGGCTAATGTTTTAGAGAGATTTATGTTAAAACCACCACAAAGTCCACGGTCGCTTGTTATTAAAATCACTCCGGTACGCTTTCCGCCGGTATTGCGAAAAAGACGTCCAAAACCTGTGTCCTGCTCATCGCCTTCAAAGCGTGTACTAAGTGAAGAAACAACACTTTTTAACTTTACGGCATAAGGAGTTGCTTCACGAATATAGTCTTCTGAGCGTCGTAATTTTGCTGCAGAAACCATTTTCATGGCACTGGTGGTTTTTTGAGTTCTTTTGACGCTGTCTATGCGTTTGCGTATATCTTTTAAGCTGGCCATCCGAAATTAATTTACGGTGTGTTATGCAGAAAAAGCCTGAACAAATTCAGTCAAAGCAGATTTTAATTCAGTTTCTTCTTTATCATCAATTTTATTTGCCTCCTCAATTTTTTTCCGCAAATCCGCATGATTGGTTTGGATGAAAGTCAGAAATTCAGACTCAAATTTGCTCAAAGCATTGATCGGCTGGTCGTCCAAAAATCCATTGGTTGCAGCAAAAATTGAAAGCACTTGGTCGACCCAGGGCATCGGTTTGTATTGCGGTTGTTTAAGAATCTCTACCAAACGCTGTCCACGTGCCAACTGTCGCTGGGTTGCCTGATCCAGATCACTACCAAACTGAGCAAAAGCTTCTTTTTCTCTGTATTGAGCCAAATCCAGACGCAGTGTTCCGGCAACCTGTTTCATAGCCTTGACCTGTGCGGCACCACCAACACGGGAAACTGAAAGACCAACGTTAATTGCAGGTCGAATTCCGGAGTTGAAAAGATCACTACTCAAGAAGATTTGACCATCAGTAATTGAAATTACGTTGGTTGGAATATATGCAGAAACGTCTCCTGCCTGTGTTTCAATAATTGGCAGAGCAGTTAAAGAACCGGCACCAAGTTTGTCACTCAATTTACATGCTCGTTCCAGCAGGCGGCTGTGCAGATAAAACACGTCACCAGGATATGCTTCACGTCCCGGCGGACGTCTTAATAAAAGTGAAAGCTGGCGGTAGGCGACGGCCTGCTTGGAAAGGTCATCATAAACACAAAGTACGTGCTTGCCCTTGTCCCGGAAATATTCACCGATACTTACACCAGAGTATGGAGCTAAAAACTGTAAAGGTGCAGGTTCGGAAGCTGTAGAAGAAACAATGATTGTGTGCTCCATTGCACCTTCTTTTTCCAGCCGTTGAACAATTTGTGCCATTGTTGAACGTTTTTGACCAATTCCAACATAAATGCAGATTACATCACCACCTTTTTGATTAATGATGGTGTCAATGGCAATTGCGGTTTTTCCTGTCTGTCTGTCACCAATAATCAATTCCCGCTGTCCACGGCCAATTGGAACCATTGAGTCAATCGCTTTCAGCCCGGTCTGCATTGGTTCATGCACGGATTTTCTATCAACAATCCCAGGTGCGATTTCTTCTATCAGGCGTGTTTCTTTTGATTCAATCGGCCCCTTACCGTCAATTGGTTCTCCAAGAGGATTGACAACACGTCCAAGTAAACCTTCGCCTACAGGAATTTCAGCAATCCGTTCGGTTCGTTTGACCTCATCACCCTCCTTAATGGTGCGGTCACTACCAAAAATAACAATACCCACATTGTCTTCCTGTAGGTTCAGGGCCATGCCGGTAATATTTCCAGGAAACTCAACCAGTTCTCCTGCCTGAACATTGTCCAATCCATAAACACGGGCAATTCCGTCTCCAACTTCGAGGACGGTCCCAATTTCGGATTTGGTTGCTTTTTTATCAAAATTTTCAACTTGTTGCTGAATTATATTACTTATTTCTTCTGCTCTTATTTTCATAGCCGGTCAGCCTCTGATAATTGATTTTCGAATCTGATTTAACTGCGTGTGAATACTCCCGTCAATTACCACGGAACCGATATGTGTAACGATTCCGCCGATGATGGCAGGGTCGATGGTAACATTAACTACTACGTCTTTGCCTGAATAACTGGAAATTGCTTTTTCCAGTTTTGTAATGGTTGCTTTAGGTAACTCATGTGCCGAGGTCACCCGAGCCTCAAGGCGGCCCAACTTTTCCTGTAATAATAAATTGAAAGCCCGTTCAATATTTGGTAACAAAGCTATTCTGCGTTTGAACAAAAGGTAGCGGCTGAAGGTGTCAATAAGAGAAAGGGCTTTAATTTTTATCAACACTTCTTTGAGGATTTTTTGTTTTACTTCCAAAGAAATTTTTGTGTCTGAAAGAACTTCCTGTAACTCAGCAGAGTCTGCATAAACATCGGCCAATGTACCCAGACTTTGACCTATTTTTTCCAGCTCTTTTCCTTTTTCTGCCAAATTAATTAATGCCTTGGCATAGCGTCTTGCAATTACTCCTTGACTCACGCTACTCCTTCAGGCTGATTGAGCTGATCCACGAATTCTTTCACCAATTTTTTTTGTTGGTTTTGATTAATTTCATTCTTCATTTTTTCTTCAGCCAATTTAACACTTTCTTCAGCAATCCAGTGGCGCAAATCATCTTCTGCTTTTCTGCGTTCCTGTATCAATACTAACCCTGCCTGCTCCTTCATCCTTTCAATTTCCTTCTGACCCGCTTCTATGATGCGCTTTCGTTCCAATTCAGCATCTTTTTTGGCTGCAGCAACCATTTCAGCAGCATCTTTTTCCAGTCCTGAAATTTTTGTCCGCATTTCACTCAACTCTGAAGCAATCATTTCTTCAGCATTTCTGGCATCATCGATCAGCTGCTTTGCAGATTCTGCAGAATTATTGAGTGCAGTACCCACAGGTTTTTTGGCAAATTTATAAATGATGGCCACCAGTATTACAACATTGACTACTTTCCAGACAAAGTCCATTAAGGCAGAGCCACCTGTTTCTGCACCGGCAGCATATAGTACTGTACTCCAGAAAGTGGCAAACAGTATTAATGTAAAATGTCGCAACATATTTGTACCTAAAACCTTACTCATTAAAAGTGATATGCAGAGGTTTGTGCCTGCGTATTGCAGCTTGAAAATTATTATAATGTGAACTGGCGGACCTTTGTCAACAAGCTCTGTCTTCTTTTAATTTAACAACTGCTTGCTGATTGCAGCAGATAATTCAAGATTCAGTTTTGCAAAATGAGTTTTGGTGGCCTCTATCTCTCCTGCTAATTCAGCAAAATTTTTGTCAAATGCAGTCTGTAGTTCCTGCCTCTCATCCAGTATCATCGACTCTCTTGTGGTCATCCCTTTTTCGTGTCCTTCATTCCTGAGATGAAGAACCTCCGTTCGCACAGTGTTTAGTTTTCCCTCGAAATCTTCTTTAAGGCGCTCAACTTCAGAGTTGATTTGGAGAACACGTTTTTGGCTTTTGATAATTACTTCATTGCGATTATCCAGTGTGCGTAATACTGGTTGAAACAACAGCTTATTTAGCAGAAAAATCATAATAAAAAGAATGACTAATACCAGAGCAGGAGTGGCTAACTGCAGATGCAGTAAACCGTAGTCCATGCTGATTCCGCCCCATGCATTTTCAATGATAGCCTGCTTAAAATCCATTATCTGCGTCCACTGATTGTCAAAAACTGTTAATATAGCTAAACCATATTTTATAGCATATTACTTAAACTGCAGTCAAGCATATTTCTATTTTTATTTTAGAATGTTATAATCATTTATTGATTTTATTTTAGAATTAAACAGACTTTTGCAGGTGATAAAAATGTTTCGAACAGGAATAGGATTTGATGTACATGCACTTACAGTTGATCGACCGCTGATCATCGGAGGAGTTGACATTCCTCATCCTCTGGGACTTCTGGGTCACTCTGATGCAGATGTTCTTGCACATGCTGTTATGGATGCCTTGCTGGGAGCGCTTGCGCTGGGCGATATCGGTCAGCATTTTCCAGACACAGATTCTAAATATCAAGGTGCAGACAGTATGGAGTTGCTAAGTCATGTTCAAATGTTAGCTGCGGAAAAGGGTTTTGTCTGCGTAAATCTTGACAGCATTATCATGGCGGAAAATCCGAAAATGAGTCCACATATTTCAGAAATGCGAACAAACCTGGCTGCGGCGCTCAAACTTAAAACCGATCAAGTTTCGATAAAAGCAACCACTACGGAGCGGTTGGGCCTCATCGGCCGTGAAGAAGGAATTGCGGCGCAGGCAATTGTGCTTTTTCAATCAACAAATTAAACAGGAAGTTTAGCATGTCACAAATTATCATGGCTCTTGATCAGGGCACCACCAGTTCACGTACCATTCTTTTCAAGGAAAATGCTGAGATTATTACGCAAGCCAATGCACCCCTGAATTGTTATTATCCACAATCCGGCTGGGTCGAGCAGGTTCCTGAAGAAATCTGGAGCAGCCAGCGTCAAACTATCGCTGCAGTCTTAGCACAAGCAAGCTTGTCTATGAATGATATTGCCGCAGTTGGAATTACCAACCAGCGCGAAAGTACAATTGCCTGGAACCGTAATACCGGAGAAGCAATTGGTCCGGCAATCAACTGGCAGTGCAGGCGCACCGCAGATTATTGTGAAGAGTTAAAGGCAGAGGGTTTTGACAGTCTGCTGAAAAATAAAACAGGTTTGGTCACCGATCCATATTTTTCCGGAACTAAAATGCGCTGGATTCTGGAAAATATTCCGCAGGCTCGGAAACTGGCGGATCAGGGGAAACTCTGTTTCGGCACCGTTGATTCCTGGCTGATCTGGAAATTGACGGGTGGACGTGTACATGCCACGGAAATCAGCAATGCTTCACGGACACTTGTTTTCAATATCGAAACCTGTGAATGGGACGCTGAAATTCTCACGCGCTTTGGTATACCATGCGAAACACTTCCGGAAGTCAAGCCCTCAAGCGGAGTTATTGCACAGATAGATCCTGATTTATTTTGTGGAGAAGCACCGATTGCGGGAGTAGCTGGTGATCAACAGGCAGCACTGTTTGGACAAGCTTGCTTTGAATCGGGAATGGCAAAAAACACTTATGGTACAGGTTGTTTCATGATTTCCAACACAGGTGCGGAACCGGTCTTTTCAAAGCATGGTCTGCTGACAACCATCGCCTGGCAAATCGGCGACGAAGTGACTTATGCGCTCGAAGGTTCGGTCTTTATCGCCGGTGCTTTGATACAATGGCTGCGGGACGGACTACAGCTTTTTGAAGATGCATCCGAAACTCAGGCCATGGCTGAATCGGTTCCGGATTCCGGAGGTGTATTTGTGGTTCCCGCCTTTGTTGGACTTGGCGCACCGCATTGGGATCCCTACGCCCGTGGTACAATTGTCGGACTGACACGTGATACAAACCGCAGCCACATCGTCCGGGCTTCTCTGGAAGCAATCGCCTTTCAATCAGAGGAAGTTCTCCGCAGCATTGCCAAAGATTCCGGAAAAGACATTAAAGAACTCCGCATCGACGGCGGGGCCGCAGCCAATGATTTTCTTTGTCAGTTTCAGGCGGATCTATTGGGACTTAATGTTACACGGCCGCAGATACTTGAAACTACCGCGATGGGTGCTGCGTTTCTTGCGGGATTGGCTGTCGGAGTTTGGCCTGATCAAGCAGCTATAAGGAATCTCTGGCAGGAAGAAAAGACATTTGTGTCAGACATCTCCAGAGAAAATTCTGATCAAAAAATGGAAGCCTGGAGCAGAGCGGTTGAACGTTCCAAGGAATGGATTGTTCCGTAATAGTTTCGCAATCCCGGAGGTAAATTTTTGAAAGCTACAGTTTCCCGTGTTTGGCGGCTACAACTTCCGCAATCATGCTGAGCGCAATTTCCGCTGCAGTCTGTGCACCGATGTCCGCTCCGGCGGGACCTTTTATTTGTGCAATGGTATCAGCGTTAAATCCAGCTTCTTCAAGACGTGCACAGCGTTTGGCGTGAGTTCTGCTGCTGCCCAGAGCACCGATGTATGGTAGATTGTTTTTGAGCAAAATGTGTAAAGCAGGGTCGTCAATTTTCGGATCATGCGTAAGTAAAACAGCGTAGGTGTCATCGTTGAGTGGAAAGTCCGGTAGCACATCATCCGGCCATTTTGAAATCAATTGATCCGGAGGAACAGGAAAACGTTCCGGATTGGCAAAAACTGTGCGGGGATCAATAACGACAGTCAGGAAATCCAGTTCCTTTGCAAAACGTACCAGCGGAATTGTGATGTGTCCGGCGCCGATAATTAACAGCTGATCCCGGCGCGGAAAAACCTGAATAAAAAATTCATTACCCCCAATTTCCACAATTTTGTTTTCACGCTCATTGTAGGTTCCTTCTGCCAGAGCAATAACCTCTTCCCGGTTTTGTTGCAGGCCCACATTTTCGCCTTCCGGTAGTACTAACAGCGGAGACTGATTTTCAGCGGAAGATCCACTTTCAGTAGGCAGAGGTGAAATCAGAATTGCAGGTTTATTGTTACGGATACAGTTTTGCAGGGTGTCCCAAATAATTCTAGTGTTAAGATCTATAGAAAATGCCCAATGTTTTTCCAGCAGTACTGTGACTTCTCCTCCACAGGAGAGTCCTACTGACAAAGCGAGTTCGTCTTCAACTCCGTAACTGAGTGTTCGTGATTCTCCGCTTTCCAACACATCGAGGGCTTCCTCAATAACTGCACCTTCAATGCAGCCGCCGCTGACTGAGCCAGCGACTTTCATGCCGCTGCCAATCAGCATTCCGGCACCGCTTTTTCGTGGTGCGGAGCGCCAGGTCTTGATCACCCTTGCCAAAACAAACGGCTGTCCGGAATCAAGCCAGCTCAGTTGTTCCGTCCAAATATCTCTCATAATATCTATTGATCTAAAAGTCCGGTCAAGTAGCTTGCAATTCCAGCGGAACAAATGCCCCGGAAAGCAATACACTTTGCCTTGCCAAGTTTTGTTCCGTCCGGCGCGTAAACATAGGACCAGAAAGTTGTCCAGTCGTAGTGACCGATTAATTTACCTGCTGTGTCATAAAGCCGTTTATATTTTGCGCTGCCGACCAGGCTTTGTTTGCCGTCATCACGTACCACAAACATCTGAAAGCCGCCCTGAATATTGACGAAACCAAGTCGCCCCAGAGGGGTTCCGTCCAGTTTCAGTAATTCAATATAGTCAATGTAAACCAGGGCTTGTCCAACTATTTGTTTTTCAGGATTGAGGATTGAGGTTTTGATAGGCAGAGCAAACAAATCTGTTGAAAATCCAAACCACAGGAAGCAAAGTGGAAGGAACCTGATAAACCGTAATAATTTTTGAATCAATCCGAGAGGCATTTTAGCTAACAAAACAAAAAAAGGGAGGCAAACTTGTCTCTACAAGCCTACTCTCCCTTTAATCTAAAGTCACGAGTTTTATCGTGTTATTACTAACGTTTGTGAGGGATCTTAAAAGATAAGATATTAGTTCTCAATCAGATCTCTCCTTTCAGTCAAGATGGCAAACAACAGTCAATAATAATGTTATCTTGAAAAACTATGGAGTCATGTACCTCTTTATATAAAGTGAAACTAAAAGCTGATCCGGATTATGAAAGCGTTACTGACGCACCGGACTGGATTGTAAAGGTTCCATTACTGTTAATAATATACACATCTAACGTGATGCTCGTATCAGGTCCCCAGAATTCCCATTCGGTTTTTCCGGAACGGATTTCTCCGTAACCTAAAACTGCTTCAGGATTGCCGGAAGGCGTTTTGCCACTTTCAATCAGCAGATAACTACCGTCTGCAGTGACACTGCTGACCGAGACAGTCGTGGTTCCGGAATCGTAGCTGTCTTCGGCGTAGGTTGTATTCTCTGTGCCCTGTGTAGTCCAACTGCTGCTGGAGGAACAGCTGCTTATGCAGGTTGAAACCGCAGTGACAGTACCGTCACCCTGCCAGTATTCTTTGTACTGAAGCTCCATACTGCTGTTATCAGAACTTTGGGTATAAGACATGATAGCTTTTGCGTAACCTCCGCTGTCGTCTGCCTTACCAACTGCGGACATCAGAGAAGTACCATAAGTCGAGTCGCTGAAAGATTCTTTGAACTCATAAATCACACAGTCACCAGTCATTCCGGTTGAGCTGTTGTCGCTACAGGTTTTCATACTGATGTACATATTGACAGACATGGAACCACTCATTTCCATCTGAAAGGTGGAATTCTTATTCGTTTCGTCAAAGGTGAACGTTCCTTTGAAGGTATCCGAACCGGAAGTATCTTTGAATTGTGAAGAGAGCTTTGTCTTGGCACTGTTCCAGCGGAATGTTTCGGTTAAGCTTGAGCAACTGTCACCTGTACTTATCTGATGATTATAGCCGCCGGCACTAATGTCTTCAAATTTATAGGCAACCGGTGGGCTGATGGTTTTTCCGATATATGCTTTGAAGCTGGAGGACATCGAACCGCTTTCGCCTTCAGTACCGCCAAATTCTTTCTCCTGGGCTACTAGAGCATTATACATTTCCTGGGAGAAAGTGATTGTGTAAGCTCCTTGTTCGTAACAAGTACTATTATCTGCTGCGTACCCGGAAGCAATCCTGGTATCGACCAGCATCAGGTTTAGATCTGCGGAACTGACAGTTCCCTTCATCACACTTACAACTGATTTCAGCATCGCGTAAAAGATGGCTGAGGAACTGTAGTCTGTCGCATAAGCAGTGCGGCTGCTGGCACTTCCTGAAGCACTCAGCGACGCAGGAACTGCCACAGATGATTTGGCGGGAGTATTGCTGCGGGTGTAGGTTGAAGTTGAGGTACTGCTTGCAGAACTTGTTGAAGAGTCGTCACTTTTCGAACAGCCTAGAAAACTAAAACTGATAATACCGAGAAGTGGAAGTAGATAAGCAAACTTTTTCATGGGGTCCTCCTTGATTCAAATGAATAATAGAAATAAACCGTGAACCAAAGCTAATGAAGTTCAGGTTCAATATTTTCCTTTTCAAACCGCAGTATAGGCCAATCAAGAGAAAAGTAAAGAATAAAAAAACAAAAAAGGGAAGGCAGGCTTTGCTATCTAAGCCGACCTTCCCTCTGGAGAATGTTAAATTAATAAAAATTTTAAAAAAACTGTCAACTACCTTTCTTTGCACCCGCAACAACTGAAGGTGGACCTATAACAGTTGGTTTAGTTCCAATATCCGGATCAGTCCAGTTACTACTGTCAGGAAGGCTTACTCCTCCAAGAGAAAGACCTGCATCAGTACAAACTGAGACACTACTGGTTTTTTTCATGGTTTGTTCAATTTGTAGAGGTTTAACAACATATTCTACTGAACTATCTTTCACCTGAGTCACCAGTGAGGCAGCTGGAATGACAAACTCGTTCACCCAGCGAGTGCTTTGGTCATTAGCACATGATGTTTTTTCTCCGGTTTTGACATCCACACAGAATGAAGGCACACCCCATAGGTCTCCAAAACCACCGTAGTCAAGGTAGAAACTTGCACCGTCATAACTCTTGCCACTGTTGCTGGATGTACCACTATGAGTATATTTAACCATCATCGGCGGGTCAAATTTAACACTGCTGTTGTCACTGCCAACCAGGACTGTGAGCTTGTTCCAATCATTTGCACCTGTTTCCCAGGTATAGAAAGTTGAGAGGCTTGAACGGGCTTCCCAGGGGCAGATCTTGGTACTGTCCCAGGAACATTGAATAGCGGTAAAGTTTGCTGAAGTACTGTTATCAAACAGCACTCCTGTATTTAAACCCCATGAAAGATTACTGTTGGTGCTGCTCAAGACAACTGGCGTTTTAGTTCCATTATCATACTGGAGCACCATTCCACTGGTTGTATTGTCAAAAGTGTAAATGTACGGATCCGGTGCACTGGCATTGTCAATGTTTGAACTGTAAAGCCAGGTACTTTTATTTGCCAGAAACACACTGGAACTTCCCCACTCAGAACCGGTAGCAATGGTGTCAGGATTTGGGCAACGTTCATAACAGGCCAAAGTAGTTGGTGCGGAATCTCCCGGAAAGACAGGTTCTCTTGTATTGAAAATTACACTTGTGCTTCCGCTAGGCGCTGTTGGTGCGGCGCCTTGTGTTGAGTAACTTAAATCAATTTGTCCATCACCTCCCAGTGCTCTTGACCAGAACCAGAAACCCCAGGGTGCGTTACTGGCCGTGAGTGTCAGCGTCGCAGCAGTTTGATCAGTCCACTGCCAGTTACTGTCACGAACAGCATCAACAATTAGGTTTGTACCGTTCCAATAAACTCGTTTTTCTGTGCTTGCGGAACTATCCCACCATGAGAGTGGAATATTCTTGATGTTGTCCAAGGTGATAGTTTGCTTTGTATGTTTAAATAGTTTTCCCCCATAAGAACGCACAGTGTAGGCTGTTCCAGAACTATCAGGATTACTGAAATCCATTTTGTAAACAGTACTGTTGTCCGTTACACCTGCTTCAGTAGGCATCCACAGTCCGTGATAACCGATGTAGCCATGATATGTTGTTCCGCTGGTAGTGGCAGATATTGGAAAACCGGAGTTGACAGTTACTCTGCTGCCTGTACTACTGTATAAACCGTAGCGCCAGGCTGAGGTCAGATATTTATTGCGGTCCAGACAAATAGGGTCCTTGGCGACACCAGCTTTTGTTTTTTGTTTATAAAAATATTTACTAGTATAAGCTATATTATAGGTTGATGCTCCTGAAGCTTGGTTCTCCCCAGTCCAGTTCGGCATTGTGGTCGCACCAGAGCCGCTACCATCACTGTTAAAATTGACAGCGGCTGCATAATCGTATGTTGTTCCGGACATGGTCATCGGCATGTAAAACTTTAAAATATTTGTTGTGCCTGACTTCTTGGTCCCCATGTATCCTTTCATGCTCTCCACACCAGCATTTGAAACCGCCTTGAAACTCATCTTGAAGAAACCAACTGGATAGTCAGTAGAGGGAGGTTGATAAATTTTCATCTTGGCATGAATCAAGCCGTCAGGAGTTCCATCTTGATTTTCATCATTCGGTACCCAGGCCTTAACGATCATGGGGTCACCTTTGGATCGAGATGCATTAACGGTCCACATTTCGTATTTGGGTGCGTTACTTTTTGAATCCCCACTTCCTTCACCGCATTTATTTGTATCTACCTGTGCTTTGTAATTTCCAGCATTGAGCATCAAGTCGGCACGGGTTTGAGAAATCTGACATAAAATTGAGTTAACCGTTTTCAGCACATCTGCGGACTTTTCAAAAACAAAAGTGTCGGTTTCATCCATATTATAATCAGCAGTGGAAGCAAAGCTGCCGGTGTCAATAGCAAATGCAGTTCGGCTTGTTGAGCGGGCGGTAGAGGCACTGGATTTGGCTTCTACTACACTGACCTTTGATGAAAGAGTAATCGAGCCGCTACCGGAGACTGCACTAACAGTATCGCTGGATGAAGACGAAGAATCGCTGTCCTTTTTGGAACAACTGAAGAGTAAGAGACTTAATATCCCCAGGAAAGGGAGTAAGAAAATGAGCTTTTTCATATTACCTCTTTGGTAAAACAGTGAAACTTGATTTATTTGCAACCAACATTGCAGTTACAAACGGTTCAGCATCAGTTTTAGGAGCCCCTCTTTATATCTATGCTATACCTAAATAAAGGTATTGCAAGAGAAAAAAAGCTGCAATATTGTCTAAAACAGAAAATTCTAATAATTAATCTGTCTGGGTGTAATTGTTCATCCCAGACCTTCCCGAAAAGTGGGATAATGCAGAGTAATGTCAAGTTCATGCAAACGTTGATTTGAAACAAATCGCTCTGGTGTTTCCTCAGGTTTAACTGCTTGCAGAAGATTGATATCATTAAGTGGAAACTGCAGCATTTCCTCAGTCAAATCCTCCCGGTTTTCCGCCAGCCAGCAGGCAACTTCCCAAGATGGTTTTGCTTCAAGGTCAACGGCATTGATGCAGCTTGGAGATTCAGGGTGCTCTGCCAGGTGGAGAATAATCCGGCTGAGATCTTCAACATGAATGCGGTGAACAGGAGTAGTGGATACTGGAATCGGTTTTCCGGACTTGAAACGCACGTCAATTCCACGTCCGCAACCATAAATACCGCCGGGACGAACGACGTGTAATGTGAAATATTGGGAGAGAATTTTTTCGGTCAGCAGACGCAGTTTTCCAGAATTAGTATCCGCCTCAAATTCTGAATCTTCACTCCAAAGCCCATTTCGTTTTGGATAAACACCGGTGCTGGAAATGTAGATCATGCGCTTTAAAGATGGACGTTCTTGCTGCATCCAGCTACACCAGTTATGTAGTCGCTTCGCTTCTGCTTCCGGAGAATCCAGCTGTGGAGGAATAGTCAGTGCCAAAACTGCAGAGGTTTCAGGCAGTGACGACCACGAATCTTGCTTATTCCAATCAAAGTAAAATACAGGAAGCTCCAGTTCCGGTGCAGGAGTTTTGTGGTCTGTTCCCCAGGACTCGGGAACTTTTGATAACTCTTTGGCTAGGATCTTTCCTAAAAAACCTAAACCAAGAATTCCGCAGGGAACTGCAGAAAGAGGTGCAATCATTTTATAATTTGCTTGCTTTGGAGAGTAAAAAAACTTAGTCTTGGTTTGAGTGCAAACAGTTTAGAGTTAACTTATCACAACCAAATTCATTTGACCAAGTACGCATTAAAGTTATGAGCAACAATGCCATGCAATCTGTCAGCCAGCTTTCAGCTCCTGTCGGCACAACTCTTTCGCGATTTATAGCACAGCAGCAGCATACCCACAAGGGTGCACAGGGAGAACTTTCACAACTGCTGGCAGATATTTCCCTGGCAGCTAAAATCATTAACCGCGACATTAACCGCGCGGGACTTTTAAATCTTGACGGCAGTATCGGTTCAAGTAATGTACAGGGTGAAGATCAGCAAAAACTTGATGTTATTGCAAATACTCGCTTTGAACGTGCTTTACGTAACGGAGGAGAGGTTTGCTGTATCATTTCTGAGGAATTGGAAGAAATGATTGACACAGGCAATCATAAGGCTCGTTATGTGGTCTCGATGGATCCTCTTGACGGCTCAAGCAATATTGGCGTCAATGTTTCGATAGGTACAATCTTTTCTATTTTCCAGAGACTTTCTCCACAAGGTTCTGCACCAACCATTGAAGACGCACTTCAGTCCGGAACAGCACAAATAGCCAGCGGATATGTACTTTACGGATCTTCCACCATTCTGGTTTATACAACCGGACAGGGTGTTAACGGGTTCACTTATGAGCCCTCACTGGGAGAGTTTTTTCTTTCTCATCCCAGTATCGAAATTCCGGAAGATGGAAAAATTTATTCCTGCAACGAGGGTAATTTTCATGATTTTCCTCAAGGTACTCAGAGTTATCTGGAAGAATGCCGCAAGGAAAAATTAAGCGGTCGTTACATCGGTTCGCTGGTTGCAGATTTTCATCGCAATTTGCTGAAAGGCGGAATTTATCTCTATCCTGCCACAAGCAAAGCACCAGACGGTAAGTTACGCCTGCAGTATGAGTGTAGTGCTCTGGCCTACATTGTAGAACAGGCAGGTGGAATGGCAACCGACGGTTCACGCCGTGTAATGGAAATCAAACCAAATGCTCTACACCAACGGATTCCGCTTTACATCGGTTCACCAAAAATGGTGGAAAAGGCAATGGATTTCATGCAACAGGATTAAGGCAGCAAGTTGATGGATCTGAATTGAAAAATTTGGAGGAATTATTAACTGCTAGTTCAGGGAAGGAACTGCATTTTAAGTGTGCAGCAAAGCAGGATGTTGCAAAGTAAAATCCGTTTGCTCTTTAGACTCTAATATTGACGCTGCTGTTATTCTGATTAATCTGAGTTGATTCCTGGAATCCCACCAGACCACCCAAATCTTTGATCATTTCCAACATGCCGAATATCAGTTTCTCTTCACCGTTATCTTTCATTGATTCAGCAAATGAACGGTGTACACTTTCTGTAGACTCCATCAAGACGGCAAATTTTGAATTTTTCAACAGCGCAAAAGCCTTGAGATAATTTTCCGGCTCCTGCATCAAATCACTGAGTTCATCACCGAGTTCGCTGATATCATCAAGGGCAAAACTTTTATATTCCGGAAGTTTTTTTATTTGTCTGATTGACTCTTCATTTAGCTCACGAATACGTGAGTCTACGGTTTTTCCAAATTGTTCTGCTGCCTCCGAAGTAAGCTGCAGGCGTTTGGCAACATTTTCAAAACCTGAAACGACCATACCGTACGAACGGCGCAGAGTCATTGTTCCGCCGTGAGAATCTGCTCTGAGGATATTATTAATGGCAGGATTTGGCGGCATCCTCTTGCGTCCCAATTTTGAATTTCCGGGAAAACTGGCAGTTTTTTTAGAGACCGAGTTTTCTGCTTTTTCTTCTGTTTCAGTTTTTACAGCAGGTTTTTTCGCTCGATCCGAATTTTGATTGTTTACTGTCGGAGCAGTTTTTGCCGATACTTGCATGGTTCCTGTATAACTCTTTCTGGTGTGGGTTGCTCTCCGTGTCATACAAGAATCCAGCCAAATTCGGCTGTTTAGACTTGAAGCTTCCTGCTCCAACAATCCAGACTGTATAATTAACAGAGTAGAAATTGAAAGATCTAAACATCACTACAGAGCGGTTGAAACCTGCATTCGCTTTTTTTGCACGTCTGATTGTCTGTCTTGCCGGACTCGGATTTTGTGTTAATCCGCTTTTGCTGCCACCGCATATTCTGGCAGCCGAAAAACAGGCACTGCCCAAAAACTGGCAGCAGCTACCGCTCAAAAAAATGAGGCTGCAGGTGATTGATGGTGATACCTTTGATGCAGATCTCAATCGCAATGGACGCTTCTCCAATCCTCAGGAGCGGATCCGGTTGCTCTACGTTGATACTCCGGAATTGACAAAATCTCATAAAGGAAAAAATCCTAAATTTGGTTTACCAGCAAAAGCTTTTTTGAAAACCGTTCTTGCAAAAACAAGAATCGTCTTATGGGTTGATCCACAAAATAAAAGGGGTAACTACGAGCGGTTGCTGGGTGTCCTTGAGGTCAAGGGAAAGAATGTTAATTTGGCACTGATCAAACGTGGTCACAGTTACTTTAACACACGTTATGCCTGGCCGGATGATTTCAAAAAATATGCACTTGCTGAGGCCTTTGCTTTTGAAAAAAAACTGGGTATCTGGAGTCACCGCAAGTCCCGAAAACACTATTTGCTGCGTTTGCGTGACGAAGGTAAAACCGTCTATTCCACCAGGAATCCGTATTTTGTGGTAAAAATGCAAAAAGCGGAAGAAATTGATTTGTCAAAATACAATGGTCGTTTTGTACGCGTCAGGGGTAAAGTTAAAAAAATTCAGCAACTACGTAAAGGTGCGCAGCTTATTTTTCTGAAGCACCGCAGAATGAAAAAAGGACTACCGGTTATCAGTTTTGAAAATCAGCGAAATTGGCTGGGATTGGAAAAATTACGAAAAGGTGATCAGCTGCAAATTGAAGGTTTTGCTACTCTCTATAAGCAGAAGCAGTGGCAGATCAGGTTGCATCGAGCGGTGCTGTTAGATTAAGCATTAAGAATTGAGAGAACACTAGCAAATCACGAGTTTTTGTAAGATCTTGATATTATAAATTGTGATTTGTCATCTCGACCAAAGTGAGAGATCTGAAGGCTAATATCATCTTTGCAGATTCCTCACATGCTTTCGGAATGACACGTAGCTCTTGTGACTGTGCAGGAAAACAAATTAGTTTTAGAAAAGTTTTTAACTAATCATTTCAAATTTATGAAAATACCAAACAGGCTTCATATTGTGCAAAAAAACATCTCAATCTTGATGGGAGGAATAATAATGTTATGGGGAATCAGTGGATGCTCTTCCGGTCGTCCGCATAATCTGGGACTCAATAATAAGTTGCTCGCAGCTTGTCCGGCAAGTCCTAATTGCGTTTTAAGTCAAAAGAGTGATTCCAGACATCAGGTTCAGCCGCTGAGCTATTCAGGACCTCTGGAAGCTGCAAGTGAGTTACTACAGCAGGCTATCAATTCGATGAGTGGAACACAGATTATTACTCAGGACGCATCTTACTGGCATGTTGAGTTCACCACACGCTGGCTGCGTTTTATAGACGATGTTGAGTTTTATTTTGTTGAATCCGAAGCGCTGATTCACCTGCGCTCCGCTTCTCGTTTGGGATATTGGGATCTGGGACAAAATAGGAAAAGGGTGGAGGAAATCCGTTTCCGTTTTGAAAAATTACTTAAGGACAACAGAGCTTAGCGCATTTTTTTTAGCAGATCTCCATCCGAATTTTTATAGTAGTCCTGGTTGCGCTGCAGAGTTTGGCTGAGTGCAGAGGGTGCATCCGGACCTGGGGCATAGTTTTGCTGTTGAGCAAGTTCGGTTCGGTTCCAGTCACATGCAGAGAGCAGCATCAGTGTGATTCCGAAAAGCAGACTCATTGTCAGGTTGATCTTCATTCAGTTTTCCTTTAGTTTAATGTGTTCAATGTAGTTTGTATAACCACTCTAAAAAACTCTGCCTACTGAAGCAAGTTTTTTGTCGAAAATATTCGGGAGCTTTGTGAAGACTACAGTCATTGTAAATCCCAGAGCAGGCAACGGCCGCACCAAAAAGCTCTGGCCAAAAATCGAGCAGGCTCTAAAAAACAGCATTGGTTCCTTTGAAATATTGCAGACCTCTGCACAGGGAGATGGAACAAGTTTGTGTCGCCAGGCTCTGGATGAAGGGTCTGAGAGAATAGTAGCAGTTGGCGGAGACGGACACCTCAACGAAGTGCTGAACGGTTTTATTGAGAGCGATCTACCGTTAAATCCGCAGGCAGTCTTGAGTTTTATAATGACCGGAACAGGTTGTGATTTTCAGCGTTCTCTGGGAATCTCCGGGAAGTGGGAGTCAGCAGTTGCCGGACTCAAGGCTACAGAGATCCGGAAAATTGATGTTGGTAAAGTCACTTACACCGCTTCAGATAAAACTCAGCAAGTCCGTTATTTTGACAACATCGCAAGTTTCGGTTTAAGCGGTGCCGTTGATCATTGTCTTGAACACTCAAGTTTGGGCCGTTATTTGGGTGGAACACCACTCTTTTTGTGGGCCACGATCAAAACGGTTTTTACACACCCAAATCAGACAATCCGCTATAGTATAGATGCTGGTCCGCAGCAGGAAATTAAGACTAGGCTGGGCTTATTGGCCAACGGTCGTTTTTTTGGCGGGGCCATGCATGCTGCACCGGAAGCTGAGCTGGACAACGGCTTACTTGATTTGATTATCCTCAAAGAAATTTCTGTTGCAAAATTTCTCTGGCATTTACCAAAAATCTATCTGGGATCTCATCTGCAGCTGCCGGAAATATTTTATCAAAAAGTAAAGAAATTTACTGTTCAGAGCTCTGAACAGGTAATTCTCGATATTGACGGTGAGTCTCCCGGATATCTGCAAGCTACCTTTGAAGTGCTGCCCAGGATCTTGAAAATACAAATTTGAGTAAGCTGTTTGATGAACTGCTAAAATAATTTTGAAACAGTGTCATTTCGAGCAAGGCTAGAAATCTTGTGAATAAGGTTAAATTAATATCATTAAGATTTCTCCTTTCAGTCGAAATGACAATTTCATACATCTTTGTAGTGTTTCATTATTGTAGACACTTACGTGTTCCAAGATTTCCAGTGCCAGATTAAGTTGAAGACAGGCTTCCCCTGGAATGAGTACTTCATTTAAGTTACTTTGAATAAATTAATCCAAACTCAAGCAAGTGTTCGCAGGCGTTGAAGCAGGAGTTGATGCCGCGAATTGAATAAGGCTCTGAAAGCCAAAACGACTACAAGCGTAGATCCAATGGCGGCTGCGGCGGCAATCACAAAAATCATCATGATTTGGTAACGCACTGCTTCTCCGGGACTGACTCCTGCCAATATTTGACCTGTCATCATGCCCGGTAAACTTACAATTCCCATCACCATCATCGAATTGAGTGTGGGAATCATGCTGGTACGCAGGGCATCACGTATTAACTCATGTGCTGCTTCCCAGGAAGTTGCACCGAGACTGAGCAGCATTTCCACTTCTTTGCGGCGTACCGAGAGGCTGTCCATAAAACGTTCAAGGGCCAGTGAAATTCCATTCAGTGTATTCCCCAATACCATGCCGAGGAGCGGAAACAGGTACTGAGGTGAATACCAGGGATCAATTTGTAAAACTCCTGAAAGTGCAAAGAACATTACAAAAAATCCGGCGCCAAGTATAGAAATAAAACTGTTCAGATAAATTGTAGAAAAGCGTTTTTGTGTCCTTCCAACTGCAGTCACGGAAGCAATTGTGGCCATGAAGAGAGCCACTCCAAGAATCCAAAACGGGTTGTTAAGTGCAAAAACCCAGTCCAGCAAAAAACCGACCAGCAGCAGTTGCCCCACCATTCTGACTGCGGCAATACTCCATTGCTTTGCCAGACCGAGTTTCAGGATCAGTGACAGCCCGATATTGAGTAGCATCAGTCCTGAAGCGATCAGCAATTGTCCACCGCTGAGGAAGATATAATTAGTTTCCATTTTCTTGGTCCAGACAAAATGTGTTGCGGCACATTCTCCGCAATTGTTCAGGATTATGACTGACCCAAATCCAGGAGCGCTGAGCAGTCAGTGCCGGAGTACTCGCATTATTTTCTGGTATTTCCGCTTGCCACCGCTTAAGCAGCTTTTCAAAGAGCCCACTTAGTTCACTGTCCAGTGATGCAGTGGGCTCATCAAGTAAAAGCACTTGTGGTTCCAGCTGCAGTACTCTCAGTAGAGCTGCCACCTGAGCTTCTCCTCCGGAAAGTTCTTTTGCGGGACGCTGCAGAAAATCTGTAAAATCAGTTCCTGCAGAATTATTAGTTCCTGTAGAGAGGCTCAGTTCGTTCAGCCAGGCTTTAATTTTTTGCGGATTGTAACTGCGGTTTTGATGTGCCTTGAACTCGAAGATCTGTTTTAAATTTGCTTCAACAGTATCCTCAAAAAAGACCGGTTGTTGTGCCAGATAAGCGACTTGGCTACGGTATTGAGGCATTTCCCAGGCAGCCAGTGATTTCCCTCTGAAACTAATAGAGCCGGATTGGCTGGACGGACCGGACTGAATAAGATCGAGTCCTGCTAAAGTCCGCAGCAAAAGACTTTTTCCACTACCGGAGGAACCTCTCAAAGCAAGCCGCTCTCCGGCAGCTAAATTTATACTGATCTCAGTCCAAATCCAGTTAGTTGAGATTTGACGACTCAGATTTGTGCAGGAGAGCAGTGGGTTAGATTTTTGACTTGTTCTCACAGCAGAGATGTCCGTAGAATGCTTCACTCCAGCCTTTGTTAATTCTTTTTCAGTGAACGACTTGATGTCAGACAATTATACACTTTTAACACGAAAATATTGGATTTTTGATCTTGATGGTACTCTAACAGTTGCAGTTCACGATTTCAATGCTATCCGAAAAGAGCTTGGAATTCCAGCTGGGCAGCCAATTATTGAGACACTGAAATCACTTCCCGGCAAAGAATCACGACCTCTTAAGCAAAAACTTCAGGAGATTGAAGAAAAACTTGCACGGGACGCAAGTCCTGCACCTGGAGTAAAAACTTTGCTTGATGAGCTTCAGTGTAGAGATTATGAGCTGGGTATACTGACCTTAAACTCCAGAGAAAATGCCTGGTTTACACTGGAGTCGCTGGGTTTAGCACAATATTTTAAAGAAGAAGCAGTGATTGGACGCTGGTGCGCAGAACCAAAACCGTCTCCGCATGGAATTCAGAAGCTGCTCACTCACTGGAAAGTTGCAGCAGCTGAGGCTTTGATGGTTGGAGATTATCTTTATGATCTTCAGGTAGGACGTGCTGCGGAGGTGTTAACGGTTCATGTTGATCCAGGCGGAGTTTTTGCCTGGCCGGAACTGGCTGACATTCAGGTAAATTCGTTGGATGAACTAGTAGCTTTATTAGGCGACAAAAGTTGACTCGGTTTTCAATTCCATGTGCTAGTTGCCTGCTATTTTAACACCTTTGAATTTTGGCCCCTGCCTTGCTCTTTAATTAGTTAGCAGGAAGTTTTTTAGCTCAAGTCTACAGTTAGCAGTATCAGTCTTGCAAAGAGTTTGAAGTCACACTGAATTAGGATTTCTTCTCCGGAACAGCCTGTGCTTCAGGTTGTGTGTCTTCATCTTTTTTGCCGGCCATCTGAGAGACAAGAATGCTGATTTCGTAGAGCACAATTAGAGGTCCGGCCATCAGAGTCTGTGTAAAGACATCCGGAGGAGTTAGGATTGCAGCACCAATAAAAATGACTACCAGCGAATATTTTCTGTTTTCTCTTAACCAGTCGGCGTTGATCAGTCCAAACCTGGTAAGAATGAAAGAAACGGTCGGCAGTTCAAAAATTAACCCGAAGGCAAACAAAAGATGAATAGTCAGTGACAGATAACTGGCCATACTCAGTGAGGGCAGCGTGAATTGGTTCTCAAAACCCAGAAAGAAATCGTAACCAAAGGGAATGACAACAAAATAGCCGAAAAGACCTCCGCCTACAAAAAGTGGATATGAAAGTATGATAAAAGGCCAGACTGCTTTACGTTCTTTTGAAAAAAGAGCCGGCCGGACAAACAACCAGATTTGTCCCAGTAAATATGGGAATGATAAAAAAAGTGCGGAATAGAGTCCAATCCGTAAATATGTGAAGAAAGGCTCCGTTAATTCAAGAAATACCAGCGGGACATTGCGGGCATCTAATGGTGCGCGGAAAGCTGAGAGAATTGGTTGATCCAGCTCCATTTCTACAGAAGTTGTACCAACGAAAACCACTAGAATTACCAGCATTACACGGACGAGACGCTTACGTAATTCTCCCAGATGGGAAGTTAAAGGCATCGGAACATCATCGGAAGACTCATTAGTCTGCGGGTCTTTTTTTTCTTCAGTGTCGGCTGTGCTCATTTATTGTCAGGATACAGGAAAAAAGTGATAGTTGATTATTTTTAATACAGATGTACTTCAGTAGAAATAATTGACTTTCATTGGCACGCTTAAAAAATTAAGCTTTAGCACTAACTGCCAACCATACTTTGTACCACAAACTGTTTTTATTTGCACGAAAAACAAATGATTAATTACGATAACGTATCGCAGTACAAAGTTTGTCTACACAAACTGATGTATTATATCCAGAAATTAGAACGGAAAAAACGAATCGGTCTTGCTCTGTTAATTTTAGTGCTGGGTTCAAGCACAATGTCAGCAGCACAGACGCCGGAAGTTGAAAAACAAAAAAATATTTATTTGCTTTCAAAAAGTTTGAAACTGGGCAAAAAACCGGTTCAGGCTGCTTTTTTCTCTCCGGATGATCAGCGTGCGGTAATTCTGTCCGGAAGTTCTCTGCTGGATATTTTCAGGATCCAAAATGGAAAAAAAATCCGTGTAATTTCCAATCATGAACATGATGCCATTTCACTGGTTCTGGATGCGGGCGGGAAATGGGCGGTTACCGGAGGCAGGGACGACACAGTGAGAATCTGGAACACTCACCAGACTACCTCACAAGGTGTTCTGCGTGGACACCTCAGTGCAGTTACCGAACTTGCCTTGAATACCGGAGGTACTCTCTTAGCCTCGGGAAGTCTGGATGGAACTGTAATTCTCTGGAATATGAAAGAAAACGAATTACTGAAAACCACCAAGGTTGTCCGCAAAGGCAGTATAAAAAGTCTGAATTTTCATCCGGATGGAAACATACTCGCAGTTGGAGGAGAAGACGGCAGCCTCCAATTTTGGAGTGTACCTGAAATGAAACTGTTTTATACCCTCCAGAATCATAAAAAATCGATTACTGACCTTGAATTTAATCCACGCGGAAACCTGTTTGCTTCCAGTTCTGAGGACGGGAAGTTGATTATCTGGAATTGGAAAGAGAAAAAAAAGCATTTTGAAATCGACTTTGAAGATGCAGTTTCTGCAATCAGTATCCATCCAAAACTTGCAGAAATAGTGGTTGGAACTGCAGGTGGAAGTCTTGAAACATGGAGTCTCGAAAAAGGAACTCAGTTGCATCAGGTCACCAGAACCGAACATGCAGTCACAGATGTTGGTTTTGACGGCAATGGTCAACGGATTATTTCTGCACTGCAGAATGGCAATGTACAGATTTGGGAGTATGGTACTTCGCTGCAGTTGAAAAAATTAAGTGGACATCAGCGCAGTATAGAATCACTGGATTTTTCTGCAGACAGTAAATCTGTCATCAGTTATTCCGGAGATAAAAGTGTAAGAATCTGGGATCTAAAAACAAGTAAGACTCTCAACAGTTTTGATCTAGGTAATCACCGGGTGCAGGAGGTTCGTTTTGCTCCGGATCAAAAAAGTTTTGCTACAGCCGGTGCAGAAAGTCTGGTGATTATCTGGGATGCAAAAGCTGGAAAACGCCTGCACAACTTAAAACTTCACCGGGGAAAAATCAATGCATTGAGTTATCATCCACAGGATGCAGTCCTGCTTTCTGCAGGTTCTGACAAGCAATGGGTCCTCTGGAATTTGGAAACGGGAAAGCCGCTGCTTTCCCGTCAAGGTCATGAATCTCAAATTCTGGCAGTTTCTTTTTCTCCTGACGGAGAGCGTTTTGCGACTGCCGGCAGTGACCTTGCTATAAAAATCTGGAAATATCCTGAGGGAGAATTGCTGGGCAAGATAACTGGACACACAAAAGCTGTGACAACGCTCTCTTTCAGTCCTAATGGAAAAATATTAGCAAGTGGTTCGCAGGACAATCAAATTTTTATCTGGCGTGCAACAGATAAAATTTCGCCTGCACCGTTGCGAAAATTAGAGGGTCACGAATTCATTGTGAAAGAGGTTTTGTTTTCACATGATGGAAAAGCGCTGGTCTCAATTTCCAAAGACAAAACGATGCGTATCTGGGAAGTAAAAAGCGGAAAAATGTTGCGGATACTTCATGGCGACAGAACTCCTCTTGTCGCTGCAGCACTCAGTCCGGATGGGAAATTAATTGCTTTAAGCAGCCTGTCAAATGAAATTACCATCCTCAAATATCCTGTAGATATTCCTGAATTACTGGACTCTACAGATGGAACAATTTCTGTAGATGGAGAAACAGTTGCTTCAGGAGCTGCAGAATCACTGGAGTCAGAAGCGGAATTTGCAGATAATTCCGGAATTGATTTGGCTGATCTAAAGGAAACAAAAGAACAGCCAATGACTGCAGAAGAACTAAGTGTTTATGCAGTTGCGGAAACTGCAAAGTTATCCAAGGTACATCTACAGCTTCAGCAGCGTCTCAACCGTTTGCTCAATATAAATAATACCTGCAGGAATGCTGCGGAGCTGGAAAAACTGGCCCTGCAGATATTAAATCTGGTTCCAAATGATCTGGCTGCATACCATGCCCTGGTAAAGACTACCATGCTGAAAAAGGACTTCACTACCTTAAAGCTGTTGGTAAGTTTGGCTGTATATGCAGAATTAGATCAGCAGCGTTATGATTATCTTCCCATCCAGGAAGTTCAGCATATTTTTGATAATTTACGCACTCAGCTTTTTGACCAATCATACATTCGTAGCGGCAATCAGCAAAAACTTAAATTAGCAAACTGCAAAGGGAAACTCCAGCCCCTCAATTTAACTGCAATTTCTAGTAACATACACTATCCGGCAGAGTTTTTACAAAAGGTTAACTCAACTGCGCTGATGCTGGACTTGCGTGATTTTATCGGATTAGGAGAGGTAGAATTCCAAAACAGAATCTTTGCAGAAATTGAGCGTGTGCTTGCTACAGGAATTCCACACTCTACTCTGCGTAAACCAATGCTTGCAGAGGAAAGAGCAAAAGTAATTCCGGTTGGAAGATTAAGCTTAAATCTTGAAAAAGCACAGACCTGGAAAAATGAGGGCATGACTGCATTTCGTTTACGTAAAGCCGGTGGTCCATGGAAAACTTACCATAGCGATCAGGACAACCGGATCGTCATGCATCTTCCGGCGGGCGCATATTATCTGCAAGTTGCAGCTAAAATACGCAAAACTTTTTTCCTCTTTGCCGGAACAGAGCTTGATTTGTCAGTTGAATAAATTTGATGCGTTCGTAAAAAATCCTAAAACCATGTCATTGTTTACGAAGCGCTAAATCTTGTAAGCGTCCAAGGTTCTATTTTGAACATCTCTGGGGGATATGTTGCATTTGCCGGAAAGATTACTTACGGATGGAAGCAAAAAACAAGGGTGTTGAGTGGATAAAAGGCTATGATTATTGGGCAGCAAAATCAAATCTGAGCCGTTTCAATTTCCTAAATAATCACGGCTTGCTCCTGTTTGTTAAATTGTTGCCAAAGTTTTTCAAAAAAAACTAGAGTTATTGTCAAAAGTGGTGTTTGAGTAAATTGATTCAAGCGGCAATCCGGATTTCAGGAATCACCTCGATTCCATCTTTGAATTGTATTCCATCAATCACCTTTGCAAGGTAATCAAATCCTCGTAACCTTCTCCAATTCTTTTCTGCACATTGTCCCAGCTTAAACATCATGTGCAGCATCCCTTCACGATTGAGACAGCCCTTTGATCTTTTGGTTCTGTGCCTTATGGTACCAAAGGTGGATTCAATCGGGTTGCTGGTTCGTATACTCTGCCAGTGTTTGGCAGGAAAATCATAAAAGGCCAGTAACT
>JACKQG010001100.1_pt1 | contig 38130 bp, 38 predicted proteins | sample 8237621 | NCBI WGS metagenome assembly JACKQG01 (sample SAMN15677084, study PRJNA649215) | marine metagenome | biome: marine; feature: Black Sea; material: saline water; isolation source: suspended particulate matter (SPM) from the Black Sea western gyre | collected 2013-06-09/2013-06-10 | depth... | reverse complement strand
CACCGTCGACCCCCAGGTTGAGCACCCCGCTGCGCTGCCCGACCGTCTCGCCGAGGGAGGCCAGGAGGTACGGCGTAGCAAGTCGGATAGCAGATGCGGCCGTGGCCACAAGCACGCTGAGGGTGAAGAAGTCGCCCATGTTCAGCTTGCCCCGCCACCGTCAGAGGATCGGTTGAACAGAGCTGAGTCGGCCAGGGAGCGTTGCAGCCAGCCCCGAACCGGTGTGCTGCTGATCACGAAGATGACGACGATCCCGTTCAGTGCCACCGCCAGTGCCGCCGGAACCTGGAGCACGCGCTGAAGCTGTGTTGCGCCTGTCAACAACGCACCAAAGAGCATGGCAGAGGGAATTGTCCAGAGCGGATGCAATCCGCCAAACAGTGCAGCGACGATGCCGTTGAAGCCGGCGCTGCCGGTGAAGCCGGCTGCGGAACCGTCGGTGATCATGCGCTGGCCTTCGCTTCCGAAGACGAGGATGGCGCCGGCGATTCCGCCGAGGGAGCCTGACAGCGCCATGGCCAGGGTGATGTTTTTCTTCACGCTGATGCCGGCGGCTCTGGCGGCCTCGGGGGAGTGGCCCACGGCCCGGAGCCGAAAACCGGTCGGTGTGCGCCAGAGAATCAGGTAGGCGGCAACCGCGGCGACGATCGCAACGGGCACTCCTATGTGGAGTCTCGTGCCTTCGATCAGTGTTGGCAGGGCAGCGTTGTCTGACAGTCGCTGGGTCTGTGGAATGCGGGTGCCGGCCTCCAACTCGAACGGGTCGATGAGGGGTCCCCTGAGGAGGTAGTTCATGAACTGGACCATCACAAGGTTGAGCATGATGGTTGAGAGGATCTCGTTGACTGAGGCGTAGGCCTTCAGGGCACCGGGGACGGCTCCCAGGATGCCGCCACCCACTGCGCCTGAGAGCAACACCAGGGGTACGAGGATGAGCGCCGGCAGGTTCGGGAAGCCGAGTGCCACGACGGTCGACAGGAGCGCACCGGCGATTATCTGGCTCTCGCCGCCGATGTTGATGACGCTGGTGCGAAACGCAATGGCTATTCCGGCACCGACCAGGATCAGGGGCGTGGCCTTGACCGCCGTCGCTGCAATGCGGGAACCGCTGCCGAACGCACCGTCCAGCATGGCGTCGAGGCCTTCAATGGGGTTGGCTCCGAGCGCAAGCAGCATGATCGCTCCGAAGGCGAAGGCAACCACAGCGGCGAGAAGCGGTACAAGTGCTCCGATTGCCCCCTTGAGCACCGGTTGTTCCCCCCTTTGTCGACGTCGCCCCGGAGTCTTTCTACAACACTTTGTTGAAGCGTGCTGTTATCGGCGGCGGTGACTCAGGCCAGGTTCAGGTGTCCGCTTTCGGGCAGAAGAGGGGTGCCCAGATCTGTTGCCAGGAGGCTGGCCGTTGCCAGGCCAGGTGACGGGTCCAGGGCACCGATCGCCGAGGCAAGGTGGGCGGCTGCCCTGATGCCGACAGAACTCTCCAGCAGCGACGTGATGACCACGCCGATGCCTCCCGAGCGGGCCCGTGCAGCCCATTGCGCAGCTACCGATATTCCACCGATTGCTGACGGCTTGAGAACGACCAGGTCGGCGGCTCCGGCTGAGATGGTCAGGTCCAGGTCGGCCCGGGTGCGGATGGACTCGTCAGCAGCCACGGGTATGGGCGATACGTGCATGAGGTTCGCCATCTGGGTGACTCCTGAGACGGGTTCTTCGATGAACTGGATGTCAAGACCTGCCAGCCGATCAAGGTTTTCGGGTGCGTCCTCAGGGCTCCATGCCCCGTTGGCGTCCAACCGGATCGCCGTTCCGGGACCGATGGCTCTGCGGACAGCCGACACCCTTTCCAGGTCCTCTTCGATCCTCAGGGCACCAACCTTGACCTTGACGGTGGTGTGGCCGGCTTCGACCGCCGCTGAGGCCGTTCCCGCCAGCTCATCAGGGTCCTGTCCAAGCACGAGAGCGGCGACGGGTAGTGAGGATGGGCTCTCAGGGCTCAGGTAGTTGTGAAGGGGCACCCCGGCGGTAGCTGAAGCCAGATCGTGGAGTGCGGCATCCACAGCGGCCTGCGCCGTGGGGGAGTCGGCGAGTGTCCCGTCGCCCTCATCTCCGGCCCATGCCAGCAGAGCAGCTTCGGCAAGGTCCAAGTTGTCAGACGTGAAGCCCTCAAGGGGTGCTGCCTCGCCGACGCCGACGTGACCGTCATCGTCGGTAAGGGTCAATAAAAGGACCTGGCGCTCAGCGATCTGTCCGCGGGCTGTCGTGACCGGGTTGCGGTAGGTCAAGGTGTGGCGGGCCACACCGGCCTCGACGATCCTCACGGTGAGGCAAACTCGTCGAAGAAGGCCCTCACAGCGAGAACGGTGGCAGCCGGATTCTCGAGATGGGCTGCATGGCCGGCATCTGGAATCACGGAGATCTCAGCCCTGGGAAGTCCTGAAGCCATCCTCATGGCCAGTGACCGGAACTTGGGGTCCTCGTCGCCAACGATCAACAGCACCGGCCCGCTCACCTTGTGCAACTCGCGCCACAACGACGGCTGGTTGCCGCTACCGGCACCGCGGAGGCTTCCGGCCAGGCCGTCCGGGTGGTTCTTGAGCCTCTGCTCTCGGGCATCGTGCAGGGCATCCTGTCCCAGGCGTGCCTGGGTCTCAAAGAGCGGAAGGTCCATCCAGTAGTCCACGAAGGACTCCAGCCCGTCGCTGAGGATTTCCTCTGCCAGGTCGTCGTCGGTGCGCCTGCGTAGGTCACGTTCGGCATCGCTGACGATTCCTGCCGTGGCCCCGATGAGCACACTCGAACGCACCAGACCGGGGTGCCTGACCGCCAGGCCCAGGGCGATGCGGCCTCCCATGGAGTAGCCGAGGAGGTCGACGGTTTCGTGGCCGAGTTGTCTCACCGTCGCGGCAAGGGCGTCGACGGTGTTGTCGAAGCGGTAGCCAGCATGGTCGGCGAGCACGCCCGTAGTTCCATGGCCGGGCAGGTCAACGGCGATCACGGTACGGATGCCGGTGATCTGGTGACCGAGCGGCCACATGGTCGATGTGTCGCCCGTGAAGCCGTGGAGAAGCATGAGAGGATGACCCCTGCCCTCAACCTCGGTGTGCAGACGGGTGGTCATCGGCCAGGACCCGCCAGGGTTTCGGCCACAGCTGTCCCAGCCCGCCGGTGGATTTCCACGTTCGTGGCGGCATTGGTTCTGACGTGCAACAGGTGAATGCCGCGATGACCGATCGATGTGGCAAGGGCAAGGTCGAGGCCCTCCCGGTCGAAGATGCGGTCGAGGGTTGCCCCTGCGAGGTTGGCTGCCAGACCCAGGTCCAGGCCGTGTGGTGTGTGGAAGAGGCGGTGGTGGTCGACGTCGGCTTCGTCGGCGATGGGGAGGAACGAGAAGATGCCCCCGCCGTCGTTGTCGACCACGACCACCGTCAGATCGACTCCCAGGCGTTCGGCGGCCACGAAGCCTGTGAGGTCGTGCAGCAGCGCAAGGTCGCCTGTGAACAGGACGGTCGGAGCGTCGGATCCGGCAGCAATGCCGACCGCCGTCGAGATCAGGCCATCGATGCCGTTGGCGCCCCGGTTGGCAAACACGGCAAGTGGCCGCTGGTCGACCGGCATGAAGGCATCCAGATCGCGGATCGGCATGGAGTTGGCTACAACCAGGTTTGCTCCGGCCGGCAGCGCACGACACAGGGAGTCGACCACGCCGGGTTCGTCGAACGGTGCGATCGAGACGAGATCGGCCATGGTCCGGGATGCGCTGGCCTCGGCGTTCACCCATTCTTTCGTCCACTCCGTGGGGCCACGCTCATCGAACCCGGCTAAGAGGGCACCTGCCAACTCTGCCGGGTCGGCGGCAACCCGGTCTGTCACGGCGAAGGAGGGATCCGGGAAGCGGCCGGTGTTGTCGACGGCGACGACACGGTCGGCACCGCACCGCTGCAACCAGATCCGGTAGGCACGGCTGGTGGGTAGCCCACCCAACTGCACGATGACGTCGGGTTGGTGGCGGTCGCCAAATCCGGCAGCAAGGAGATGTTCACCAGAGGCCAGAACAGGAGCATCGGCGATGTGGGGTCCACGCCTCAGACCCGATGCCGGGTCGGCGATGACAGGCCAGCCGCTGTCGGTGGAGAGGCGCGCTACCGCGGCGACGCCAGCCGCATCCAGATCCATCGGGCCCGCCACGATGAGGCCTTTCTCCCGGGACAGGAGGCCAGTGAGTGTGGCCACATCGGCTGGGTCCGGTGGGGTCGACGCGCCAGGTGGCGGCTGCAGGCTGGCTGGTGGCGGTGCCCCGGTGGGAGGCTCGAGCGGTTCCCGAAACGGACAGTTGACGTGCACTGGTCCTGGCACCGGAGCCAGTGACTGCTCGACTGCCACGGCAGCGAGGCGGACCGACTCCTCGACAGGCTCGGTACCAAAGACGGGCGCCTGGGTTGACCAGCGGACGTGAGTGCCGAATATGTCCTCCTGGTTGATGGTCTGGGGGGCGCCGCGGCCCTGCAGCTCTGGTGGGCGGTCCGCTGTGAGGACGATCAACGGCACGCCGGAGTGGAACGCCTCGACCACGGCAGGCAGGTAGTTGGCCGCGGCGCTGCCCGACGTGCAGACAAGGGCGACCGGGCGACGGCTCGACCTGGCGAGTCCAAGGGCGTAAAAGCCCGCCGAACGTTCATCCATGTGGATCGACACCTCAAGCCCTGGGGTTCTGTCAGCAGCGATGGTCAGGGGCGTTGAGCGAGATCCCGGCGAAATGGCCACGTGTGCCACCCCAGATTGCGCCAACTGTGCGAACAGCCCGTGACAGGACGCCTGCACGGCGACCGTATCTGCCTGTTTGTTCCTGATGCCGGTCCTCATGGTGATGTCTCTTCGACAGGGCGGGATGCGGCAAGCACGGGACCCAACATGGCCCCCAGCTTGACCTCGGTCTCGAGCAACTCGCGGTCAGGGTCGGAACCGGCGACGACACCGGCTCCGGCGAACAGGGTCGTTCCCAGATCGTCGACCAGGGCCGAGCGGAGGGCCACGCGGAACTCACCGTCGCCGTCTGGGTCCAGCCATCCGAGGGGACCGGCGAACCAGCCCCTGTCCAGATGTTCGTGAATTCCCCGCAACTCGATAGCGCGCTCGATCGGAGCGCCAGAAACCGCGGGCGTCGGGTGGAGTGCACCGACCACGTCAAGAATGCCGACATCTGCGGGTAGGTCACAGTTGATAGGCGTGTGCAGGTGCTGGATTCCGTGCAGGCGTAGAAGGGCCGGCCCCTCCGGGAGTATCGGCGTCAGCCCCAGGTCGTCGAGGGACTCGACAACAGCGTCCACCACCACAGCGTGTTCGTTGCGTTCCTTTGGGCTGGTCATGAGACCTTGCCCCAGGGCGTCGTCGATGTCGGTGACCGGATGTCGTGGAGCGGAGCCTGCGAGGGCTGCCGTGTCCAGATGGCCGGCGTGAACCGCTGCCAGTCGTTCAGGAGTGGCCCCCGCGAAGATGGTCCTCCCGGTGTCGACGCAGAAGGTGGCACAGGCCGGGAAGGTCTCCCTGAGGGTGGCCAACAGGCGTGGCAGGTCAGGGCTGTGGTCCACGCGGATTGATCTACATGGAACCGCCTTGGTGATCTCGCCTGCCTCGATCGCCTTGAGTGCAGTAGCCACCAGATGTCGATACATCGAACGTTCATCTTCGGAGGCCCACCTGGATGCCTCGGCGTCGGCCGGTCTGTCCGCGGGTGGGGCCGCCACGCCGGGATTGGACATGATCGGGTCGCCGATGCTGGTTATCCAGGTTCGCCCACCTTTATGAAGAACCTGTAGCGCCGGGAGCACGAGGCGTCCACCACTCAGGTCCTGCCAGGCCCGGTTGCCGCCATCGGGTTCGAAGGCAAAGCCGACGGCTAGGCGTGGTAGGGGAGCTCCGGCTGGAGCGTCGATGACGAGGTCGCCGAAAATGTCGGCCGTCAGGCGTCTGGCATCCGAGAAACGCCCTGGGCCGCTAAGGGGAACCGAGGTGTAAGAGCCCAGGCCCACCCATGAGGAATCGTCGTCGGGGATCTCCCAGAACCAGCGTTCGACCCCGGCCGGAGCGATGTTCAGCCAGGCCAGGGGGTCGCGGGCCGCACCGTCGGTTACCTCGACGGTGGTGGCGACCGGTAGGTCGGTGGCGTTGGGCTCGGTCAGCGCCATTCGCAGGTGACCACAAGGTGCTCGGTGTCCGCGGCGATCAGAGCATCGGCGAGGGTGGGACGATCGCCGTCGGCCACCCTGTCGAGGGCACGTGATACCAGGGAGCGGTGGAAGTGCTGGGCCACCAGACGGGTAATTGCCGGAAGGAGCGCGTGAACCACCTCGACGAGGTCGTCGTCGCCACTACCTGAATCGTCGGTGACGTGTTCTTCGAAGAGGGCGATGGCCCTTCGCACAATGTCGTCGACGTTGCCTGCGTGGTCGGCTGCAAGGCTGACGAGTTCATCCAGCGGCACGCCGGCGGCGCTCACAGCCAATCCGGCCCGCACCATGGACACGGCGCCCTTGTCGAAGCGCTGCTCGCCGTCGACGAGCGAGGTCTCGAGAAGGCCGTTGTCACATAGAAGGGCAACGAGACCCTCGGGAACCCCGGCCTGATCGGCCACCTCTGAGCGTGTCAGGCGGCGTGCCCGGGCGGTATCGGCTGCGAGGCTTCCGAGGGTGTCAGTACTGTCGGCCGGATCTGTGAGGCGCCCGATCTGGGCGAGGGTGAAGCCGGCATCGGCGAGGTGTCTGATTTCGGTGAGGCGTTTCACGTGATCGGGCCGGTAGACGGCCCGACGGCCCTGTCGGTCCGGCGGTTCCAGAAGGCCAAGACGCTGGTAGTAGCGGACCGTATCGACGTTCAGGTCGGCTTCGGCTGCGACCTGTTCGACCGAGAGTTCCCTGGTGGCGGAGTCCATGCGTTGATTGTAGGAGTAAATGCTCACAGAGTCGATGCTCAGCCTCAGTTGCTCCGCAGATTCCAGCGGACACCCCATTTCGGCGCGACACATGCGAAGATGCGCACGTGGACCTGAGCAAACCGGTTGACTACATCGAACGCACGACCCTGCAGTACTCGGCCCTCGGCTACGAGCCCTACCAGTGGGCCCATCGCCCCGATCAGCCACCCTGGACACCGCTCCGCAAGCCGCTCTCCAACTCAACAATTGCTCTCGTCGGATCCGGTGGGGCCTACCGCGAGGGCCAGGTGGCATTTCACTGGAAGGACGACACCGGCATCCGCCACATTCCAACCGACCAACCGGCTGGTGACGTACGCGTAACCCACTTCGCCTACGACCTGGAACCCGCCCGAAGCGACCCCAACATTGTCTTCCCGGTGGACCGCCTCAACGAGATGGTTGCCGCCGGCACGATCGGAGGCATTGCGCCGGAGGCGATCGCGTGCATGGGAGGCATCTACTCGGCACGGCGAGCCGAAGAGGAGTTGGCCCCGGCGATCGTCGGTGCAATCGACGCCATGAAGGCTGCCGGCGAGGTCGACCTGGTGCTGCTCGTACCCGTTTGACCTGTATGCCACCAGACCGTGGGTCTGGTAGCGAGGGCAATCGAAGCAGCCGGCACATCGACGCTCAGCCTGACGGCCGCGCGGAGCATCACCGCAGCGGCCAACCCACCCAGGGCCGCCTTCGTGGACATGCCGCTCGGCTACACGGCCGGCCGACCACACGACCCTGAGTTCCAGACCGACCTGCTTAGTCAGGCGCTCGCCGCGGCGTGGACCATCACCGAACCGGGCACCATCGTGGACCTCGACGTTGGCTGGTCAGATGATCAGGCATGGAAGGACGCCGCTACCAGCGGCCTCGACAACGGAATCCGCCAGGCCGACGGCGACAGCCGCAGCCCCCGCCTGGCCGAACCCCAGTACCAGTTCGAGTCAGACCGCGCCGCCGCCGAGGCAGCGACAGCCTGAGTTGTCTGAAACAACGGTCCCCGGGTGATTCTCTTCGTCTGCACCGGCAACATCTGCCGATCGGCAATGGCCGAGGGGCTGCTGGCACACGATCTGGCATCTGCAGGATCCGACCTGGTCGTTGCTTCGGCGGGCACCCACGCAATGACCGGCGGACCTGCAACCAGCCACTCAGTCGGCGTGCTCGCAGAACACGGAATAGACATCGCCGACCAACGCAGCACCCTGCTGACCGACTACCTGATCGACCAGGCCGACCTGATCGTCGTGATGACACGTGTGCACGAGTCAGCTGTCGCCGCGCTCAGCCAGGACGCCCGGGGTCGGACCTTTCTGGCCGGCGAGGTTCCAAGGCTGGGTGGCACCGTCGGACCCCTCCTGCCGGGCACGACCCTCAGGGAATGGGTGGCGCAACTGCACGCTGCACGAGGCGGACACATGACCGTTGGCCGCACAGCCGACGAGGTTCCAGACCCCTACGGGCTTGACCGCTCGATCTATGAGGCCCTCTACAACCGCCTCAGCGCAATGAGCACAGCGATGCGGCACCTGCTGGCACCCAGCTAGCCGCTGCCTGCCTCACACGGCGTCGGCGTCGCCACCGGTAGCCTCAGCCCGGTGACCCCAAGAGTCAGGTTCGCCCCTTCGCCGACAGGCTTCCTCCATGTGGGAAGCGCACGGACCGCCCTGTTCAACTGGCTGTTCGCCCGCTCGACCGGTGGCACCTACGTGCTGCGTGTCGAGGACACCGACGCTGAGCGAAACCGGCCCGAGCTGACGCAGAGCCTGCTGGCCGAGCTCGAGTGGCTGGGACTCGACTGGGACGAGGGGCCGCTCTACCAGTCCGAACGCAGCGACCGTCACAGGGAGGTCGTAGAGGACCTCTTGAACCGAGGTCTCGCCTACCTGTGTGATGCCGAGAATCGTGAGGTCGAAGGCTCGTCGATCACCGACGGCCTGGCCGTGCGATTCCGCATGCCGACAGGCCGGACCGTTCAGTTCAAAGACATCGTGCGCGGCGAGGTCTCGTTCTTGACAGACGACCTCGAGGACTTCGTCATCTGGCGATCCAACGGGTCACCCATGTTCCTCCTGGCCAACGCTGTAGACGACGCCGACATGGGCATCACCCACGCCATCCGCGGCGAGGACCTTCTGTCCGGGGTGCCGAAGGTGCTTCTCATGCTCGACGCAATGGGAGCTCCACACCCCACCTACGCCCACCTTCCCCTCCTCGTGAACGAGCAGCGCAAGAAGCTCTCCAAGCGTCGCGACGATGTTTCGATCGCCGACTACCGAGAACGCGGCTACCTGGCGGAGGCCATGGTCAACTATCTGGCCCTCCTCGGATGGGGGCCGCCGGACGACGTGGAGATCAGGCCGCTGGCTGAGCTCGTCGACGTGTTCCGCATCGAGGACGTCAACAAGGCAGCGGCCTATTTTGACCTCAAGAAGCTGGAACACATCAACGCCACCTACCTGAGGGCACTACCGAAGGCCGAGTTCATTGAACGGGTCGGTCCATGGATGGGAGACGCCGCACCCTGGCCGCCGGACAGCTTCGACCAGGGGCTCTTTGACAACATGGTCGACCTGATCCAGGAAAAGCTGAGGACCTTCAGCGACACCCCCAGGTTCGTTGACTTCTTGTTCCTGGAAGACCCGGTCGACGACCCGGACTCATGGCACAAGGCGATGGTAAAGGGGAAGTTCGCCGCCGAGATCCTTGAGGGAACCGCCGCAGCGTTCGCCGACTGCGCATGGGAGCCCGAGGTGCTCAAGGACACGGTGATGGAGGTCGGCGAGACGGTCGGCCTCAAGTTGGGCAAGGCCCAGGCGCCCGTACGGGTTGCCGTCACCGGCCGCACGGTCGGCCCGCCGCTCTTTGAGACCATGGCTGAATGCATGGACCGCACCGAGGTTCTTAGACGGATAGCGCAGGCCCGGGCACGCCTGTAGGTCTCGACCCGCCGGTCGTAACAATCTGACCGTTACGCTGTCCTGCGCCCTCCGGGGCCCACCTTTCGGGGGTGGTGTAATTGGCAACACAGCTGGTTCTGGTCCAGTCGTTGGGGGTTCGAGTCCTCCCCCCCGAGCAAGAGGCGCAGCCTCGAGGCATCGCTACAATGCGCTGCTCCAGAGGTTGACGTTCCGCACCCGCCGGGATGTCAACAGGTACAGGCCCCGTTCGTCTAGAGGCCCAGGACGCCAGATTCTCAATCTGGTAACACGGGTTCGAATCCCGTACGGGGTACCACCTCTGTGTCGGCCCGGTTCCGGGAAATTTCCACGGGACAAACCACCGTTTCAGGACTATGGTCTCCGATCAGAGCGGGTAGCCGGTCCACTTGCCTTTCGAGGCATGGGGGAGTGGTCCGCACAGACGGGTTGATACACATCGGTGAGCACGCCTGATTCCCGCCGAATTGGCGCCACCGGTATCGATCCCAGGTCAGCCCCTGGCTCCCGCCGCCGGGGGTTGACCGCTTTTTCAGGCGCTCTGCTGGATTCGGCTACGGGCAGAATCCGGTTTCGACGGGTTGGTTCTGCTTTATCCGGCTCCGTAGAACCGAGGCGACCTCTGGGGAGAAGAAGTCGTAGAAGCAGACAGCGCTCAGGTGGCGGCCGTAGGCGAGCGGGCTCTCGGGGGTTCGGAGCCTTGCGAACGAATCGTTCACCCCGAAGTCCACGAAGGCGTTGCCGTCACCGACGGTTCCGATCGAGGTTCCGATGAGGTCGCCCTCCAACAGCGACAGGTGCTCAACGGGAAAGCCGGCACTGCTTTCTGTCGGTTCCCAGTCGATCAGGTCGCCAATAGCGGGGACCGGTGTCCCGATGTGGTCAAAGAGGAACTCAAGGCCCTCACAGGCTGTCCTGAATGTCAGGGAATACTGGGCCTCGTCAGCCTCGATGTAGACGGCGGCGTTCACCAGCGTGGCGTCGGTCGGCAACCGGACATCGACCATGTTCTGCCCGCTGGGAACCCTGAAGTAGCCGTGGCCCTTGTAGTCCCATCCGTCGATCTCCCTGCCAGGTGGTCCGACTGTCTGGACGGAGGACAGGTCATCAAGAGGGAACGTGGTGAACCAACCGTTGAAGTCGGAGGGACAGTCGCCCGATGGCTCCCGTGCCAGGTTGACGGTGGTGGTGGCCACGGTGCAGTCGTCGCCGTTGCACACCTCCAGTTGGACGGTTGCCTCGGTGGCGTTCTCGCCCCAGTTGAGGGTTCGCTCGTATGTGTCGCCATCGCCCCAGCCCGAAGCAAGGCTTGAGGTCCACCTTCTCGACCCACCTGTCGACCCGGTTGCTGTGCAGGAAACCGTGAGCGCCTGTTGGTCGAAGGCGCAGTCGATCGCCAGTTCATCCGGGGGCGGGGCAGTGGTGGTCGTTGGAGCGACCGTGGTCGGAGGCGGCGGCTGCGTGGTCGTCGGTGGGAGCGTGGTGACCGGTGGGAGCGTGGTGACCGGCGGTGCTGAGCTGGTAGTGGGAACGGCCGTTGTCGCAGGTGCCGTAGTTGTCGCTGCCGATGGGTGGTCACTTGTCGCTGCCACCGCCAGGTAGATCTCGCCATCCATGTCGCCGAGTACATGGACCTGGCTGCTCTCTCCCGAGGAGGCTGCGGTCGTATCACCGGACCAGGTAATCGTCCTTGGAGAACCCGAGCGGTTGTAGACAGCCCATCCGTTGGTGAACTCCCGAATGAAGAGGCCGTCGATTCCGTCGAGGACCTGCCCCTTTGGCCCGACCGGTTGACCCAGGTCGGTGTCCCAGAAGTCGTACCAGTTGTGGTGGTGGTCCCAGGTGGGCTCGGCGTTGTCGTCACCGAAGAGCACGTGGCCGTCGGAATGGGTTAGCGCCAGCGTCGTGAACAGGCGCATCCACTGGCGGTTCTCACTTGAGTCACGCTCTGTCACCTGGGCGGCCTCGTTGCCGTAGTCGTAGACGACCCGCCACCCCTCCAGGCAGTTGATGCGCGGCTCCTGAAGCGTCTCTGATGCCCAGAAGAGGGTCTCCTCTACCGTTCGCAGGTGGTCAACCGAGTAACCGGTCGACCAGTCCGCCTTCCATACCTCCATGAACGTGCCGTTGATGAGCGATGCTGACAATGGCGCCTTTGCCTCGTTGGTGTTCACGAGGATCAAGAAGTCGTCGCCGACCAGTTCCCGGATTCGCCGGAGAATCGCCAGCCGGGCCTCAAGTTCCTCCTCGGGACTCATGTAGAAGGTCGACCAGTCGAGAAAGGACGCCGAGGTCGGGTAGCGCTCATTCCACCAGTCCAGGAAGATTCCATCCACGGCGCCTGTTTCCTTCAGGGCTCTTGCCTTTTGGGCTACGAGTTCGATGACCGCCGTGTTGCGGAAGTCGATGAGTGATCCGAGCACCTCATCTGCCTCGAGGACCCCGTCGCCATCAGAGTCCTCGCCCCATCCGGGGACCGGCATTCCGTCGGCGTCCCTGATCCAGTAGGGCGAATCTGGGGGGTAGTGCCCCAGGTCCCACCAGGGAAGGCCGGCCTCGTCGCCAACGAAGCGGCCGTCGCGGTACCTGATCTCCACGAGGGTCCTCAGGTTCGGATTGATGCCGAGCAGGTCCTCCTTCATCGCTATTGCTGCGGTGAACTCGTCGTCGCCATCAACATCGGCAAGGGTCACGGCCATTCCCCGGTAGGGCTGCTCATCGGAGTTGTCCCACCTCAGCCCGAGATCCCAGGTTCCCGACCACATCAGGTCGTGCTTTGCCAGTCGCTCGACCTCGGAGAGGTCAGGCATGTTCTGGATGCCGTTCCATGCCTGACAGGTTCGTGGATAGCTGAGAGGTCGAGGGACAGCGGTTGTTGTCGTGGTCGCCGGGGTCGGGGCTGTCGTGGGAGTTGTGGTCGTGATCGGTCCGGTGGCCGTAGTGGGCGGGGGAGCTGTCTCTGAGGTTGAGGATGGTGGAGGAGTCGGCGTGGTTGCCGGGGTTCTCGTGGTCGGCATGGTCGCAAGGGGTTCCGTGGATGGTTGGGTACCAGCCGGTCGAGGGTCGGCTGAAGGTTCCGTCTCAGCGCCACACGCCCCAGCCAACAGGGCCAGCACCACCGCTACTGGTGCCAACCTCATCGGGTCAGTCCTCTTCGTCCTTCTCCCATAGGTCGTTGACCCTGTCCCAGCTCTGCTCCAGACGCTTGTTGGTTTTCAGGGCAACGGCTGCCAGGACTGTCACCAGCACCGTCACTGCCACAGCTGTAATGAACATGGAGAGCAGTGACCCATCGGAACTGTCGGGAATGATGGAGGCGACCAGAGCGTTGATGGCGTCCTTCCAAGCGAGGGCCACGACCAGGCCGAAGGCGGTCATGAGGGACGCCATGATGATGCCCCTGACGTTCAGCTTCTCGACGTGTTCCTGAAAGTCGCTCATGGCGTCTGAATCCCCTTCTCCCCTGATGGCCGGATGGCCTGCTTTCTGACGAGAGTATTCCCTCTGAGGGGGTCTGAGGGCACCTGTTCGGGGTCAGCCATCAGCGCTGGCCCATGTGCGAGCATCACCTCATGGAAGAGAGCCAACCGGCAGTCGTCCGCGGCGAGGGCATGGCGATCGCGTCCCTGGCGACGGGCCTCATAGGGGTCCTGTTCGGAATCGTGCCCTTCTTTTTCTTTATGGCATGGATCCTGGGAGTGTTGGCGCTGGTGTTCGGGTTCGTCGGAAGGGCAAGAGACAGGCCACGTCGCAAGATGGCCGGCCTTGGCGCCTTTCTTGGCGCTATGTCGGTTGCTCTTGGGATAATCGGTGCCGTGCTCTTGGTGACTGTTGTGGCTGACACCATTGTGGACACGGTTTCAGAGGTGGCAGATGACCTAGAGGCTGATCTGGAGGGCTACTTCGACGAGGTCGAGGCCGACATAGGAGAGGCCATCGACGGTGCTGAACGTGACCTCATTGACGAGGTCGAGCGGGAACTCACTGGCTGACAGGTAGACGGGTATCAGCCTGGGCTGAAACCGAGGTCCCTTCCGTAACCGACCACCCAGTCCTCAAGCCAGGTCCCCACGACGCTCTGGCCGTTGGGCGCCGACCGGGGGCTGTCCAGGATAATTAGGCCACTGGACAGGCCGGAGGTCGCACCCAGCCAGCGGTCGAAGTTGGCGATGGCAGCCGATGGGGTGTTGGCGTTGTTGACACAACCGAACTCCACGTGGGCGATCTCTGTTACCCCGTCCGCGGCTGCCCAGTCCACGACCCTTGAGATTGTTGTGTCGAACATTTCGCCCACACCGTCCCAGTCGCAGCCGAGCACGGCCAGTCCGGCAACGTCGTAGCCGCGCAGGTCCAGACGCTGGACGCTGTCGAACACCTGCCAAACCAGCTTGCCGTCGAACTCGTCAAAGCGGGGAAGGACGTCCTGCATGATCTGGTTGGCTGCGTCAGGCCCGAAGTACTTGTCGGGTTCGCTGATTGGTGCCAACCACTCGACCTTGTATCTCTCGGCCGTCTCAGCCAGCCTTGCCATGACCTCGGGGAGTTCGGACAGGTAGGTCGGGACCGAGGCGCTGTCGAGCACGCCTGGCTACACCCCCGGGCCCATCCGGTAGTAGAGGGGCTCACCCGAGAGGTAGACGCTGAGGCCGGCCGACTTCACCCGGTTGATGAGGTTGCCGATGTGGCAGAGGCTGGCATCGAGGTCTGAGAAGTTGCTGCCAAACGTCGAGAACGGGTAGTTGATGTGTCCGCCGTCGTCGTAGGGGATCTGGAACACGAGGCCCACCGTGTTCATCCCGAGTGCCTTGATGTCGCTCTCGTCGGCTACCGACTGTTCGCCAGGTGGGTACATGTGGAAGGCCTTTATGCCGAACATGAACGGACGGTCGTGGCGGCTGTACCCGCCAGGGGTTTCAGGTGTACACGACGATCCGCTCGGAGCGGTCGGCATCCCGCCGGATCCACCGGCACCTGCCTGAGCCATACATATGCCGACTGCCATCATCTCGGCCCCTACGGGCATGCGACCTGCAGCCAGACCGTTGAAGGCCTCTTCGCCGATGCTTGAGATGAGGCAGTCCCGCAGTGCAATGTTTCCGCTTGAGAAGGGGTTTGAGCCTTGGGTCGGAATCGACGGAGGCGATGTGGATGTTGTGGTTGCAGCGATTTCTTCAGGCTCGGACTCGACCGGTAGTGCTCCACCCTGGCCGGGCTTGGGGAGATGGAGCATCCAGTCGCTTCCCGTGATCGAGGCGGGCCCACAGGTCTGGCTGCGGATCGGATCTGATGCCTCCCACGATCGGCCGTCAGGCGAGCGGTAGGTGTCGAGCATTCCCTCACCGCATACGGTCAGACGAATAGTTCCGTCGGACTCCACTACCAGGTCGGGGTCGCCGCCGCTTCCAGTGACCGTCACCTCGAATCCGGTTTCGGGGGTACCGACCATGACCCGCACGGTCTCCTCGCCAAAGACCTTCACGGCAACGACCCACTCGTCGCCGACGAGAACCGCCGGGTCCTGGACCCCGGACTCGTCGATGAGCACGTGGACGGTTTCAAAGTCCTGGCCGTTGTCGGAGCGCATCAGGCAGATCGGCCCGGGTTGGCGGGGCGTGCCCTCGGTGCGCATTCCGTTGACCGCGGCGAGGCCTATCCCACCGTCGGGCAACCGGAAGACATCGGGGTCAATGAAGCCCTGGAAGACGTGGCCGTCAACCGAGATGGGCCCCAGATCGGTGAATTTCCCGTCGGCAAAGGTGGCATGGTGCAGCACATGGTCAAGGGCGTTCATGGCCCAGATGTGGGCGACGCCATCGATTATGAAGCCGTCGCCAACCGACCAACCGCTGCCGAGCATCTGCTGGTCTGTGACCTGGTCGCCTACGAGGCGACCGATCCACAGTTCGTGCTCCGCGATTCCCTCCTCGAATGCGGGAGCGCGCCGCTTGATGTCGGTGCAGCCGGGGACCGACGGTGCCGTGTCAGGTGCTTGTGTCGTGGTTGTGGTGGAGTGTGTAGCCGTGCTGGTCGGCGTTGGGGCTGCCGTTGGCGCTGCGGTCGTGGTTGGTGCCGCGCTGGTGGTCGGAGCGACCGTGGATGTCTGTACAGGCTCAGCCGATTCGGAATCGCCGCCGCAGGCAGCAGCCAGCACCACGACGCACAGGAGTCCGCCTCGCCTCATCGAATGAGTTTGCCAGACCTTTCCGGTCAGGGCCGGGGCGGAGGTGGGAGTAGGTTGGCCGAATGACTCAGATCAAGGTTGGTGCGGTGATAAGGCCCCAGGCCACGAGCGTCGAGGCGATGCGTAGCGCGTGGACCGAGGCAGATGCCATGGGAGCGGACTCCGTGTGGACATGGGACCACTTCTTTCCACTGTTCGGCGACATGGACGCCGAGCACTTCGAGGGATGGACCCTGTTGTCGACGATGGCGGCCGACACAAAGAACGCCATGGTTGGGATGATGGTCACCTGCAACGGCTACCGGAACCCTGAACTGCTTGCCGACATGGCCCGCACCCTCGACCATGTCAGCGGCGGACGCATGTACCTCGGTATCGGATCGGGCTGGTTCCAACGCGACTACGACGAGTACGGCTACGAGTTCGACACCGCCATCGGCCGGCTGCGCAAGCTCGAGGCCGACCTGCCCCGCATGAGGTCCAGGCTCTCCAAGGTGAACCCGCCTCCTATGGGGCGTCTACCGATCCTGATCGGCGGCAAGGGCGAGAAGGTAACCCTGCGCCTCGTTGCTGAACACGCCGACGCCTGGAACACGTTCGGACCACCCGAGAACTACGAGCGTCTCTCCGGGATTCTGGATGAATGGTGCGAAAGGGTCGGCCGCAACCCTGCCGAAATCGAGCGGACCGTTCAGGTAGACGCTGATGACGTTGCGGACATGGGTCGTTACGTGGATGCCGGAGCAGATCACGTGATCGTGGCCCTGAACGCCCCCTTCGACCTGTCTCCACTCGCCTCGTTGATCGAACAGCGCGACGCCCTGGCCTGAGCCTTCTGAGCCCTACGGGATACGTCTCCAGGAACCTTCAATGGCCTTGGCCCCCACAGGGTCGTGGGCTAAGACGTCGGTCCTGTTGAACGGGAAGTAGTCGTTGGAGTCGAACCATGCCTCTGACAGCTCGGCGAAGTACTCGGCGTCGTCGGTTGCCGCGTAGGCCCTCTCGTCATCACCGTAGAGGTAGGCCACCGAGTCGTAGAGGTCGTCTGACATGGCCGCCGCGTAGGCGCTCATGACCCGGGTGGCCGACCAGCAAGGGTCGTAGGCCATGCAGTGCCATGCGTGGGCCAGCTCGTGGATGGCGAACCCCTCGGGCGCCTCGTATTCGAGTTCCTCTTCGATGGCATCGACGCTTACCCGGATGCCGTTCACGTAGGGGAGGTCGACCGATCCCGGGTTCTGGATGTCCTCCATGTAGATGGCCATGTTCTCAGGGTCGTTGAAGGAGACGTCGATCCAGATCGGTGTATGGCGCAGGGTGCCGATTGAGGAGTGGGGCAACAGGTCGGCCGCAAGTTCCATCTGTTCATCGGTGTATCCGACGATCCTCTCGGCCAGCCCTGGAGTGTCGTAGACGAGGCACTCCACGTAGACGGTCCACCAGGCCATCTCGTGGCGTTCATGCACCAGCGGGCGGCGACTGGAATCGTCGTCGCAGGTAGGAACGACCTCCAGGCCACGGTCGTGGCGCCGCAGGACGAGGATGTCGCCCGAATAGACGGTCAGACGGGTGGAGGTGCGTGAAAAGGACTGGACGTGGTGTTCGGTGCCTGCATCGTCTAGCCAGTAGACGGCATACGGTCCGCCGTCCCAGGGGTCGGGCGCAGCCACCCGGATCTCGACCTCGTCGCCCAGGAACTCGGGGAGAAGCTCGTCCAACGTCTCACAGGACTCCGGAGCAGCGGCCATACCGATGGCGGGTTCCAGAGGGTCAACCAGGTACTCGAACAGCGTGGTCGGTTCATCTCCGTTGTTCCACGGGGTCACCACGATCACCTCGATGCATGCGCCCGGCTCCATCGGAAGGGTCGGTTCAGGCAGGGTTGTGGTCGGGGGCGGGGGCTCTGTGGTCGTGGTGGTCGTCGTAGGTGAGGTGGTGGGCGGCGCCTTCGTGGTCGTGGCCGGGGCAGCGGTAGTAGTTACCGGCGCCGAGGCAGTCGTTGTGGTTGAGGTAACGGCCATACCCGACAAGGCCCGACTCGATACGCCCGGCGAGGCACACGCTGAGGTCGCCAGGATGATGATCAGGCCCGCAGCGAGAGATCCCGTCGGAATGCCTCCTAGTGCTCGACCCGCCATGTTTCTGTCCAGGCATCGGAGCCGAAGTGCCACTCGTCGGTCCGGTAGGTGATGCCGGTAGCCGAACAGACCAGGAGGTCACCCACATGAAGTTCCAGGCGATGGTTGGCGAAACGACGGGTACGGCTGATCTCGGTGGCCGTTGCCACTACCTCATCCCCGGACGCAACGGCACGATGGTAGGCAACGTCGATTTGAATGGCGACCGCCACACGTCCGTACCCATTCGACGCGTAGGACATGGCGATATCGCCGAGTGTCAGGAGCACCCCGCCGTGCCCGACGCCCATGAAGTTGGTGTGCGAGTCGGTCAAAACGGCACTGATCACAGCACGGCCGGGCGACCAACTGTCCAGTTCGACTCCGAGTTGAGCTGCGGCGGGATCGGACCGGAACAGATTGTCGAGGCGTACACGGAGGTCGTCAGGTAGGTCCGCCACACCGGGACAGTAGCGTTCAGCCTGTCCCTCAAGACAACCGTTGTCGGGATGGGGAGATTTGAACTCCCGACCCCCTGCTCCCAAAGCAGGTGCGCTGCCAGGCTGCGCCACATCCCGGGTCGCCGTAAGTGTAGGGGGGCATACCGTTCGGCAGCCCCCAAAATCCCCTGATACTCCGGGCTCAGCGTCCCGTGAAGTCGCCCTTCCGACGTTCCACGAACGATGCCACTCCCTCGGCGGCATCGCTAGTTGCTGCAAGGATGGCCTGCGTCGGACCGAGGGCGGCAATGGCCGCCGCCTCGCCTTCCTCCACGAACCTCATCGACGAGGCCTTGGTGGCCTGCACGGCAAGAGGTGCCCCCTCACAAATCACCGTTGCCAGTTCCAGGGCCCGCTCCAGTTGGGTGCCGGCCGGCACGACCTCCTGCACAAGCCCGATCCGAAGCGCCTCCGCTGAGTCGAACACATCAGAGGTGAGCAGGTGGTACATGGCGTTACCCCAGCCTCCACGCTGCACGAAGCGGATGGTCGCACCACCGGCCGCATGGATTCCGCGCAGGGGCTCAAGCTGGGAGAACCGGCAGTCATCTGAGGCCACCACGATGTCGCCGGCGAGCATCAACTCGATTCCGAGCGTGTATGTAACACCCTGCACGGCCGTCACGATCGGCTTGCGGCACTTGCGCCCCAGAGCGGTCGGGTCCACGGCTCCGGTTCCCCGCCTTCGCTCGCCTGACTGCATTCGTTCACGCCACTTCGGCAGATCCAGGCCGGCGGTGAAGTGGTCGCCGTGGCCGAACACCACCCCACACCAGAGATCATCGTCCTCGTCGAGGCGTGTGTAGGCGTCGACAAGCCCGTCCATCATCTGGGGTGTGAAGCCGTTCATCTTGGCCGGCCGGTCAATGCCGATCAGCAGAATCCGGTCGCGAACCTCGATGGTGATGGCACCCTCGGTGGGCGCGCCTGCCGCCTCGTTCATGTCACTCAACTCAAGATCTGTCGGGTCGGGTCAGGCGACAGCCCGGACCTCTTCGCGCTCGAGGAGGCGCTCCTTTATCGGTACACCGAAGGCGTAGCCGCCGAAATCGCCATCTGAGCGCTTGACCCTGTGGCAGGGGATGAGCACCGGGATCGGGTTTGCACCCAGGGCCGTTCCGACCGCACGCACTGCGTTGGGTCGGTGGATGGCCTTGGCCAACATCCCGTAGGTGGTTGTCTCGCCCGGGGCGATTGACAGGCATGCCTGCCACACGGCTTTCTGGAATGGAGTCGCCCCACGCAGGTCAAAGGTCAACTCGTCCCGCTTGCCTGTGTTGAAGGAGTGTTCGATTCGGTCGTAAAGATCGCCGGGCAACTCCTCTACCCGTGCAGCCGGTCGGCCGGTTCGGTCGTGAAGTTCCTCGCGGAAGCGGGCGAAGGTGATGAGGTTGGCAAATCCGCTTCCGCAGATGCCATGCGAGTTGTGGGCAACCCACATCCCGCCAATGGGACCGGCCAACTTGACTATCTCGTCGACCGCATCGCCTTCGGACTCTGGTATCCCGGCGTCGTTCATGCAACCCCCTGGTGCCGTAGTCGTGACACAACCACTCTCGCGCAAAAAACGGTGCCGTGCACCCATCTGCTCAGAGAAAATGTCTGCGCCGGCATATTGATGGCGCAGCCTGACCGCTCAGTCGTCTTCTGCCAGTCCGGTTCGCACGATTACGAGGGGGCAGGGGCTGTGGTGGGCGATGGACTGGCTGACCGAACCGAGGCGAAGTCCTGCGAAGCCTCCACGGCCTCTGTTGCCGACCACAAGCATGTCGGCACCCTCGGCTGCAGCCATGAGGGTGTCAGCTGCACGGCCCTTCTTGATGACCTTCCTGATCTCGACGTCGGGGTGGTTGGCGCACTCCACAGCCGACTCGATGACCTCACTCTGCATCTTCTCGACCTCTGACAACAGGTCGAATGAATCCAGGGGCACATAACCGAGGTCGGGTGCGGCAGGAACATATGTAGGGGAGTAGCAGGTGACGACCTCGACAACGGCATCCCTGTGGTGTGCCTCGTCGATGGCCCAGATAAGCGCGGCCCGGGCGTAACCGGAACCCTCAACCCCTACAACGATTCGTCGCTTCGTCATTGTCGGCTCACCTCCGCTCAGGTGGGAAACCAGAGGGAACGTCCCTCAATGTGATTGTAAACCACGTGTGGGGTCGGTTTCACCCCTCGACCGGAGGTCAGGTGAGAGCGTCCTGAACCTTGGCCTCGGCCTTTTCCTCGGGTGTGTTGAGGGCGAATGCCAACTCGGACACGAGCACCTTGAGAGCCTTGGTGTAGAGCGACTTTTCACCGGCTGACAGGCCCTTGGCGGCATCGCGCAGAGCCAGGTTTCTAACTACCTCGGCAACCTGATAGACGTCGCCGCTCTTCAACTTCTCCTGATGGTTCTTGAAGCGACGCGACCAGTTGGCAGGTTCGCGAATGTCGCGTTTCTGGAGAACCTCAAAGAGGTCCTCGACGTCTTCCTTGCTGATCGGCCAACGCATACCGACCTCTTCGACCTTGTCCACGGGAACCGAGAGGGTCATGTCGCCGTCGGTCATTCGGAGAACCAGGTACTCGGCGGTTTCACCGAACGCCTTGCGCTTCTCCTTCTTTTCGACAATTGCTGCACCGTGGTGCGGGTAGACGACCTTGTCGCCGGGTTTGAACGTCAACGGAGCCTCCGAGGGCTGAAAGGGAACGGTTGAGGATATCGCGGTGGGGACCCGCCCTGAGCGTGTCGTCTGGATATAGGTGTCAACAGAGGGTCTCAGGCGCCGAGGCGTTCGCGCGCTGCCCGGCTCCGCTCCAGCAGATGCTCGGGGATTCCGTGAGAGTTGCCTCCGGAACCAGCTGCGGCCTCGACCGACTCGTCGGCTCCGGCGGCAGATTCGTCGGGTGCCTCGGCTGCCAGGCGCTCGGCAGCGACCCGGTCGACCTGGTACTTCTTCCAGTCGCTGGCGTGGACGAGGTCGTCGTGGCTCACCTGGCCCAGGTCAACGCCGTTGTCAAAGCTCACCCAGTAGCGGTACCAGGAAAAGCCGTTGGCGACCTTTACCTTTCCTCGAGTTCCCTCCGGAACACCGGGAAGGTCAGCCGTGGCGATCACCGACTTGTGGCGCTTGATCGGGAGACTGCGATCGATCGTTTTGGTCATGGTTTCCGCTCGTGGCTTTCGTGGACCGGTGGTGAACGCTACAGGCTCAGAGCCTGACGGCACGCCCCTCATGGACCAGCTCGGTGACCCGTTCGACCAGGTCGTCAACAGGCACGTCCTCTTGGTCTCCGGTGGCCCGGACGGTCAACTCCAGCATGCCGTTGTCGATTCCCCGGGGGCCGATGGTGACCCTCAGCGGAATGCCGACGAGCTCCGAATCAGCGAACTTGACCCCGGGTCGACCGTCACGGTCATCGAGGATGACATCGATACCGGCTGCAACGAGGTCGTCGTGGGCCTTCTCGGCGACCGCCATGGAATCCTCGTGGTCGACCTTCACCACCGTCAGGACCACCTCGAACGGAGCGACACACATGGGCCAGATCATTCCGGCGTCGTCGTGGTGGGTCTCCACTATCGCCGCCATGGCCCGGCCCACACCGATGCCGTAGGAGCCCATTGTCGGGACCCTGCTCTCGCCCTCGGCATCCAGTACTGACACTCCCATGGCCTCGCTGTATCGGCGGCCCAGTTTGAAGATGTGGCCTGCCTCGATGCAGCGGGTGACCGTGAGGGTGCCTCCACATGACGAGCAGGCCTCGCCTTCGGCAATGCCCCGCATGTCCAGCCACCGGTCTACGGCGATGTCGCGTGCGATGTCTATGCCCGCTAGGTGGACGTCGTCCTCGTTGGCGCCGGTGGTCATTCCGCTCCGGCCCTCGAGGCCCGGGTCGGCGTAGATGGTCAGATCTGACACGCCCACGGCACCGAGGCTGCCAGGCGATGCCCCAAGGGCGGAACGGATCTCGTCGGCCTCAGCCGGTGCCATCTCGATGGCGCCAGTGGCGTCAACGAATTTCTGTTCGAGGAATGCGTGGTCGCCGCGCAGCAAGATGAGCACCAGCGAACCGTCGACCCGGTAGACAAGCGTCTTGATCTGATGTTCGGGCGGGTGGCCGGCTTCGGCGAGGGCCTTGATGGTACGTATCCCGGGAGTCGGAATCGGCTCGGGGGCATTTGATCCGGGCCGGTTCGCAACAGGCGCCAGGGCGGCGGTAGCGCGCTCCACGTTGGCTGCGTAGTCGCATCCGCTGCACTGCACGACGTCGTCCTCGCCGGCAGGGGAGGCCACCATGAACTCGACGGAGGCACTCCCGCCCATGGCCCCCGATGAGGCCTGGACCGGAATGGCATCAAGGTCCAGGCGCGAGAAGATCGCCTGATAGGCGTCGTGGTGACGGTCGAAGGAGGCGTCAAGGCCGGCGTCGTCGATGTCGAACGAGTAGGAGTCCTTCATGGCGAACTCGCGAACCCGCAGCAGGCCTGCCTTGGGTCGAGGCTCGTCCCTGAACTTCCACTGAATCTGGTACCAGATCTGGGGAAGGTCACGGTATGACGCAAGCTCGAGTGACAGGGTGGCGAAGACCTCCTCGTGGGTCATGCCCAGTGCCAGGTCGGCGCCCTTGCGGTCGGTGAGCCGGAACATCTCGTCGCCCATGGATTCCCAGCGGCCCGACTGCTGCCACAGAGATGCCTGGTGCATTGCCGGCAGCAGGAACTCCTGGCCCCCGATGGCGTTCATCTCCTGGCGGATCACCTCGCCGATCTTCTCGTGCACGCGCCAACCCAGGGGCAGCATCGAGTAGTGGCCCGACTGAAGTTGGCGCATGAATCCCCCACGCAGCAAGAGCCGGTGGTTGATGGCGTCAGCCTCTGCAGGGGCTTCGCGGAGTGTCGGGATGAACAGGTTCGACCAGCGCACCGGTCGGTCCTCCTCGGTGGTGGTCGGGGCGCCGACACCCTAGCGAGACAGACCCCTCAAGTGGAGCGAGGGTCTCGTAAGAGTGATCACTGCCCAGCGTGTCTCGGCGGTCGCATCCGTGGAACAATCGGGGCCATGAGCACCACAACCGTTGAAGCACCGACCGTCGAGGCCGTCATCGCCGAACTGACTGCATGGCTGGACGAGAACTGGCATCCCGAGATCACCCTCGCCGAATGGTGGGGCCGTCTGGCAGCCGACCGTTGGGCACATCCGGCCATGCCGGAAGAGGCCGGCGGCAGAGGCTACGGAAGGTCCCATTGTGCCGCCATTTCGGCCTGTCTCGCCGATGCCGGCGTTGTGGGTCCACCGATCGGCCTTGGCCCAATGTTGGCTGCCCCCACGATCGCCGCGCACGGCACCCCCGAGCAGGTCCAGCAGTTCGTGCCCGAAATTCTGGACGGTTCGGTCGCATGGTGTCAGCTGTTCTCAGAGCCCAACGCCGGATCTGACCTTGCAGGCCTCCAGACGAAGGCTGTTCGCGACGGCGATGAGTGGACCATCACCGGCCAGAAGGTCTGGACCTCGGGTGGCCATCTGGCCAAGTGGGGCATGCTGATAGCCAGAACCGACCCCGATGCGCCAAAGCACCAGGGCATCACCTACTTCGCCTTCGACATGGAACAGTCGGGCGTCGAGGTCAGGCCCCTCCGGGAGATGACCGGCGCGGCTCTGTTCAACGAGGTCTTCATTGACGAGGCCAGGGTGCTCGACGCCAACGTCATAGGTGGCCTCGGCAACGGTTGGAGGGTTGCCAACACCACCCTCATGGTCGAGCGGGCCAATCTGGGTGGGGGCGGCAAGCAGCCCACCTCGCTTTCGGGTGGCCCCCAGACCGGACGCCTTGGTGATGCCGTCGGAGAGCTGGCGAAGCGGACCGTGGGTGGGCCCGACGGTGAAGCTGGCAGGGGCATGAGCGTCAAGAGGCTCCTGACGCTGGCGGTCGAGGCCGGTCTCTCCGGTGACCCCGTTGTGCGTCAGGAGATCATGAAACTTCACATCCTGGGTGAGGTGAACAAGTGGAACCTGCTGCGGGCAAAGGCCGGTGGCAGCCGAACCGGAGCCGAGGGAAACCTGGCCAAGTTGGCCATGAGCGAGCTGGTGCGCCGCAGCCGCGATGTCGGCAACATGGTGATCGGGGCCGACGGGATGCTGGCCGGCTCAGCCAGCGCCACTGGCGGAGGCGTCCAGGAGGTGACCCTTTTCAGCCCGGCACCAGCCATCTACGGGGGCACCGACCAGGTTCAGCGCAACATCATCGGCGAACGGGTGCTTGGCCTGCCAAAAGAGCCGGGACCGGCCAAGGAAACGCCGTTCAAGGACCTGCCCCAGAACTGAACGCCCTGCGGAGGGGTTCAGCTGTGGCTTGAGTTCTCCAGGTGGGAAATGATCGCCTGACGAACAGCCCCGGGCTCTTCCTGCATCATCATGTGACCGGCGCCGGACAACTCCACCAGCGTGGCGCCGTTCGGAAAGGCCTCCAGAAGCGGGTCAGCGTCCTTTCGGGGGGTCATCTTGTCGCCGCTCCCCAGGATCAACGTGACAGGGCACGAGACCCGAGCCGCCGCCTCGACGCCGCCACCGTAGGCCGAACAGGCTGACAGGTCGGAGCCGAGCACGCCCGGTGCGCAGCGTTCCAGCAGCGCCTGGGTGCCGCCCAGCATCCACAGCCCCGGTGTCGGGTTCTCGCCGACGTGTTGTCGGCTGCCGTGCGCCCATGAGGTGATTAGGCGGGCCGCCTGCACGTCGTCTGAGTCGGCTGCCGCCTGAAGGTCGGGGTGGACGGGCATGGTCGCCGCTACGCCGAGGAGGGCTATCGAGGCCACTGACGCCGGATGCCGTGCGGCAGCCTCAAGGGCCACAAGGGATCCCATCGAGTGGCCGACCAGGTGGAGTGGACCACCCAACTCGGTTGCCAGACCGGCAACCCATGTCGCCAGGCCGCTGATCGAATCGAGTGCAGGGCCCTCTGACCCACCGTGGCCGGGGAGGTCTACTGCCAGGGCCCGGTAGCCGTGGTGGGCCAGGAAGCGGGTCTGCTGCGACCACACGGACCTGTCCATTCCGGCCCCGTGGAGGAGCACCACGAGTGGATCGGTGGAGTCAGGTTCCACGGAAACGGCGCCGGTTGCGGCATTGACGCATCGGCCGTCGACTTCGAGGTGCACGCCTCTACCTCAGCGCTGCGAGGCCCGCAGGGCCTGTGTCAGATCGGCACAGATGTCATCGGCGTCCTCGATTCCCACCGAGAGCCTGATCAGGTTCTCAGAAATTCCGGCTGCTTCGAGATCCTCGGTGCTCATCTGTTGATGGGTGGTGGAACCCGGGTGGATCACGAGCGTCTTGGCGTCACCCACGTTTGCCAGGTGCGACGCAAGGCGAACGGCCTCGATGAACTTCCTGCCGGCATCACGGCCCCCACGTACGCCGAAGCTCAACATGGCACCGGCACCCTTCGGGTAGAGGCGAGAGGCGAGTTCGTGGTCAGGATGGCTCGGGTGCTCAGGATGCTTGATCCACTCCACAGCCTCGTTGGAGTCGAGCATGTCGATGACCTTCCGGGTGTTTTCGACGTGGCGTTCCATTCGGAGGGGCAGGGTTTCGACGCCCTGAAGCAGGTAGAAGGCATTGGCCGGGCTCATGCACGCACCGAAGTCGCGAAGGCCCTCGGCCCGGGCACGCATGGACATGGCCTGCGGGCCGAACTCCTCGGTGAAGGTGATGCCGTGGTAGCCGGCGTATGGCTCAGACAGCGTGGGGAACAGGCCCGAAGTCGCCCAGTCGAAGCGGCCTCCGTCGACGACCACGCCGCCGATGGCTATGCCGTGTCCACCCAGGAACTTGGTTGCCGAATGGATCACGATGTCGGCGCCGTGCTCTATGGGGCGCATCAGGTAGGGGGTGGCGAACGTTGAGTCCACAGCAAGGGGAAGCCCGTGGTCGTGGGCGACAGCAGCGACGGCAGCCACGTCCAATACTTCTATTCCCGGGTTTCCCAGCGTCTCGGCAAAGAGGAGTCGGGTATCGGGCGTGATCGCATCGGCAAAGGCCTGCGGGTCGCGGGGGTCGACGAACGTGGTCGTGATGCCGAACCGTGGCATGGTCAGGTTCAACATGTTGTGGCTGCCGCCGTAGATGTTGCGGCTGGCCACAACGTGGTGTCCTGCCTCGAGGATCGTCGCAAGGGCCAGGTGCAGGGCAGCCTGGCCGCTGGCGGTGCAGACAGCACCGACGCCTCCCTCCAGGGCGGCAATGCGTTCCTCGAGCACTGCGACGGTCGGGTTGGAGATGCGTGAGTAGATGTGGCCGCTGACCTCAAGGTTGAAGAGGCCGGCGGCGTGGTCCACAGAGTCGAAGACATACGAGGTGGTCTGGTGGATCGGCACCGCACGGGACCCGGTCGTGGGGTCCGGCTGTTGACCAGCGTGGAGGGCACGTGTGTCAAAGCGGGTGAAGTCAGGTTCGACCATGGGGTGAGGCTACGGGATCGTGGGTGGGTCAGGCCCGGTCAGCAGCCGACCAGCCTCGCAAGCCGCTCAAGGCTCTCGTCGGATCCGATGGCGACGATCACGTCTCCAACGGCGAAAGGGCGGTTGGCCAGATCATCTGTGTGGAACCGGTCAAGTTCATCGCGGACAGTAAGCACCACGGCTCCTGTGCTGCTGCGGATGGAGAGATCGTCGATGGTCTTTCCCTCGAACTCACAGCCGGCAGGGATCTTGAACTCACGCAGGGTGGCCTCGAAAGTTCCGTCGTGGACAACCACGTCGACAAAGTCGGCGACGTTGGGTTGGGTCGCGAGGCTGGCCATGCGGTAACCGCCGATCTCATACGGGTTCACAACCCGGTTGGCACCGACCTGGTGCAGTTTGGTGATGCTCTCGGCCTCGTCGGCGCGCGACACGATGAACAGGTCGGGGTTCATCTCTCGGGCGCTGAGGGTCACGTAGAGGTTGTCGACGGTCGAACCCAGTGCGGTTACCAGGGTGGCGGCACGTTCAATTCCGGCCTGGCGGAGAACGTCGTCGCTGGTGGCATCGCCTGCCACGAATATGCCGCCGTTGGCGATTAGCCGGCCCTCTTCGGTGTCAACCGTGACCACGGTCTGTCCGACCGACTGCACGAACGAGGTGATCGAACGGCCGACCCTGCCCATTCCACACACGATCAGGTGTCCACTCAGGTCGTCGATCTGGCGTTGCATTCGGTACCTCCGGTACTGGCCGGAAATCCGGCCTTCGACAATGCTTTCGATGACGATGCTCGCTCCGTAGAGCATCGAGCCGGTGCCCACCAGGATGAGCACCGATGTGAATGCCTTCCACGTTGTCGTCGGTTCGCCGTTGGCGATCTCTCTGAAGCCGACCGTGCTGACCGTGACGATGGTCTGGTAGACGGCATCGACCGGGCTCAGGTCCAACAGGATGTAGCCGGTCGACCCGGCGCCAATGACGGCCAGCAGGAGGCCAGCGGCGTTGGCCAGACGGCTACGAGCCGGCCTGCTGGTGCGACGAAACATGCACGAAGGGTACCTAGTGGGTCCTCTGCCCCCGTTGGCGGAGGAGTAGCGTCCGCTTTGGCCAGGACGGCCCAATCGCATCCCGATCGGAGACAGCCATGCGCATCGGATTCATCGGCCTGGGAAACGTTGGTGGCAAGTTGGCGGGGAGCCTGCTCCGTAACGGGTTCGACCTTGTCGTGAGAGACCTGGATGCCGAGGTGGCAAGGCCCCTGGTGGACAGCGGAGCGGCCTGGGCTGATTCGGTCCGGGACATGGCGGCATCGTGTGACGTGGTCATCACCTGTCTCCCCTCGCCAGAGACGTGTGCACAGGTTCTCGAAGGTGAGGACGGGTTGATCGCGGGTTTTGCCTCAGGTGGAGGTGGGAGCAGGGTCTGGCTTGAGATGAGCACGACCGACGAGGCCGAGGTGCGTCGGTTGGGTGCCCTCGTGGAGGGAACCGGAGCAGCCGCTCTGGACTGTCCCGTGTCGGGAGGTTGTCACCGGGCGGCAACAGGCAACATCGCGATTCTGGCCGGGGGCACCCGAGAGGCCTTCGAGCAGGTGCTCCCCGTGTTGACGGCGATGGGTCGCCAGATACTCCACACCGGTCCGCTGGGTTCTGCGTCGGTGCTGAAGGTGGTCACCAACTACCTCGCCTCGGCGAACCTGGTGTCGCTGTGCGAGGCATTGACAACCTCTGCGGTGGCGGGCATGGATCTGGCAACTACGTATGAGGCCATCCGGATCTCTTCGGGCAACTCGTTCGTACATGAGACGGAGAGTCAGGTGATCCTGAACGGAAGTCGTGACATCAACTTCACGATGGACCTGGTGGTCAAGGACGTGGGCCTCTTTGACGACCTGGCCGTCCGGCTGGGTGTCCCGCTCGAGGTGTCACCGCTGCTGCGGGAGATCTTCGAAGATGGACGTGAGCGCTACGGGCCCCGGGAGTGGTCGCCCAACATCATCCGCAGGCTCGAGGACGTAACCGGCGCAGACGTACGGGCTCCCAGCTTCCCACCGGAAATGCTGGACGATGAGCCTGAGGAACCCGGTAGCGAGGTCTTCCCGAGACGGTGAACCCACTCTGGTTGATAAGTCTTGGAGTAAACCAATAGTATAAGCAGATGAACCAGGACCTGATCCCTCTACGGGCGGCAGCCGACATGTTGGGAATCTCGCCTGAACGCGTTCGCCAACTCGTCGTGGATGGACGCCTACCGGGACTCCGGTTCGGAAACTCGTGGGCAGTTCCCAGATCCGAGGTCCTGGCACGACGGAACCGTGGCGTCTGGGGAGGGAGACCCCTCGGACCCCTGGAAGCGTGGCGGCAACTACTCGCCGCTCAGGTGAACCTGGAGGAACCTGGCCGATATGGGTCCCGTTCACGGATCGAGCGGTGCCAGGTGAGCGCAGCAGACCTCGATTATCTGCTCCACTCACACCCGGTGATGGAGGGGGGTGTTCCTGCCGCAATCGACTACGGCGCTCTGCTCTTTGATGCCGATTCCCGAGATATCTACCTATCCGAGTCGCTCCGGCAACAGATCGATTCTGAGATGGCGATAGTCATGGATCCACTGGGACCTGTCCGCCTGCACATTGTCAATGACGACGCCTGGGCGTTGCTCAGCAACGCTCAGGCGGCTCTGAGGCAGGGACGCTCCTGCATTGCGCCGAAATCAGCGGTTGCCCTCGACCTTGTCGAGAGTCCAGAGGCTCGCATCCGAGAAGCCGCCGAAAAACTGATGCAGCGTGGCAACCGTGGGTGACACGGTGGTCCTCCCTCCAATGGTTGAGGGGCAGGCCGAGTCATGGAAGGCGCTACTTGAGGTCGCTCCCTCAATGGGACACGACTGGATCCTCGTTGGCGGACAGATGGTGCTCCTTCACTGTGCGAACAGGAAGCACACGGGTATGAGACCAACTACCGACGTTGACATCGTTGTTGACATCCGCTCACCGGAACAATCGTTGACGAGGGTGAACCAGTTGCTGATCGGGGCTGGTTTCAGCCAGGACCAGCCTGGTCCAGAGGGGCTTGCCCACCGGTACCGTCGTGGCAGCGCAGTGTTCGACGTGCTTGTGCCTGATCACATGGGAGGTCGCTCCGATAGGCGAATTGGAGTCGGTAGGACCGTTGAGGCGCCCGGAACCAGACAGGCTCTGGGTCGCGCAGAGGTGTTTCAGGTTGAGACTGCCGGTCATGCAGGTCTGGTCCGATGTCCGAGCCTTGTCGGCGCCGTAATCGGAAAGGTGGCTGCCGTGTTGAGAATCGACTCCGCCACTCCCAACACCCGACAGAAACATCTTGATGATGTTGACGTTCTTGCGACCCTGCTTGGTGCAGACGATCGTCGGTTGGCCGCACTCAGCCAGGGAGAGAGGCAGATGTTTGAACGGATCGTGTTCGAGCATGGGTCGACACTCAGCCCCCTCGCGACAAGGTCAATTGAGTTGACCCTGGAGATGCGATAACTGTTCAGTTATCTGCGAACTGGCGGTTGGTCTTCGTGGAGGGGGGCGTAGAACTCCAGGTTTGACTCGAGTAGGTCCCACACGGTGGCGTCGGTCGCAGGTAGCTCCCCCTCGTGCACGCCGACGGATTCCACGCGGTCGCCCCACTTCATGACGATCGAACCCCAGGTGATGCCACCGCCGAACGCCGTCAGGAGCACGACATCGCCGGGCTTGAGGCGACCGGCATCCGCGGCGTCTGAGATCGCCATCGGGATTGAGGCCGCTGCCGTGTTGCCGAGATCCTGGATGTTCATGAACACCCGCTCGGACTCAATGTCCAGCCTTCGTGCTGCGGCGTCGATGATCCGTGCGTTTGCCTGATGGGGTATCACCAGGTCGACGTCCTCGGCGGTGAGCCCCGCCCTTTCGAGTGCTCTCGCAGCCGACGCCGCAATTCCCTGGACGGCGATCTTGAACACGGCCTGCCCTTCGAAGTAGAGGCGGGTCTCCTCGGGTGGCTTGCCCCAGTACGGGTCACCCTTGGTTCCCATGGCCTGCACGACCATGGTGTGGCCCTTTGAGCCGTCGGCACCGATGTCCACAGAGAGGACGCCTGCATCAGCGTCAGTTGCCTCGTAGACGGTGGCACCCGCCCCGTCCCCGAACAGGATGCAGGTTGAGCGGTCCCGGTAGTCCATTGCAATGTGGAGCTTCTCGACCCCGATGACAAGAACCCGCTCGGCGAAGCCTGACTCGATCATTCCGGTCACGTTGGCGGTCGAGTAGACGAAACCCGAACAAGCGGCGTTCAGGTCGAAGGCAGCGGCGTTGACGGCTCCGAGCCTCTCCTGGATCATGGCTGCCACGCTCGGACAGAGAATCTCTGGGGTGCAGGTGGCTACGAGTATCAGATCCAGGTCCTCGGGTTCGAGGCCTGCACTGGCGAGCGCTCTGCGCCCGGCCAACTCGGCCAGGTCGGTGCCTTCCACGTGTGAGATGCGGCGACTGTGTATGCCGGTCCGCTCGACAATCCAGTCGTTGTCGGTCTCGCAGAGCCGCTCAAGGTCGGCGTTGGTAAGGGCCACCGGCGGAACGCACTTCCCCCATCCGGTGACTACAGCTTTCTTTCCCACTTTTCCCCCTCCAGAGCTGTTGGGTATCAGTGTCGCACGCCGGTAGTCGTCAAGTCACCAGCGAGCGGTCTACGGCCTGCTTCCTAGGGCGAGCCGAAACCACCGCCGCCAGGCGTGGAGATCTGGATGACGTCCCCAGGCTGGATCTCACAGCTGGACGTGCCCGAGAGCCGTTCCTCGCTGCCATCGGCACGGAACACAAGGTTCATGCCGGTTGCGCCCGGTTCACCGCCTGCCACCCCGTAGGGGGCTACCTCCCTGTGGGAGGTGAGGAGGCTCACGGTGACGGTGTCGTTGAACCGCATGCGCCGCACGGTGCCATCGCCTCCCCGGTGAACCCCGGAACCGCCTGATCCCCGCCTGATTGAGAAACTCTCCAGCACCACGGGATAGCGCCACTCCAGCACCTCGGGGTCGGTGAGGCGGGAGTTGGTCATGTGGGTGTGCACAGCGTCGCAGCCGTCGCGTCCGGCGGTGGCGCCGGCTCCGCCACAGATGGTCTCGTAGTACTGATAGCGATCGTTTCCCCAGATGAAGTTGTTCATCGTGCCCTGGGGTGCCGCCATTACGCCGAGTGCACCGAACAGGGTGTCGACGATCAACTGCGAGGTCTCCACGTTGCCGGCGATTACGGCCGCCGGGTACTCGGGGCTGATCATGGACGGCTCCGGCAGGATCAACTTGAGGGGTTCCATGCATCCGGCGTTGAGGGGGATGTCGTCGTCGACCATGCAACGGAACACGTAGAGGACCGCGGCCTGGCAGACGGCACGTGGGGCGTTGTAGTTGCCCGGATGGGTAGCACTTGTTCCGGTGAAGTCGAGCGTCGCTGACCCTGCTTCCCGGTCGACGGTGATCGATACCGATACCTGGTGGCCGTCGTCGGTGCCGTAGGTGAACGAACAGTCGTTGAGCGTTCCGATGAGGCGCCGGACCGAGTCTTCGGCATTGCGCTTCACGTGTGCCATGTAGGCGTGAACCACGGCGAGGCTGTAGTGGTCGACCACAGAGAGCAGTTCGATTGTGCCCTTCTCGCACGCGGCCACCTGCGCCTTCAGGTCGGCGACGTTGTGGTCGGGGCTGCGCGCAGGGTAAGGGCCGGTGGCCAGAAGGCCCCGGAGGTCGCCTTCCAGAAACACTCCGTCCTCGACCAGCTTCTCTCCGTTCAGGAGCACCCCTTCCTGTTCGACAGAGGTGGAGTTCGCCGGTGCGGAGCCGGGGGTCATGCCGCCCACATCGGCGTGGTGGCCACGGGAGGCCACGTAGAAGATGATGTCGGCGCCCTCGAACACGGGTTTGACCACCGTGATGTCGGGAAGGTGTGTGCCGCCGTTGTAGGGGGCATTCAGGACGAACACGTCGCCAGGCGACATGTGGCTGGGCTGGTCGTCACCCGGCTCGGAGTTCTGGGCGATCACCGACTTGATGGTCTCGCTCATGGAACCCAGGTGGACGGGCATGTGGGGAGCGTTGGCTATGAGGTCGCCGCTGGGGTCGAAGATGGCACATGAGAAGTCCAGGCGTTCCTTGATGTTGACCGAGACAGCTGTGTTCTCGAGCACAAGGCCCATCTGCTCGGCGACGTTCATGAACAGGTTGTTGAAGATCTCCAACTGGACCGGGTCGGCCTGATCGGTTCCGAGCTGCACCTGGTCAGGGCGCGGGACAACACGCGAGATGAGAAGGTCGCCGGTCTTGAGCACCGCCGCCTGCCATCCCGGTTCGAGGACTGTCGTGGAGTTGGCCTCGATGATCACCGCCGGTCCGTCGACCCTGGCTCCGACTCCGAGAGCCTCACGGTCGATGAACGGCGTGTCGTGGGTATCGCCGTCCATGACCGACTGGAACACGCCGAGGGGAGCCACCTCAGCCCCGGCAGTGGGGGCGGCGGTCATTGCGACCGTGCCGGAGTGGCCGACCACCTCCACCTGTGCGGATTCCACGATCATGGCCTTGCCCGGCGAGGTGAAGCCGAACCGTGCATGGTGTGCAGCATTGAAGGCCGCAACCACGTCTCCAACGGCTCCCAGCGGTACATGCAGTGCGGTGTCGCTGCCGTCGTAGCGCACGGCGACCCGGTCGAAGGACTCGACCTGATCGTCGTCAACGCCCTGGGCCAGAACCGTGGCCCGTCCCGTCTCCCGTAGGCGGTCGACGACCCGGCGCACTGCCCCGAGGGTCGCCTCGGTCAACTCCGACTCCACCGATTCGTCGTTGACGGTGCGCACGTCGGCGAGGCCGATTCCCAGCGCTGAGAGAACGCCGGCGTAGGGGTGGACCAGCACCTTTTCGATCCCGAGCCGGTCCGCCACAAGGCATGCGTGCTGGCCTCCGGCCCCACCGAAGCAGACGAGCACGTAGTCGGTCACGTCATGGCCACGCTGTACCGAGATCTTCTTGATTGCGTTCGCCATGTTCTCGACGGCGATCGTGAGGAATCCCTCCGCGAGGTTCTCGGCGGCGGCCGGTCTGCCGGTGGCATCAGCAACCTCCTGCGTCAGCGCCTCAAAGAGGCGGTGGACCACCTCGACGTCGAGGGGTTGGTCTCCGCCAGGGCCGAACACCGCCGGAAAGAATTCGGGGCGCAGTCGGCCCAGCATCACGTTGCAGTCGGTGATCGTGAGAGGCCCGCCGTTGCCGTAGCAGGCCGGCCCCGGGTCGGCACCGGCCGAGTCCGGGCCCACCCGCATGCGTGCACCATCGAAGTGGACGATTGACCCGCCACCGGCGGCGACGGTGTGGATGAGCATCATCGGGGCCCGCACCCTCACGCCTGCAACCTCGGTCTCGTAGGTACGTTCCAGTTCGCCGCCGTAGTGGGAGACGTCTGTCGATGTGCCGCCCATGTCGAAGCCGATGAGGCGGTCAAAGCCTGCCTCGCCGGCGGTGGCGACCATGCCGACCACGCCGCCGGCTGGCCCCGACAGGAGGGCGTCCTTGCCCTGGAAGTGTCGTGCGTCGGTCAGCCCGCCGTTGGACTGCATGAACATGAGGAGAGGTGCGTCACCGTTGTGCTCCCCGGCCGACAGCTGCTCCTCGACCTGGTTCACGTAGCGGCGCAGCACCGGTGAGAGGTAGGCGTCTACGACCGTCGTGTCCCCTCGTGACACCAGCTTCATGAGCGGGCTGACCTCGTGGCTGACCGACACCTGGGTGAAGCCGATCTCTTCAGCCAGCGAGGCCAGTTGTTTCTCGTGATCGGTGTAGCGGTAGCCGTGGGTGAGGGCGATGGCTACAGACGACAGGCCCGATTCCTGGGCCCGGGTCAGGTCGGTTCTTGCCTGTTCGAGGTCGAGGGGAGTCAGCAGCTCGCCGCGAGCGCCTACACGCTCGTCAATCTCGACTACCTCGCTGTAGAGCATCTCCGGCAGCACGATGTCGAGGGCGAACAGCTCTGGTCGAGCCTGGTATCCGATACGGAGGGCGTCAGCGAACCCCCTGGTGACGACCAGCAGGGTGGGTTCGCCCTGACGCTCCAGGAGTGCGTTGGTGGCAACGGTCGTGCCCATCTTGACGCTGTCGACGAGGCCCTGGGGGAGCTTGTCGTCGACACCCAGGTCGAGCACGCTCCTGATGCCGGCCACCGCAGCGTCTGAGTATTGGCGGGGGTTCTCGGAGAGGAGCTTGTGGGTGATGATCGAACCGTCCGGTCGGCGCGCCACCACGTCGGTGAACGTGCCTCCACGGTCGATCCAGAACTGCCACCCGGCCGGTTGCCCTGTCATGGCGCCTGAGTCTCGCATGTAGAACTGGTTGTTCACCCATCTCTGCTGGCAGGATGTGTCAGGAGCCGACAGCCGCAGGTAGGGGAGTGGAAATGGCAGAACGATTCGACGGTCACGTCGTGGTGGTCACCGGGTCGGCGACCGGTATTGGCGAGGCGACCGCGGTCCGGTTTGCATCGGAGGGAGCCGCCGTGGCCTGCATGGACATCAATGTTGAGGAAAATGATGCCACTGCTGAGGCAGTGGAGGCACTGGGCGCAGACGCACTTCCGTTGGCATGCGACGTCCGCTCCCGCGCTGACCAGGAGGCCGCTTTCGAAGTGGTCGTGGAACGGTGGGGTCGTATCGACACGCTCGTGACGAGTGCCGGCATCTACGTTGGCGGGCCGTTGGCTGAGATTCCGGCTGAGCGCTGGGATGACATTGTGGCCGTGAACCTGACCGGCGTGCTCGTTTCCAACAGCCTTGCGGCACCGACCATGACAGCCCAGGGCCGCGGGTCGATAGTCAACATCTCGTCCATGGCCGCCAAGACCAGTTGGCCCGAGTCGGCCGAATATTCCGCGACCAAGAGCGGCATCATTGGTATCACCAGGTCTGCTGCAATGGAGTTGGGCCCGTCGGGTGTGACCGTCAACGCCGTGTGTCCCGGCAACACCCTCACCACAATGGTCAAAGAAGTCGCAGAGGAGGTGGGGGAGAGACTCGGTATGACGGGGGCCGAGTGGCTGGAGATGCGTGCAGCCGACACTGCAGTCAGGCGCCTCGCCGATCCATCTGAGATAGCCGGCGTGATCGCCTTTCTGGCAAGCGACGACGCCCGCTACCTGACAGGCCAGGCCATAGAGGTCGACGGCGGCATCATCTTGAGCTGAAGCGATGCAATTCGGCCGGTCCTGTCATGTTCCTTGACGCCGAACGGGACCGTATTGTCAAATATCTGGACAGCTGCCCCAATGGGGAGGCAGCCAGAATCAAAGGGGACATACGAAATGCTCTTTCACGTCACGCACCATCACGACGAGAACACCTGCCCGGCCCATGATGAGGCCGCCGTTGCCGACACTTTCGGAGCGGTGCTCGGAACTCTGGAGGAGAGCGTGAACGAGGTGATCGGCGCATGGGTGGACCCTCCGGGGCACGACTTTTTCTTCGTGGTCGATGCCGATGACGTGGCGCAGATCTTTACCGGCATGTTCCCGATCGTTTCCGCCGGTACCGCCAAGGTTCAGCCTGTTGGCGACTACGTGGCGATGATGAAGGTGCGCGAGCAGATGAACGCCTGACCGGCGGCTTCACCCGATAGGTGGGGGAGCCTCCACAGTCTCCAACTGGAGAACTCGGGAGTACCCAAGTCTCATAACAACGAGTCTTGATGGACCCTAACGGTTGGGCCATGGGCACGACGTCGATTGGTATCGACGAATTCCTTCCCCTGCCGTTCTGGGAGGTCGACGAGGCGCGTGCCAGTATCGACTAACAATTACCCAACTGTTACCAAGGTCGGAACTGCGGCTGAGAATCCGGCTGCATCGGCGGAAGCGGCCGTCCCGTCGTAACCAACGGTTTCAACGAGGCCAGTAACGGTGTCAGGAAGACCGGCGCCGTCCCAGGCTGCATAGACGGTTCTGCCGTCGGGCATGTCAAATCGGACCAGGCTCTTTCCTGCCCAGGACGCAGACGTGAAGTCGCCGATCGTCTCGGCCAGGAGAAGGAACGCAGAATCCGACTCCGGGCCTGGTCCACCGGTCGGGTCGTGGGGACCGACATTGAAGATTCGGGAAGCCCCATCGGCAAAAGCCGTGGCAAAGCCGGTCAGAGTTTTCTGTCCAAGCTCATCACCTGTTGGGCTCATCTGTCCTGGCTCAGGCCAGGTCGAAACGAGGGCCTCGGTAATCCAGTATTCGGTACCTGCATGGCCGGTGTCGTCGAGAAGGGCTCTGTAGTCATCCGAAAAGAAAGATTGATCGGAGCCAATCGAGTGGATGTTTCCCACGTGGAAGAACCCGGAAGCCGACTCGAGGACCGGTGTCCAAAAATCGGTAAAGGGCGACTGCATGCCTGCCTGTCCGGCAGTCAACACCGTGGCCTCAGGATCGGCGGCTGTGATCGTCTTGAATGCAAGGCGAAGCATCGACAGATAGTCGGCTGGAGTCCCTTGGAAGAAGTGGCCATGGCCGCCCTGCATCGACGGTTCGTTGGCCACCTCCCAGTGGCGTATCGGATATGCGAGGCCCGGCATGTCCTCGACACCATCTCCGTCGTAACGCTCTACCACTGCGGTCAGCCAAGCAACGAACTTCGTTTCATCGCAGGGAGCAAACAGCTTGGTTGGCAATCTGTGCAGTACCGGCTGGACCTCAGGGTCGTTCGCATGGCAGTTCTCCTGATCCCATTGGGCAAAGGGCCAGAGAGTCCCAAGAATCGCCAGTCGACGGTTTTGCCAGGTGTTGACATGCCAATCGACCCGACGCCAGTCCCACCGGTCAGGTGTGGGTTGGATATCTGACCAGAGGAATTCGCCAGGATGCGGGCGGATCCATCCACCGGGAATGTCGAACTCCTGGCCCAGTACACCAAAGCGGCTGGAACCAACATCGTTTGGCCACAAAAGTGGCCCAGCAGTCGTTGT
>JACKQG010001099.1_pt1 | contig 38153 bp, 38 predicted proteins | sample 8237621 | NCBI WGS metagenome assembly JACKQG01 (sample SAMN15677084, study PRJNA649215) | marine metagenome | biome: marine; feature: Black Sea; material: saline water; isolation source: suspended particulate matter (SPM) from the Black Sea western gyre | collected 2013-06-09/2013-06-10 | depth... | reverse complement strand
CATCTTTTTTGCACTCATTATTCAATGTATTAAATTCACATTCAATATTTTTGTGGTCGATATGGCCAAAATTGTAATGCTCAATTGCTGTATTTATCGCAAGAAAAGTGTTTCTTTTACAGCATCTTGGTCCGCCATAATTTGCAATTATTGCCAAACCTTTGCTCGTCAGTAAATTTGATTCTTTCCATTCGTTTTCGGATAAAGGAGTTGCATCTCTAATCAAGCTGACAAAAATTCCCAAACCGATTGCCGCACCGCAAGTTCCGTGTGTGCCGCAAAATCCACCCAAAATTTTTTCCGCTCGGCTTCGTGCTTGAAGGATTTTTTCTTTCTTATCTTTGTCCCTTCCCATTTGATTATAATATGCCGCCAGCAGAACTGCCGGAATCAAAAAATGATGCTCCGGGCCATGCATTTTTATCGCTTTGTGTTTCATCAAATTTATTGCCAAATCAAGCGGATTAGTCAATTTAGATGCGATGCAATAATTTTGAATTAATTCATTTGCAGATAATGAATGACATCTGTCGCAAACATAATGATTGTCGGCACATTTTACATTGCTTTGAAAAATTTCATTGCAATAAAAACAGTGTAAGTTTTCAGATTTGTTTCCATAAACAAGATTCTTACCGCAAACGCAGCATCCACTTTTGTAAATCATTTTCTCTCTCTTTTTTGTTTATTTTATGATGTGACATTTTCAACTATTCACCATTTTTTAAAGTATCTTCTTCACTTTTGTAAATTGTTTCAGATTCAAATAATTTATCTTCATTTTTTATGATTGAAAGTGCTTGCCAAGTCGGTTTATAATTTCCTTTTGCATTCCAAAAAAGATAGCCAAATTCTAAGCCACAATCCTTTACCGCATTCATCTGCGAGATAATATAAGATGTATCTGCTTGAGATTCAGTTAATGAAAACGCTTGCAAATATGGAATTATTTTTTCCTTTTTTTCGATGATATTTATCAATTTTTGGCAACTTTGCCGGACAAAATAATACGGCTTATTTTCCAGAGAATCTTCATCAAAAAATTTTCCATAAAAATGTGAAGGATACACCATCGGATGAATTCTATCAAGGTATTCTGTCATAGAAACTACATTTTGACCAGTGTTCATAATATCTTGTTCATTCTGGAAAGCGACCACACCGAAAATATCCGCAGATAATTTTATTCCTGCTTTTTGTGTAATTTGATAAACAGATTTAACGAAATTTGTAATCACTTGCTGACGAAGAGAATCTGGCACACCAAAATTAGCATCCAATAAATGTGATTCCGTTGGAAAACGGACATAATCCAACTGAATTTCATCAACGCCAAGCGAAATTACTTCTTTGATTATTTCCAAATTATATTTTTGGACCTCCACACAATTAGGATTTACCCATTCGATTTTTTCTGTGACTTCCGAAGTGTTTATTGCGATTGAATCCTTTGCAATTTTTGGCGTCCATTTTGGATGAGTATTTGCCAAAGTGGTGTCTCTGAAAATCGTTATTCTCGCAATCAGCGAAATGTTATGTTTATGAAGCAAATATATCAATTTTTCAGGATGTGAAATTACCGGCTGGCAAGCCCCAATTTCAAGTGCAAGAGAATTCTTCGTCGGATATAAGATATTTCCATTTGTATTTTTGAAATCCACAATTAGAGCATTGCATCCCAACGAATCGTAATTCTCAATTATCTCCTTCAATTTTGCGGAATTCAAATTGTAAGTATTCAGGTAAATTCCTTTTAATTTTTTATGCTGAATTTTTTTCAAAAGAGTTGTATCAGTTTTGGCCATTACTGGGATTTTTAGAATTTGTTTTGGGTGAATTAGATTATTTTTTGGAATATCGTTCAGTTTTCTGATTTCAGAAATAAAATCTGAAAGGGAATAAATCTCGGATTGAGAGAGAAAATTTTGTGCGATTGAATAAAGATTATCGTTTTTTTTTACTTTGTAAAATAAGAGAGAATCTCCTTTGGTTTCTTCCGCAAAGGAGTTTGTAATGGCAAGTTGTAGCAAGATGCAAGTGAGAAGAATCTGAAAAATATTGCCCCAGAAGGTGTAAATTTTATTATGATTTTTCAAATTATTCGTGTGCGACTTCCAGTCGGGCGATAGCGCGTTTTAATGCAAATTCTGCTCGACGAAAATTTATTTCACTCTTTTTTTCTTTCAAGCGTTTTTTTGCACGCTCTTTTGCTTGAATTGCTCTTTTCTTGTCGATATCTTCTGGTTTTTCTATCGTTTCAGTTAGAATTCTGACCTCATCGAAATTTACTTCGGAAAAGCCGTTATGAATAATGTATGTATCTTTTTTCTCCCCAGAATAAATTTCCAAACTTCCCGATGTGATGGAGGTTAGAAATGCGGTGTGACCATACATTACGCCAAAATATCCAGCACTTCCAGGAATGACGACTTCATCCACTTTTTTTTCCAGAAAAATTCCTTTCGGAGTCGTGATTTTCAGGAGAAGTTTTTTGGGCGATTTATTATTGCTCATTTTTTTATTTTTTTACGCGTTTTATAACCTCGTCGATAGTTCCCGCCATATAAAATGCTTGCTCTGGAATGTTGTCATATTCGCCATCTACGATTCCCTTGAATCCTTTTATTGTGTCGGAGAGCGCAACATATTTTCCTTTGTAATTTGTAAATTCTTCTGCAACGAAAAATGGCTGGGAGAGGAATTTTTCTATTCTTCTCGCACGATTAACAGTGATTTTATCTTCGTCTGAAAGTTCTTCCATTCCAAGAATTGCGATGATATCTTGCAACTCTCGATATTTTTGTAGAATCTGTTGAACATTTCGGGCAACGCTATAATGCTCAGTTCCAATAATTCGCGGATCCAAAATTCTTGAGGTTGAATCGAGTGGGTCAACAGCTGGATAGATTCCGAGTTCTACGATTTTCCTCTGAAGTGTAGTGGTCGCATCGAGATGTGAAAATGTTGTAGCGGGAGCTGGGTCAGTCAAGTCGTCAGCTGGAACGAAAATTGCCTGAACCGAGGTGATGGAGCCCTTTTTTGTGGAAGTAATTCGCTCCTGAAGTTCACCCATTTCCGTTGCAAGAGTTGGCTGATATCCGACCGCGGACGGCATTCTTCCCAATAAAGCAGAAACTTCTGAACCTGCTTGAGTAAATCTAAAGATATTGTCGATGAAAAGAAGCACATCTTGTTTTGCTTCATCGCGGAAATATTCTGCAACTGCAAGACCTGCCAATCCGACGCGTAATCTTGCGCCGGGAGGTTCGTTCATTTGCCCGAAAACCATTGCGGTCTTATTAATCACGCCTGATTCTTGCATCTCAAGCCAAAGGTCATTTCCCTCTCTGGTTCTCTCTCCAACTCCAGCGAAGACAGAATATCCGCCGTGCTCAGTAGCAATATTTCTGATAAGTTCCATTATGAGAACGGTTTTGCCAACTCCAGCACCGCCGAAAAGTCCAGTTTTTCCACCTTTGCTATATGGGCAAAGCAGGTCAATCACTTTTATTCCGGTCTCCAAAATTTCATCTTGAATATCGAGTTCAGCATATTCAGGTGTTTTTCTGTGAATTGGGTATCTCTTTTTGGATTTGATTTCGCCGCGTTCGTCAATCGGTTCGCCAATTACATTGATTAATCTTCCGAGTGTCTCTTCGCCGACAGGAACGGAGATAGGAGCTTCGGTGTCAAACACTTCTTCGCCGCGCATTAACCCGTCTGTGGAATCCATCGCGAGTGTTCGAACTCGATTTTCTCCGAGATGTTGCTGAACTTCCAAAATTAATTCCGATTTGTCTTCTCGTTTTATTTTCAATGCAGAATAAATGGTTGGCAAATGTTCTTCAGAAAATTCCACATCTACCACCGCACCAATGATTTGGACAATTTTTCCTTTTTTCAATTTTCCTCCCAATTATATTCATATCTAATATTTTTTCTTATTATAAAAATCATATTTGAAAATCCTCTTTACAATGCTTCTGCTGCGGACGATACTTCGATTATTTCTTTTGTAATATTATCCTGTCTTTTGTGATTATATTCGAGAGTTAAATCGGCAATCATTTCACCGGCACTGTCCGTAGCGGCGTCCATAGCGATCATTCGCGCACCCTGTTCGGCAGAAGAAGATTCGAGGAGGACTCTCCAAATTTGCACATCAAGATGCTTTTTTATTAACTCATCCAAAAGCTTAGATTCTTCTGGTTCAAAGAGATAAGAAGCCAGAAATTTCTCATCACTCTCTTCGAATTCACTCAAAGGCAACAACTGTTTTTCCACGATATTTTGCTGAATTGCAGATTTAAATTCATTAAATATAATAATGGTTTTGTCGTATTTGCCTTTGAGAAAGGAAGTTGTGACGATGTTCATTATATCGCGACTGTGCTCAAATTCCAATTTGTTAAAAAAATTGATATACTCTTCGCGAATTGTGTGTCCTTTCTTTTCGAAATATTTTTTACCCTTTTTCCCAACACAAATAAGTTCGATTTTTTTACCTTTATTTTTTCGGATTACCTCTTCCGCTTTTCTAATAATATTCATATTGAAAGCGCCGCAAAGTCCTTTGTCAGCGGTAACTACAATTATCGCAACAGATTTCACATCCTCCTCATCGATTTTTTTTAGCAAAGGATGTTCATCTCTAAGTGTTCGACTTGCGAGCGAGAGCAGAATTTTATCCAATTCGTCAGAATAAGGTCTGGCATTTAGAATCCACTGCTGGGTTTTCTGCAATTTAGCGGCAGAGACCATTTTCATCGCACTGGTAACTTGGCGAGTGCTTGTAACCGAATTTATTCTCTGTTTAATTTCCTTCAAACTTGGCATTATTTCCCTTCAGATTCAGCTTGCTCAGTTTCAGAAGATTGGATTATTTCGTGTTCAAAATTTGATTTAACATCTTTACAAAATTTATGTAATTTTTCTTTCAATTCTTCTGTAATTCCTTCTGGCTCGAGTAATTTTTTGCTGAGTTCTTTATATTCGGCATCAATCATTTCGAAGATTTCGTTTTCAACATCTGGAATTATCTCTAACGGCAAATCGTCTAAATATCCATTATATGCCATAAAAAGCGTAATAATTTGTTTTTCAACCGGAATTGGAACATATTGGTTTTGTTTCAGAATTTCGACGAGCCGGTATCCACGCGTGAGCTGTTTTTGCGTCTCCTTATCGAGTTCAGCTCCAAATTTTGCAAATGCTTCTAATTCGCGAAATTGTGCCAATTCCATACGAAGTTTTCCAGCAACATCCTTCATTGCTTTGAGTTGTGCATTTCCGCCAACTCGAGAAACGGATAATCCAGCGTTGATTGCGGGTCTTATTCCCGAATAAAATAATTTCGTATCGAGATAAATTTGCCCATCAGTTATGGAAATCACATTGGTCGGAATGTAGGCAGAGATGTCATTTGCTTGCGTTTCAATAATTGGAATTGCTGTCAATGAGCCACCACCAAGTTCGTCATTCAATTTCGAAGCCCGCTCCAAAAGCCGAGAATGAAGATAGAAAACATCTCCGGGAAATGCCTCTCTGCCAGGAGGTCGTCTGAGAAGAAGCGACAACTGTCTATACGCAATCGCATGCTTAGAAAGATCGTCGTAAATCACGAGGGCGTGTTTGCCTTGATCCCGAAAAAATTCACCAATAGTTGCACCCGCATACGGAGCGAGATACTGAATTGACGGAGATTCCGAAGCAGTCGCCGAGACGATTACAGTATAATCAAAAGCATTATGTTCACGAAGAACTTCCACAACCTTTGCGACAGTTGAGCGTTTCTGCCCAATGGCTACATAAATGCAGTAAACATCGGTGTCTCGTTGATTGATAATTGTATCAACGGCAAAAGTCGTCTTTCCCGTTTGACGATCACCAATTACCAATTCTCGTTGTCCTCTTCCAATTGGAATCATCGAATCAATTGCCTTTAAACCAGTTTGTAGTGGTTCTTTCACGGGTTGTCGCTGCACAACTCCCAAAGCTTTTCTCTCAATTGGCAAAGTTTTTTTTGTCTCAATTTTTCCCATTTTGTCAAGCGGCAATCCAAGAGGATTTACGATTCTTCCCAAGAGTTCTTCGCCGACAGGAATTTGCACGATTTTTTTTGTCCTTTTGACAATGTCGCCTTCTTTAATTTGGGTGGAATTACCGAGAATAACGCAACCGACATTATCCTCTTCAAGATTGAGAGCCATTCCGTAAATGTCATTTTTGAACAAGACCAATTCGTTCGCCATAACATTTTTCAACCCGTAAATTCTGGCAATGCCGTCGCCAACTTCAATCACTTTTCCAACTTCAGAAACATCAACACTGTAGTGATGGTCTTTAATTTTTTCTTGAATAATTCTGCTAATTTCATCTGGTTGAATTTTCATTTAGTTCTCCTAAAAATTTTCACATAATATAAAAATTCTAAAATTTTTTTTCGATATTTTTTAAATTATTTTTGATGGAAGCATCTAACACCAAATTTTTGCTAAAGACGAGAAATCCACCTCTGATTTTTTTGTCGATTTTGTATGTAAAATGAATTTCGCCAGAAACATATTTATTAACAAAACTTTTAATTTTTTTTACAACATTTTCGTCAATTTTAGAAGCTGTAATAATCTCGAACTCCCGAATAAGAAGTCGGTTATGGATTTGGTTGACTATTTCATCGCAGATATCTCGAAGGAAATAAATTCTATCTTTGTCAATCAAAATTTTCAGGAAATTATGAAAATAATGAGAAAATTTTAATCCTTCGGCAAGCGGAATTAGAACCTCTTTTTTTATCTCATTATCCGCAATAGGTGAAAGAAAAAATGCTTCAATTTTCGGATTCTTATCCATAAAATTGATGAGAAGTTTCGCTTCGTTTTCAAGAGATTTTAATTTTTCGTCAGAAAAAGCACCAATTAACGCCTTGGAATAGCGTTTTGCAATGATATTTTTTATCAAGCTTTTTTCTCCTTTTTCTGCTTTATCTCCATCTCAATCACATTATCAATCAACGCCAAATCGTCCTTATCGGTGAATTTTTTATCAATGATTTTTCCCGTAAGCGAAACTACAAATTCTCCAATCTCTTTCTCAATTTCTTTCTTCGCTTTTTTCACTTCAGATTGAATAACTTCTTGTGCTTCAGCAATGATAATTTCGTTCTGTTCGCGGGCATCGCGAATTATTTGTTCACCTGAAATTTTTGCATTTTTAACAACTTCATCGCGTAATTTTCGTGACTCTTTTCTGGCTTTCTGAAGTGTCTCTTTCTGCTTTTCAATCAATTTTTCAGATTCGACTTTATTGTTTTTTGCACTCGCAAGGTCATCTTTTATCTGCTTTTCTCGTTGAGATAAGAAATCCATAAGCGGTTTGTAAAGCAACTTTTTCATAATAACGAGAAGCAGAACGAAGTTTATAATAACCAAAATGAGCGTATAATCGATGCTAACCATCTTGATTTGCTCCTAAATTATTTTTTGTAATTCAGATTTGCTCTGATTATTACACAGCAAAAATGAGCAGAAGGGCGATAACAAGCGAATAAATACCTGTCGATTCCGATACAGCTTGACCAACGAGCATTGTTCGAGTGAGAAGCCCTGCGTTTTCTGGCGAACGAGCAATTCCTTCGCATGCTTTTCCCGCTGCGAAACCTTCGCCAATACCAGGTCCAATTGCCCCAAAACCCATACAAATGCCGGCTCCCAAAAGAGCAGCGGCACGAATTATTGCACTTTCCATTTTTCCTCCAAGTTATTTTTTATGCTACAAATATTAATAAAAATGCTACAACTAATGAATAGATTGAAGTTGACTCAGAAACCGCCGCCCCAACGAACATCGTTCTGACAAGAAGTGCAGAGCGTTTTGGGAATTTACTTATTCCCTCAACCGTTTTTCCGGCGACGATTCCAATCCCGAATCCAGGACCGAATGTGCCAAATCCGATAGCAAACGATGCCCCGACAAACGCGACAGATTTTACCAAATCATTTCCAGCCGGAGTTGAATACAACAATAGCATCGAAATCACCAAAGCAAATATTGACGAAGTTTGTGATAACGCTTGTCCAATCAGCATATTTGCTGTCAGCAATTTTGATTCTCTCGGATTTCTTCCCATACCTTTAATCGCTTCTCCGCCCGTGTAACCATTTCCAAATGCAGCGCCGACGGTTCCGGCTCCGATTGCCAATCCTGCTCCAAAAAGAGAAGCAACTGCTTGCCATCCACCTTCTGGATTTATCATTCCGCCAAACATCAGAAGCATCGCGATTACTAAGCTAAAAATCGCGCCTGTTTCCGTAATTGCTTGTCCAATCAGCATATTTCGCAATAGAATATCTCGCGCTTTTGGTTGTCGCATAATTGCGTATGAAGCGTTCCCCGCGATGATACCTTCGCCAATTCCTGCTCCCAAAGATGAAATGCCGATGCTAAATGCCGCACCAAGATACGCTGCTACGAAAACTGCGGTTTCAATATTCATAATTTTTTCCTATTTTATTGCAACGGCTGTGTATGACAGGACAAGCATTGTGAAAACGAATGCCTGAACCGTTCCGATAAATAATCCGAAAAAGAGATTTAGCCCAATCGGAACCAGAATAAATTTTGTCAGATTTGAGATGACTAAAATAATAATTGCGCCGCCCAAAATATTGCCAAAAAGTCGGAAGGAGATTGAGATTCCTTTGGCGAGTTCGCCCACAACATTTAATGGCGCCATAAAGAAAAGTGGCTCAGCATAATCCTTCAAATATACTTTGATTCCTTTTGCTTTTATTGAGGTAAAATGAACGATAATTATCGCCATAAATCCCATTCCCAAAGGGACATTCAGATTTCTCGTTGGCTCCATATTTCCTGGAATTGGAATTAATCCAACGATATTACAAGTGAAAATAAAAAAGAAAATCGTGAAAATGTATGGCGTGAAATAAGCCCTATCTTTTCCTACGGTTTCCGTTACTAAATCTCTGAAAAACGAGTATAGCATTTCGGAAATTATCTGAATTTTTGATGGAATAAGACGAAGCGATTTTTTCACCAAAAAAGCTAATAAAATCAGAATCAAATCTACAATAAAAATCATTTTAGTTACATTCCAATTTATTGGGAATTTTCCTGCGATTTTAACAATTTTGTCGGATTGAAATTCTTCTCTAATTTGTTCTTGAATACTTTTTTCAGCTTTCACATTTTGGATAATAAATTTCCCCTTTTCGTTAAATCCAATTCTGAGTTCGTGATTCAATCCGATGGAAATTATTCCTTCGAGAACGAGCAGAATAAGGAAAATATAAAGTATCTTCTTTGTCCGTTTTTGCATTTTATTTACTATCTTTTTTTGCTTCGACCAAACTATTTATGGTGACAACAATTGGAACCGAAACCAATCCAACCAAAAGCGAGAAAATATTTAATTTTAGAAATTTTACGAATATTATCATAACACCGAAAAGAATTAAATATCTTAAATAAAAATTTTTGAAAGCACCAAAACGAGCAGGAGATTCAGGTAGATTCAAACTTTTTTCCGTTCTTTTTGCTTGAAAAAAGAAATTTATACAGCTGGCAATTGAGCCCAGAAAATATCCCAAGAAGAGTTTCAAATTTTGAGCGATAAGCAAAAGAGCCAAAATTTCTGTCAAGAAAATTATCTTGAAAATGTGATAAATGTAATTTTTAAGTTTGTTATTTTCTATTTTCACTTCGTTTTAATAGTTTGTAGCAGGCGATTGCTCCGGTAATTATTCCGAGAAAAATGAAAATCACAATTCCGACTTTGCGCAAACCAAAATAGTTGTCAATCTGCATTCCGACAAAAAACATTACAAGAATGCAAATGACCATTGTTAAGCCAAGTTGTGCAATTAAGCCAAGCCCTAAAAAAATTTCTTTATAATATTTCTGGTTCTTTTTCTTCTGGTTTTTTTGGTTCATCTTCTTTTTTGTGAATAGGATTTTTATTGGTTTGTGAGCCCATTTGGCATTTGCCATTGAAGCGCGCGCCAGTATTGACAGTAAGGACTTTTGTGTGGATATCGCCATTGATTTTCGCAGTTTTTTCCAATTCTAATTTTTCATCTACAAAGACATTCCCATCGATTGTTCCGGCGATGAGAGCTTCTTTGGTTTTGATTTCTGCTTTAATTTCTGCAGTTGCCCCAACGGTCAAGAATCCCTTTGCTTCGATGGCGCCTTCGACCTTTCCGTCGATTCGCAAACTTCCCTCAGAATGGATTTCACCAATAACCTTTGAATCCTTTCCGATGATTGTGTTCAAATTTTCAGACATCTCTTTCATACTGAATTCTCCTTATTTTTTTATCATTTTTTCTGGATTTATGTTTTCTTCTTTAAATAAAATTTCAAAGTGCAAATGAGGAGCAGTGCTTCTTCCTGTGTTTCCGAGTTTCGCAATGATATCTCCCTTTTTGACAAAGAAATTTTCGTCAACCAAAATTTCTGAATTATGACCATAAAAAGTTTTATATCCATTCAAATGGTCGATTATAATTGACTTTCCGAAGATGCTATCATTTTTGACTTTTTCAACTATACCAGTAGCAGCCGCGAAAATTGGATTTCCATTTTCCCCCGCTAAATCTATTCCAAAATGATTTTTTTCTGGAAGAAATGATTTTGTGATAATGTGATTTGTCGTTGGCAAAAAATTAGGAATATATTGTTGGGTATTGAGAAAATTCAAATTTGCAATTTGCAATTCTTTTGATTTAAGAGAAATTTGGGGTAATTTTGTTCCTCGTGGCACAAACTTAGATTTGCTTGATTGATTAGCGGAAATTATCATATCTTCTAACTCTTTTATCTTCTGTAAATTGGAATAATTTTCAATTTTCAAAAGTTCAATTTTTGAGGTCTGATCTAAAATTAAATAAAGTGAAATTCCGACATAACCGACAAGTATAACGGCAATTATGAACAATAAAATGCCGACAAAATGTTTATGTTTCATAATATATTTATAAGTTTATTCACAAGATTATTCAATTCTTCTTCGGAATAAAAATGGATTTCGAGTTTCCCTTTTTTCATTCCGACAATTTTTATTTTCGTTCCAAAAATTTTGGTGAGTTGATTTTCGACAGCAATAATATTTTCATCTTTCTTCTTTTGTTTGATTCGTTTTTCAACTTTTCCGAATGAAGTGGCAAGTTCTTCCGCTTTACGAACTGAAATACTATTTTTCGAAATATATTCCGCAAATTCAATTTGTGATTTCGGAGCGACTTTGAGAATCGCTCTTGCGTGTCCGGAAGTAATTTTGTTTTCTAAAATCATCTCTTTTGCTTTTTGCGGTAACTTCAGTAATCGGAGCAAGTTAGAAATGGTTGTGCGATTTTTTCCGACAGATTTTGCGATTTCATAATGCGTCATTTTGAACTCTTTCGCAAGTCGTTCGTAAGCTCTCGCTTCGTCCAACGGATTCAAATCTTCTCTTTGAATATTTTCGATAATCGAAAATTCTAAAATTTCCTGATTTTTTGCCGAACGAATAATTGCTGGAACTTTCTCATAGCCCGCAAGTTGCGCTGCCGAAAGCCGTCGCTGACCAGCGATCAATTCATACTGATTTTCTGCAATTTTTCTAACAATAATCGGTTGAATTAAGCCATTTTCAGAAATTGACTTTGCTAATTCTTGAATTTTTTGTGAATCGATTTTCGTCCTCGGCTGATATGGATTAAATTTAATCGTTTTGCAATCGATTAATATAATTTTTTTGGAATCACTTTTATCCGTTTCGATAAGGGCTGCTAAACCCTTTCCAAGTTTTCTCATTTTATTTCCTTTCAAAGCGTTGTAATACCTCTTTGCACAATTTTTTGTAATTTTTTGAGCCGCGACAATATTTGTCGTAAGAAAAAATTGGTTTTCCAAAGCCAGGCGCTTCCCCAAGCCGTATATTTCTATGAATTATTGTGCTAAAAACTTTATCACCAAAATACTTGCAAATCTCATCTCTCACCTGTTTTGCGAGAACTAATCTTCTATCGTACATTGTTAATAAAATCCCCAAAATTGATAAATTTCTGTTCAAATTATCTTGAATTAATTTTATTGTTTTCAAAAGTTGCGCAATTCCTTCTAATGCATAATATTCGCATTGGATTGGAATTAACAAATGCTTGCACGCAACGAAAGCATTAATGGTCAAAATATTCAATGCTGGTGGGCAATCTATAAGAATAAAGTCAAATTTGTTGTTCAATTTACTAAGAATTTTGGCTAATCTTTTTTCCTTATCTAGAAATGACAATAATTCTACCTCAGCGCCGATCAGGTCGATATTTGACGGAATAATTTTCAGATTTGAAGTTTCAGTTTGTAGGATTGCGGAAAAAATATCATTTTCACCAAGCAATAAATCGTATATCTGTTTATCAATACGTCTTTTATCAATACCAAGTCCACTTGTGCAATTGCCTTGTGAATCTAAATCAACAAGGAGAACTTTTTTTCTACGATTTGCCAAAGCAGCAGCAAGATTTACCGCAGTTGTGGTTTTTCCAACTCCGCCTTTTTGGTTCACAATTGCAATTAATTCAGCCATTTTTCCGTACCAAAATATAATTTTTTATTTTAAAAAATGAATACTTTTTTTGAAAATTTTGTACATTTGCAAAAAATGCCAAACGATTGATTTTATTAAGTTCTGTTTTGATTTCTTCTCCTTTATATAATATCATCGCGCCATCTTTTTTCAACATTTGAAAGCATTTTTCATAATAATTTATTTTCATTTTTACCGCTCTAACTAAAATAAAATCGAAGAAATTATGAAATGAATCATCTAAATTTTCAATGCGTTCATTTAATATTTTTGTCTTTTGCAAGTCAAGTTTTTCTGACAAATAGCGCAGAAAAAGTGTTTTTTTTCTTTTCGATTCCAAAAGAAATAAATTCATTTTTGGAAAAAGCAATTTCAGGGGCATTCCGGGAAATCCAGCACCAGTTCCAAAATCCAAAATGGATTTATCAGAAAAGACGAACTCATCGCAAATTAGGATTGAATCCAAGAAATGAGAAATCCAAACTTTTTCTAATGATTTTTTTGAAACAAGATTTAATTTTTGATTTTTTTCAGCTAAAATTGATTGATAAATTTTAAACTTCCCAATTAATTCCAAAGAGAATTTATGAGTAATAAGAAAATTTGAAAATTCGGCAATATCATTATCCATAAATGGATTTTAATTTTATGAGTAATGCAGAAATATCGGCGTATGTCACACCAGGAATTCTTGATGCTTGTCCGATTGAGATTGGTTTTATTTTCGATAATTTTTCACGAGCCTCGTAAGAGATTGAGTTAAAATTCATATAATCTAAATCGGGCGGAATTTCCTTAGTTTCAAGATAATTAAATTTTTCTATCTCGCGTAGTTGCCGCTTGATATAACCTTCATATTTTATTTCAAGAGCAATTTTTTCTTTAAGAGAATCTGAAATATCATTTTTAATTTTATATCCAAATTTTTTCAAATCATCGAAATTTATTTCAGGACGGCGTAAAACCTCAATCATTTTGTGCGATTTTTTACCTTTTGAATTGGCAGTTTCTGATTTTAATTTTTTAATTTCTCGCTTTTTAATTTTAAGTGCATCACAAAATTTATCATATCGTTTTTTACTTATTAGTCCTAATTCATAACCGCGCGGCATCAATCTTTCGTCAGCATTATCTTGTCGCAAGTGAAGGCGATATTCGGCGCGCGCCGTAAACATTCTATATGGTTCATCGACGCCCTTTGTAACGATGTCATCGATCAAAACTCCGATGTAAGAATTGTCTCTTCCTAATATTATTGGGGATTTTTTTAACAATTTGTTTGTTGCATTTATTCCTGCGATAATGCCTTGTGCAGCAGCTTCTTCGTAACCTGAGGTGCCGTTTATTTGGCCGGCAAGAAATAACCCTTTGATTTTTTTTGCCTCCAAACTTATCAAGATTTGTTCGGTTGGAACACAATCATATTCAATTGCGTAACCGTATCTCATAATTTTTGCTTTTTCAAGTCCGGAAATGGATTGTACAATTTTGTGTTGAATTTTCGGCGAGAAGCTTGTAGGAATACCATTTGCGTAAATTTCAAAAGTATTCAGACCTTCAGGTTCGAGAAAAATTTGATGTTGTTCTTTTTCTGGAAATTTTTTTATTTTATCTTCGATTGAAGGGCAATATCGTGCACCAATTCCCGTGATATTTCCGCTGAAAAGTGAAGATTTTTTCAGATTTTTTGATATGATTTTGTGAGTTTTGGAATTAGTTGAAGTTAAAAAACAGCTTACAGAATTTTTTGGTTTGATGTTGGTATAAAATGAGAATTTTACGGGTGGTTTATCAGGAAATTGTTCTTCAAGTTTTGAAAAATCAAGAGTGCGTGAATCAAGTCGTGGTGGGGTTCCGGTCTTAAATCGAGAAAGATTTATTCCGTTTTTTTGAAGTGATTTTGATAGTTTTTCAGAAGAAAACTCGCCAGCTCTTCCCGAGGAATATTTTTTTAAACCGATATGAATTTTCCCTCTCAAAAAAGTTCCAGGCGCGAGAATTACTATTTTGCTAAAATACTTCTGCTGATACTGTGTTTTTACTCCTTTTACTTCACCATTTTTGATAAGCAATTCTTCAACCAATGCTTCTTTGATTTCGAGATTATTTTGATGTTCTACAATCGAACGCATTTCAAGCTGATAATTCATTCTATCTGCCTGAGCACGCGGTGCCCAAACAGCTGGACCTTTGCTCTTGTTCAGCATTCGAAAATGAATTCCTGTTTTATCGATACATTGGCCGATAACGCCACCAAGTGCGTCTATTTCTCGCGCGAGATGTCCCTTAGCAAGTCCACCAACAGCTGGATTGCAAGACATTCGCCCGATTGTTTCGAGTTTAATCACAAAAAGAAGTGTATTTGCCCCGCGTTTAGCAGCAGCAACCGCAGCCTCGCAACCAGCGTGACCGCCGCCAACTACAATTATATCATAAATTATATTCATTTTTTAAGAATGTTTCACGTGAAACTATTTTCCAACACAAAATTTATCAAAAATGGAATTAATAATTTCATCGCTTGTGATTTTACCGATAATTTCTTCTAAAGCTTTACTTGCTGTTCTTAAATCAAACGCAATAAATTCTAAACCTATTTTTTCTTGAGTAGCTTTCATTGCTTTTTTGAGTGCTTTTAACCCTTTTGTAGCAGCTGCAAGTTGCCTTGAGTTGCTAATCAAACCATTCGAAATGTCATATTTGTTAACATCTATTTTACTTATAATTTTTGCTTTTAGTTTGTCAATACCTTCCCCCGTAAGTGCTGAAACATAAGCTATAGATGAGTTTTTGTAGATCGTTTTATTTTTCACAAGATCTATTTTGTTAAAAACTTCAATAAAATCTTTATCGTTTAATTGTGATTTCATCGAACTTTTTATGTTAGCAGTTATATCGTGTACCCACAAAAGTAAATGTGCTTTATTAATTATGCTGAAACTTTTTTCTATCCCAACATTTTCAATTTTGTTATTGCTTTTCCGCAAACCAGCAGTATCAAACACTTTTATCAAATATCCTTGAAGAGAAATATCTTCTTCAATATAATCTCTTGTTGTGCCGGGAATATCTGTAACAATTGATCGTTCGTTTTCCACTAACTTATTGAAAATGCTGGATTTGCCAGCATTCGATTCGCCAGCAATTACAACCCTATAACCTTCATTTAAAATTATTCCTTCATTGCCGGTATTCACAAGCAATTCGATTTCTTTTTTGATAATCCTAAGTTTTTCTAATAATTCTTTGAAGTTGATTTTCTCCAATCCTTGTTCTGAAAAATCAATATTTAGCTCGATTTCAGTACGCAAAGTTGTAATTTTATTCAAGATTTTTTTTATTGATGAATAAAGTTTACCTTCAAGTTGAGAAATTGCTACTTCTTGGGAATGTTTCGTTTTGGAATGAATCAGGTCTATAACTGCCTCTGCCTCAGTAAGATCCATTTTTCCATTTAGAAAAGCTCGTTTTGTGAATTCTCCAGGTTTTGCTATCTGCGCACCATTTTTCAACAATATTTGTAAAATTCTGTGAGTTACAAAATTTCCACCATGACAATTAATTTCGACAATATCTTCGCCGGTATAACTGTTTGGTGAAATAAACACGGAAACCATTACATCATCGATGATTTTTCCCGAATCAACAAATTTTCCATGATGAATGGAATTTGTCCGGAAGTTTTTTGGTAAAGTTTTGCATTTAAGTGATTTAGATAAAATACTGATACTTTTTGAACCGCTCATTCTAACAATAGAAATTCCGCCGATTCCCGCCGGTGTTGAAATTGCAGCAATTGTGCTATTATGTTTATTCATTTTTTCGTCAAAGTGTTGAAAATATCTTTCGCGTTTAATCCAATGGAATTGTATAATTTATCAGTTTCGCCGTAAGTAATGAAATTGTCGGGAATTCCAAAAATTTTAATATTAAATTTCAGACCTAATTCATTTACTTTTTCTAAAATTCCTGAACCAAATCCACCCTTTTTAGAATTATTTTCAATTGTAATAATTTTTTCAACTTTCTTCTCTGACAGAAGTTGCAGCATTTCAGAATCAATCGGTTTGACAAATCGTGCATTTATCAAAAATGGTTGACTACTTTTATTTTTCAGCATTTTGTGTAATTCATAACCGATTTTGAAAGTTGAACCGATAGTTATAATCGCTGTTTTCTCGCCAGAAAAAACCAATTCTGATTTTCCGTAAGTAATTTCATTCGCTGAAAGTTCAGGGAAATTATCTACATTTCCGCGAGGATAACGGATTGCGATTGGACCATCTTGGAATATTTGCATAAATTTTAACATTTTTTCGAATTCATTTCCATCTTTCGGAGCCATAATTGTCATATTTGGAATACATCGCAAATAGGACAAATCGAAAGCTCCGTGATGCGTAGGACCATCTTCTCCGACAAGACCACCTCTATCAAGAGCAAATCTTACGGGCAGTTTTTGCAAGGCAACATCGTGAATTATCTGGTCATATGCTCTTTGTAAAAAAGTCGAGTAAATCGCAACAAATGGTTTAATCCCCTCAATGGCTAGTCCAGCAGCGAAAGTTACTGCATGTTGTTCGGCAATTCCGACATCGAAAAATTTATCTGGAAATTTCTTTGCATATTTGTCCAAACCCGTTCCTGGCGCCATCGCAGCAGTTATTGCAACAACCTTTTCATCTTTTTTGACAATATCCATCATAGTTTTGCCGAAAACTTGGCTATAAGATTTTGCGGAACTTGTACCCTTTTTTTTGCCGGTTTCGTCATTAAATGGAGATATGCCATGAAACTTTGTCGCATCCTTTTCGGAAAATTTGAAACCTTTGCCCTTTTTTGTCACAATGTGCACAAGGCAAGGGACTTCCACATTTTTTTTCACGTTTGATAAAATTTTGGTTAAAACCTGTATATTATGCCCATCAATTGGTCCGATGTATTTGAAGCCCAAATCTTCGAAAAGGCTATTAGGAATAATCATATTTAAGATGCTTTCCTCTAATCTTCTGACATTTTTTACAAGTCGGTTTCTGACAAATGCGGGGAATTTTTGGACAGCATCCCAAACTTCTTTTTTGATTTTGTTATATCGCTTACCGGTTAGGATATTTGCCAGGTAATGATGCATTGCGCCTACATTTTTGGAGATTGACATTTTGTTATCATTCAGAATAATTATCACATTTTTGTTCATTCCGCCGATGTTATTCAATCCTTCAAAAGCTTCGCCAGCGGACATTGCACCATCACCGATTATGGCGACAACTTTTTCCGTCATATTTTGAAGCTCTTTTCCGATGTAAATACCCAAGGCGGCGGAAATTGAAGTGCTGCTATGTCCAACACCAAAGGCGTCATATTTGCTTTCAAAAATATTGTTAAATCCGCTAATTCCACCATATTGTCTTAATGTTTCGAAACGCTCATTTCTGTCAGTCAAAATTTTGTATGCGTACGATTGATGACCAACATCCCAAACGATTCTGGTTTTTAGAGGATCGAAAACTTTGAGCAAAGAAACTGTCAATTCAACAGTTCCTAAACTTGGTGCTATATGCCCGCCGGTGCGCGAAACAACATCAATCATCCTTTTGCGAACATCTTCGCATAAAATTTTTAATTCATTAAAATTCAGATTTTTTACATCTTTTGGGGTTTTAACTTTTTCTAACATTTTATCCTTCCATTTATCCAATTAATTACATCATTTTTGCCAAGAGAATTTTTGGAGGAGAATTTAATTATTTGAACATTTTTATTTGCTAAACAACTTTGTTTCAGCGAGTTAAGAGATTGCGAGATTTTTGATTTGCTCAATTTATCACACTTTGTAGCAATTAGTAGAAATGGTTTTTCGTAAGATTTTATCAATTCTATTGCCTGGACATCTTTTTCATTTAGCGAATGTCTAATATCAACGATAATTACAACTCCGCAAAGATTTGTTCGATTCTGTAAATAGCTTTCTACAAGTATTTTCCAAGAACTTTTTTCATTAGCAGAAACTTTTGCATAGCCATATCCGGGAAGGTCAGCAAAAATCATATTATTCCTATTTTTTACAGAATTAAAATATTCAATTTTATAAAGATTGATAGAACGAGTTTTTCCTGGTTTTTTGCTTATTTGAGCAAGATTTTTTCTATTCAAAAGCGTATTTATTAAAGATGATTTTCCGACATTTGATTTTCCAATAAAAGCAATTTCAGCCAAATTAGATGTCTCCAATTGCCGATAAAAAAACGCACTGCAAATAAATTCCGAATTAATTATTCTCATCTGGTTTGTAAATAATTGAATACTTTTCTGATTCCCAAATTTCGATTTCATTTACTTTACAATTTGAATCAGAAAAATCTACCAAAACCTTTCTGTAAAGCAGTTTAGCAATATTTTCAGAAGTGGGATTTTTATCCTTAAAATATTCTAATTCATTCAAATTTTTATGGTCAAATTTAGCAAGAATCTTGTTAAATTTTTTCTTCAAAATTTTGAAATCAATTGTTAAGCCAATTGAGTCAGTTTTTTTGCAGATTATTTCTAATCTAACTTTCCAATTATGTCCGTGAAGATTGGCACAATCACCTTCATAGTCGATGAGTTTGTGAGCCGCACTGAAATTGCTGAAAATATTTAATTTATACATTGCTTTCTCCAAAAAACCTAAATTCAGATATTCAATAATAATTGTCAAAATTTTTTTTCTTGACATACTTAATATGAACTTTAACCTGTAATTAAATTGGAGGATAAATGATAAAAAAAATGTTGTTAGAAAAAGTGCTGTTAAAGGCATTATCGAATGGAGCCGATTTCGCAGAAGTTTTTGTGGAAGACACATTCGAATCGAAGATTCAATTGTTGGACAGGAAAATCAAAAACTCAATCGAAGGAAATGATTTTGGTGCTGGAATTAGAGTATTTTACGGCACGAAAGCAATTTACGCTTTCACGAATAATCTTTCTGAAAAATCTCTTCTTGCCGCCGCAGATGCCGTAAGTAAAGCGGATGCTGGGAAAAATGAAATTCTGAAAATTGATTTAATGAGCGAAAAAGTCATTTCACCGCATAAAATTAAAATTCCTTTTGACGAAATTTCAAAAAGTGAAAAAATCGATTTTATGAGAAAAATTGATAATTCCGCTCGAAGGTATTCTGAACTCATTTCTCAAGTAAATGTCAACTATTTAGAGAAAGTGCAAAAAGTCCAAATCGCAAATAGCGAAGGCGTTTTCAAAAGCGACGAAAGAATTTATGCCAGAATTGCAGCGTATTCAATTGCGAGCAAAAATGGCGAGATGCAGACAGGCGGAGATGGCCCAGGAGCATTCAAAGGATATGAATTTTTCAAAAGCATCAATCCACAAAAACTTGGAGAAAAAGTTGCAGAACAAGCAAAGAAAATGCTTTTGGCAGATTATGCACCAAGCGGAAAATTTCCTGTCATCATCGGAAATGGATTTGGCGGAGTTATTTTCCACGAAGCGTGCGGACACTCTTTGGAGACCACAGGCGTAGCAAAAGGTGCTTCGGTTTTCGCAGATAAAATGAACAAACAAATTGCAAATAAATGTGTAACTGCAATTGACGACGGCACAGTCCCAAATTTGTGGGGTTCCACAACTATTGACGATGAAGGAAATCCCACGCAAAGAACGATATTGATAAAAAATGGAATTCTAAAATCCTTTATGATTGACAAATTGGGTGGAAAAAAAATCGGAATGGAATCTACAGGAAGCGGAAGAAGGCAATCTTATAAATTTGCTCCAACTTCCAGAATGCGAAACACTTACATCGCTCCGGGAAATGACAAATTTGAAGATATGATTGCATCTATTGATTTTGGAATTTACGCAAAAAAAATGGGCGGAGGTTCTGTCCTGCCAGGAACTGGAGATTTCAATTTTGCGATTTCAGAAGGATATCTAATCAAAAATGGAAAAATCACTAAACCTGTTCGTGGCGCTACTCTGATTGGAAATGGTGCAAAAATTTTACATAAAATAAGTATGGTCAGCACAGATTTGAAATATTCAGAAGGAATGTGCGGTTCTGTAAGCGGTGCTGTGCCAGCCTGCGTAGGACAACCTTCCATAAAAGTCGATGAGATAATCGTCGGCGGCAGAAAGGAGAAATAATGTTTGATAAAGAATTTGAACAAATATTCGATATCGCAAAGAAAAAAAATATTCAAAAATTTGATGTATTTTTAACTCAAGAAAATTCCTTCTCAGTAAAAAGTTTCAGGCAAAAAGTCGAAAGTTTCAAATATGCAGATTCAATTGGACTCGGAATCAGAGTTGTAATCGGCAATTCTGCAGGATATGCATATACGGAAAAATTAGACAAACAATCGTTGGAAACTACGATGGTAAAAGCAAAAGAGAATGCAGAATACATCGAAACTGACGATATTATTGAATTCGAAAATTATCCTGATATAGAAAAAAAATTGGAAATATTTCATCCTGAAATTGAAAAAGTTAATGTTAAAGAAAAAATCGAAAAAGTAAAACTGATGGAAAAAAGCGCTCATAATTTTGATAAAAAAGTTGTAAATGTTCCATACAATTCAATTGGAAACGACAAAATGTTTACGAAAATTGCGAATTCAAAAGGATTACAAAAAGAGTATGTTGGAAACGCTGCTTATGGATATGCGATGTGTTTGGCACAAGGCGGGAAAGAGACAAAATCTGGATATTTCTACAAAATTTCCGATGATTTTAGCAAAATTAATTCAAAAGAAATTGGGGAAGAAAGCGCCAAAAAAGCTTTGGAACTTCTTGGAGCACAAGAGATTAAATCTGGAAAATATCCTGTAATTTTTAATAATGAAATGGGAGCCGACATTCTCTCAACATTTTCAAATATCTTTTCCGCAAAAGCGGTTCAAGACGGACTTTCTCTCCTAAAAGGAAAATTAAAAAGCAAAATTGCAAACGACATTGTTTCAATCTCAGATGACGCATTGCTTAAAAACGGTTTTTCCACAAGACCCTTTGACGACGAAGGTTACCCATCTCAAACGACAGAAATAATCTCGAATGGAACGCTTCAATCTTATCTCCATAACAGCATTACTGCGAAGAAGGATAAAACCAAATCCACAGGAAATGCGGGCCGTTCATATAAAAGCACCGTAACGATATCTCCATCAAATTTTTTCATAAAAAATGGAACTTCTTCAGAAAAAGATTTGTATAAATTCTATCCAAAATGTGTGGAAATTGTTTCACTTTCTGGTTTGCATAGCGGCTGCAATTCGATTTCTGGCGATTTCTCTATCGGAGCAGAAGGATTCTATTACGAAAATGGTGAAAGAAAATATCCTGTTCATAATTTCACGATTTCAGGAAATTTTTTTCAACTTCTTCAAAATATCATTGCGATTGGGAATAATTTAAAATTCAATATGAACTCAATTGGTTCGCCGTCAATTTTGATTAAAACAATGGATATTAGCGGATAAGAAAATGAGCAAACTCAAAGTAGGATTTTTACAATTTCAGCCAAAATTGTTTCACGAGAAACATAATTTGGAAAAAATATCATCAATGCTAAAAGGATGCAAAGCTGACCTTGTTGTCCTGCCAGAACTCGCTACCAGCGGGTATTTATTCGCAAACCAAAATGAGATGGAACCACTTGCTGTTCCTGGAAAAAGTGGCAGAATTGCAGATTTTTTCAGAGATATTTCTACAAAAGAGAATTGCGGAATTATCGTAGGATTTTTGGAAAAAGAAAATAAAAATTTCTACAATTCTCAAATGCTTGTTTATCCCGAAGGGAAGATAGAAATTTATCGAAAAACACATCTATTTTACGAAGAGAAAGGACTTTACAAGCCCGGCAATCTCGGATTTAATGTCTTTGAATTTCGCGGAGCAAAAGTTGGATTGATGATATGTTTTGATTGGATTTTTCCAGAAGCGGCACGCACGCTTGCCTTGAAAGGCGCCGATATTATTTGTCACTCGTCAAATCTTGTGCTGCCATTCTGCCAGAAAGCAATGATAACTCGCTCAATTGAAAATCAGGTTTTTACTATTACCGCAAATAGAACTGGCACAGAATCAAATGCTGACGAGGAGCTTACATTTTCTGGAATGAGCCAAATCATATCGCCCAAAGGTGAAATTTTAGCTCAAGCAAATGCAAATGAAGAAATTCTAAAAATAGTAGAAATAAATCCAGAAAACGCAAGAGATAAATTTGTTACTGAAAAAAATAATGTTTTGACCGATAGAAAAACGGAATTTTACGAACTTTAAAAAAATTCGCTTATTTCGCGAGTTAATGCAATAAATTCATCTATTTCACGATTATTGGCAAAATATTAATTTCTATTTTTTCGTTTAATTTATTTCCTTCGTAATCCGCACAATCATTGCAAATTACTAATTTATACGGAACATAATTTGATAAAGATTTTTGGGGAGTTATTTCAAATTTATTTCCACCAATTTTTCTGATATCAACTTTTATAAAAGCATCATTTTCACAATTGCGCAAATCCACATTAACATTTTCAACAGGAATCATTTTATTAAATTCGATATAAAAATTTGGATGGAGATTATCAACTGTTGTCCCATCTTCGGGAGAATAATTTTTGATATTTAACGAAGTTGTGTCAGCATTCAAAATAGGTCTGAATTTCAGAGAATCCACTTGAGTAATGTTTCCTTTCTGGTCTTCAAATTTATACACAAAAAGTTTGTAAGTTCCGGAATCTGGAATTGAAGTAATGATATTCAACTCATTTTCAATAAGCATCGTTTCGATAATTTTCAATTCATATTTTGGATTTTCGGAATTATAAATTTTACAATTTTCAATCTGTTTTATTTTCTCAGAAAATTCTAAAATAAGATGCTGCCTGCTTTTAGAAGAGATCTTTTTGAATTTCGGTTTTGTTGTATCCATCAATGTAAGATGAAGTTCGATAAAAATTTTTTCAGAACTTAGATTGAATATTTTCTCAGAAAATGGTTCAGTTTGCTCATCAAATTCCAAATTTTTATCAATATCTTGAAAAGCGGAAATCAGATATTCGCCTTCAGCTAAATTGGGAATTTCAAACTTTTCATTTTTTTGAGAATTCGTTTTTGCGACAAGAGTCGTATCATTTTTTGTGAAGAGTGAAATTAGAATTTCAGCATCTTTTTTTGAGAAATTGTTTTCAAGAAAAATATTTACAAAAAGTGTATTTTTCTCAATGAAATTTCCAGTTGAAAATGAGGAATGAAAAATATTTTCCAAATGATTATGTCGCAAATCTTCGCAATGATTATCAATCGTAATATGATAAGTTTGCTGCGGAATTAGATTTTCGTTGAAGATAATTTTAACTTTTTTATTGTTCCAAGAAAATTTTTTTTCTAAAATATTAGGATAAATCGTGAATGCATCGGCAAAAGAATTCGGGTTTATCGGTTCTGAAAAGAGAATTTCAATTTCATTTCCCGAAAATTTTTTTGAAGAATTACTCGGCTCAATATCGATAATTTCTGGAGAAGTCGTATCTTTTGGTCCGCCAGTCGGAGGTTTTTTGTTTCCACAGGATAAAACCAAACCGCAAAGAAGGATTAAACCACAGAGAACGCAGCGTTTATTTTGTCTAAACTTTTTATTTCTCATATTATGAACTAATTGGTATTATATTTTAATTTTACATTTTTAATCTTATGTTTTTTATTTTATATTTTTAATTTACTCTGTATTCATCTGTGTTAACTATGATTAAATCAAATCCAGAAGACGCACATCTCTTTTGCTTTGTTTTAAATAATTTTCAACATATTTCCCGATTATATCAAATTCAAGATTGAGTTCATCGCCGATTTTTGCATATTTCAGATTTGTATTTTCCATTGTATAAGAGATAATGTTCACAAAAAAACTGCGTGCTCTGACTTTCGTTACAGTTAAACTGATACCATTAACAGCGATAGAACCTTTTTCGACAATTTGATTTTTATACTTTTCGTGAAAAGAAATTTCTAAAATCGCATTCCCTTTGATGATTTTTTTTGAACGCAATTTTCCTGTGGAATCAATATGTCCTTGAACTAAATGCCCGTCAAATCTGCTGTTTGGCGACATTGGAAGTTCTAAATTTATTTTGTCCTGAATCTTTAATTTTTTCAAATTTGTCCGTTCAAGTGTCTCGGAAGTTACTTCTAAAGTAAATGAATTTTTGTTTTTTCCGATTACAGTCAAACAGGCACCATTACAAGCGATGCTGTCCGATTCTTTCAGCAAATTTTGTAATTCAGGTTCAGAAATTGACAAATAGATTTTTCTGCCGTTTCGTTTGAGTTGCGTTAATTTTCCTAAATGAGATATTATTCCTGTAAACATATTTCGAAAAAGAATTATGAATTTTTTTTGTCAAACTTTTTAAGTTACTTTTTTTCTTGACTAAAATTTTTAAGTATTTTTCAAGAAAAATATGCAAATGAAAAACAATCAATTTCGCAGCTGGACAGTTATCAATCTTGATAATTATCGATACAATATTCATCAGATACAAAAATTTCTGAAACCTAAAGTTGAAATAATGCAAATTGTGAAAGCCGATGCGTATGGGCATGGTTCTGCGGTAATTTCAGATGAAGCTGAAAAACTTGGAATTAATTGGTTTGGAATCGCAAATTCTGACGAAGGAATTCTGCTGAGATTGGAAGGAATTGAAAGCAGAATTTTGATATTGAGTCCATCTTTTCCTTCTGAAATTGAAGATATTTTTGAATACAATTTAACGCCGTCGATTTCAACTTTTCAGTTTGCAAAAGAGCTAAATGAATTTGCAAAAATTAGAAAAAAAATCAAAAAAGTTCATATAAATTTCGATACAGGAATGGGACGCGCAGGATTTTTTTGGAACAAAACAGATGAAGTTATTTCTGAATTTCAGAAATTGAAAAATATCAAAATTGAAGGCGTATTTTCACATTTTTCAATGAGCGAAATCGAAAAAAATGATTTTTCACAAGTCCAGAACAAACGATTTGAAATATTGCTTAAAAACTTGAAATCAAAAGGAATTCAACCTGAAATAGTTCATATTTCAAATAGCGCTGCAACTATAAATTTTCCTGAATTGCAATACGATATGGTTCGGCTTGGGCTGATGTCATTCGGAATTTATACAGATGAATTATTGAAATCAAAAATACAACTGCGACCGGTTATGACATTTAAGTCCAAAATCGGTTTGATAAAAGAATTTCCAGCAGATTTTGGAATAAGTTATCAGAAAACTTTTGTGACGGCAAAACCAATGCGTGCCGCAATTCTTCCAATCGGATATGGAGATGGATATAATTTTTTGCTTTCAAATATCGGAAAAGTGATAATCAATGGCGAAAAATGTCCAATTCTCGGAAGAGTTACGATGGATATGATTATTGTCGATATCTCAAATGTCAAAAATGCAAAGGTCGGCGATGAAGTAATTTTGCTCGGAAACGAAGGTGCTAATTCAATCTCCGCTGAAGAGATTTCACGACTTTACAAAGGATTGTCTTATGAAACCGTTTGCAATTTTGGAAGACGAGCTCAGAGAATTTTTGTGAGAGAAAAGAAAAATGAGATGATCGAGCCAATTTCCAGAAGAACCTTTATCGCAAAGGATTTCTCAGATACGAAATTGGAAAAAATAATTCAAACATCGCTAAATCAACGACTTAACAGCAAGGAAATTGGAAGCATAATCCATCAAAAAATTTTGGAAAATTTATTTTCAACTTACGATAAGAAAATTGGCTGGAAAACAAATTTTGTTCACTCTATAAAATTCTTTGAAATTAAAAATGATATAAAAATATCCGAGCAATTTTTTCTTGCAAAAACGAAATTGTCGTATCACAAAATTCTGACAAGAGATAATTTTAAGATTGTTTGTGCAAATAGTTTAAAAAATCTTGAGCAGTATTTTCAATCTGAAAATGTAGAATATCGTTGGCTTCTTGATAACAAAATTGACTTGAAAAATTCTTTCAAAATCGATAAAATTATGGTAAATGATATTTTGCTAACTTGCTTTGTCAAAGCGAATAACACAACAAATTTCGAGATTGAATGTTCTCATCCAAAACTCAAAAATCTTCTTGGAAATGAGGTGCAATTCACGATTGATACAACGACTTATTATCCAAAATCGAAGCACCAATTAGGCGTTTATTTTTCTGAATTGACAAAAGGAATTTCGGTTGCATTTGATTTTTCCGAGACAGAAATAAAGAATGTTGAGGCAATTTCATTTATTGTTGGGAAAGAGAAATTTCCAAATTCTGAAGAGAAAAATGGAAAAATTACAATAAATTCGCATAAAAAAGATTGGGTTTTTCCGAATAGCGGAATTGTATTTGTTTGGTAAATTTTAAAAAAGTTGACAGAAAAAATAAATAATTTAAAAATATTTTTGGAGAATTTATGATTACAAAATCGCAGAAAATTAGATTGGGAATTTTTGTTTTTGTTGCAGTTGCGCTACTTTTGATACTATTGAGTTTGGTAATCGGAAGTAAATTTTTGGAGAAAAGAGATATTTATTATATCGCTTACAAAGATGTCTCTGTCAGCGGATTAGATATTGGAAGTGCTGTAAAATATCACGGAATTCGTGTTGGAAGAATCGAAGAACTCAAAGTCGATACGGAAGATATTACTCGGGTTATTGTCAAAATCAGCGTGAAAGAAAAAACTCCAATAAAATCCGATGTGAAAGCTGTCATTTCAGCAGTTGGAATTACTGGTCTGAAATTGATAGAATTAGTCGGCGGAACTACAGAAGCAGAAACTCTCAAACCAAATTCTTTCATAGAATCTGGACCATCAGTTTTTGAGGAAATTACCGGAAAGGCAGAAATAATCAGCGAAAAATTGGAAGTCGTTCTGAATAATCTTGCCGAAATTACAAAAGAAGCCAATCAAAGAAAAGTTGAAAAAATTCTCACAAATATCAATATATTATTATCTGAAAATCGCGAACCAATTACAAGCACTCTTTCCAATCTTGATTCCATATCATTTTACGCAATTCAGTTTACAAAATCGGCTTCCGAAGCCGTCGAGAAGCTAAATACAATACTTCATTCTGAAGAATTGCAAAACTTATTGGCAAATTCCGAAGAATTTTCTTCTAAGCTCGCTAAAGTAGATATTTCCACAACTATCGAAGAACTCAATGATGCCATTAAACAAGCAAATGATGCATTTCTACACATTGACCGCACGGTATTGAAAAGTCGGTCGGACATTCTTGAAACTTTAGAAATTTTGAAAGAAACAGTAGATTATCTAAATGAATTTTCGCGAGATATTAGCGAAGACCCATCAATTCTTTTAAGACCAACAAAGAAATAAAAAGGAAAAATTATGAAAAAATATACTTTATTAATTTTAATTATTCTGTTCCTTATCGGATGCGTTGCAAGAGAATTTATTCCGAGAAATTATTACATTTTGGAGTATTATCAACATTCGGAAGATAAAAAAATGAAACAAGACGAACCAATCGATTGCTCCGTTCTCGTGCAAGATACAGATATTCCGAGAACTTACAGTAGAAAGCAGATTGTGGTCAGACATTTCGGTCCGAAAATCACATATTCTGATAATGATATTTGGGCAGTTAAACTTCAAAATATAATTCCAAATCTGATAACAAAACGATTGAACCGGTATAATTTATTCACGCGAGTTCAGAGGGAATTTTTGGACGAACATCCAAAATATGTGATATCTTCAAAAATAAATAATATTGAACTTTTTAAAAGTGAATATCTTATGCAGGCACGCTTGAATATCTCTTTCTCTTTTAGTGAAAGTGATGAAGGTACGCTGTTGGTTCGGCATTCTGTTGATAGAGAAAAAAAATTGCTTGATGAAAATGTAGAGACATTTGTTCAAACAATCAACGACATACTTCTTACTGAAACCGATAATTTTATACAAAAAATTCTGAATCATTTTGAGGGAATCAAACCTGAAGAAATTACTAAAGATAAAGCAAAAATTTCGGATATTTCACTTGTTGAAATTGAAAAGCAAGAAGAAATTTCTGGAATGGGATTACTGCTTCTTCCAGCAATTACCAGAACAGGCGATGAGCCATATTACAAAATTTATGATAAGCTTGGCGAAGAGGTATCTGGTAAAATGGGTGAAGCAATTCCATTGTCTGCTGGTGAATATTCGATAAAATATGGTTCTGGCAGCGAATCTCAAAAAATGAATAAAGGAAATATTGAAATTGTTCCAAGATACAAAAAAATTGTCGAGCCAGATTGGGGTTGCCTTACTGTTGATATCATTGATGAAAATAGAAATTTTGTCAAAATGCAATATGAACTCTTTCAAGGAAAAACAGGGGCAAGTTACGGAACAGAATTTACAAAAGAAGAGGGGGTTGGTGAGCATCAAAAAATTTGGATTTTAGAACCTGGAAGATATAAAATCACAATTAATAACGAGCCGTTTAACACTTATCAGGATTTTACAACTGTTTATGTTGAGAAGGGAGAATATCAAGAAATAATGCTTGTTGTCGGAACTGGCGATGATGGCAATCCAACAAATCTCGTTGGCGCTGGAGTTTTGGAAGAGGAAGAATTGCTGGCTTCGGAACAGAAATTAAAATTCTCAAGTGCAATTCATGGAAATGTTAATTTCAGCAGTAACAAAGAATCCGAAGAAGGTGATTATCAGACCACATTAACATTGAATTCTCAATTTGACAACAAATTGATTTATGATGAATTTCCATTTCATTATACTTTGAAAAATCTCGTTGAAGTCGGCATCACAAAGGAAGCTGATGATTTTTTTGGCGATATGAAAATCTCTTCAGATGATTTTGACCTAAAAAATACTTTAATCTATTATTTTATCAAAGATTTAGGCATCTACACTCGCGTTGATTTGAATTCCCATCTGTTTCCTGAAAATGAATACCTTGACGATGACACCACTAAATATAAAAAAATTGATATTGAAGGCAATCTTGTTAATTCTGATACGACAAAGCTTGTTGATGAAATACAAGTGAAAAAATCATTTTTTCCCCTAACTCTCAAAGAGGGGCTGGGAATTAATTATAGAATTCTAAACTATGCAAAAGCAAATTTAAATCTCCGTGCAGGATTTGGACTGCAACAGGTTTTCAATAATGATGTATATAAATATGATAAACCGGATGAATATGATTATAAAATTTATTTAGAAGAAGAATCAATATATACAAAAGGAACAGAAGTTTCCCTCATCGGAACTTTTCAACTACCTTTTAATCTCACTTATACATTAGATGCAGATTTTCTTTTTCCATTTGAAAAAGATGAATCAATCACAATGGAATGGGAAAATATTTTTAATCTGAGATTGTTCAAATTTATTTCAATCAATTATAAGTTAAAGTTAAAATTAACTGAAGATGAACAGTTTGTTTCAAAAGACCACACTCTATTTCTGCGAGCAACATATTTTCTGCGATAATTTTGTAAAATTTGATGGAATATAAAAACAAAATACTCTTTCTTGAAAACGAGTTGACAAAATTTACAGTTCCAAATTTGCAGGAAAAATTTACTAAACTTAAAGTATCGGAATTAGAATTTTTAGATTTATCAAATATTTCAAGCATTGATAGTGCAGGCGTGGCTTTTCTTGATGCATTGCGTTTAAAATTTGAAAAATTTTCTCCACAAATTGTCAATGTATCAAAAGAGATAGAAGTGTCGATTTTGACATTCTCATCAGTAAAAATTAAGCAATCAGAACTTTATGAACCGCCAAGATTTCTTGAGAAATTAGGTGGCTGGTTGATTCAATTTTTGAACGACTTTAAACAGTTTTTTTTGATTACAGCAGATACATTTTATTGGGCAATAGTAGGAATTTTTTCCAAAAAGGGTCAACGGAAAGGTGAATTTATATCGCAAAGCATTCTGATTGGCGTAAATGCGCTTCCAATAATCGCTCTGGTTTCATTTCTTATCGGATTTATTCTCGCATTACAATCTGCGGAACAACTTAGGCAGGTTGGTGCAAATATATTTGTGGCAGACCTGATTGCAATTGCGATGACGCGCGAAATGGCGCCAATTATGACTGCAATAATTCTCGCAGGAAGAAGCGGCTCGGCAATCGCCTCTGAAATTGCTACAATGAAAATTTCCGAAGAGATTGATGCACTCAAAACAATGGCTTTAAATCCAATTAAATATGTGGTTCTTCCAAAACTATATGCAATCACACTTTGCACTCCACTTCTAAATATCTTCTCAATCGTTGTTGGAATTTCTGGCGGATTTCTTATCGGAATTACATATCTGAAACTTAGTCCAACGGCGTTTATAAATGAAGTTGCAAACATTATAGCTATCCGAGATATCGTCACAAGTTTGATAAAAAGTTTTGTCTTCGCTTGGCTGATTTTGCTCGTTGGAATTTTCTTCGGCTTCCGCGCAAAGGGCGGAGCAGAAGGAGTTGGCAAAGCTACAACTTCAGCAGTAGTCGCTTCAATATTTATGGTAATTGTTGCAGATTCAATTTTAGGGCTGATTTTTTATTAAATCAAAATTATGAAAAAAGTAATTGAAATCAACAATTTGAACACAGAATTTGGCGAAAAGCAAATTCTGAAAGATGTCTCAATAGATGTTCGCGAAAATGAAGTTCTTGTGATACTCGGCGGAAGCGGTTGTGGAAAAACAACTTTGCTCAAACATATTATTGGGCTTCATTTGCCTGTTTCTGGCTCAATCAAAATTTTTGAGCAGGAAATCATCGGGATGGATGAAGGCGAATTTGATAACACGCTAAAAAAAATGGGTGTACTTTTCCAAAATGGAGCATTACTGAATTCTCTTTCTATTCGTGAAAATGTTGCAATTCCTATTCGTCAGCACACAGATTTATCGGAAGAGATAGTTCAGCGACTTGTGCGAACCAAGTTACATCTTGTGGACTTGGATGAAGCGATTGATATGTCTCCTTCTCAACTTTCTGGCGGAATGCGCAAGAGAGCTGCACTTGCACGAGCAATTGCCCTTGACCCAGTTCTGCTTTTCTGCGATGAGCCAACCGCCGGACTCGACCCAGTTACATCTGCCGCAATTGATGGTTTGATAAAAAAATTGAATGTCCAACTGAATATGACGGTTGTGGTCATAACTCACGAACTGGCAAGCATTCATCGAATTGCCGACCGCGTGGTCTTTCTCGATGACGGAAAAGTCCTATTCTTCGGCAAATTTGAAGATGCAAGAAATTCTAAAATATCGCAGATAAATAATTTTTTTCAAAAGGGTATTTTCTAATAAAAAACTGAAAGGAAGATAAAATGAAAACAACAAAAATCATTCTATTGCTTTCTATCATCGCAATCTGCACAAGTTTGTTCGCTCAAAATTTGGATAGTTTATTGAATGTAGCAGATGAAATTTATGATGCAAAGCAATATGAAGAGGAATTCGAAATCCTCAAAAAAGCAGAAACGATTGCGCCAAATGACTTTGAAATAATCTGGCGACTTGCTCGAGTTCATTTCAATCTGTCTGATAATACAACTGATGAAAATGTAAAGTCAGATAATATTTATGCAGGATTTGATTATGCGGAGATGGCTTTGGAAATGGATTCTTATCGCGCTGAATCGCATAAATGGTTCGGAATTCTTATCGGTCGCAAAGGTGAAATTGAAGGAACCAAACAGAAAATCATCAATTCGTATCAAGTTCGTGAGCATACTTTGAAAGCAATAGAGATTGATCCAGGCGATGACGGAAATTATCATGTTATGGGACAATGGCATTTCAAACTTGCCGATTTAAGTTGGGTTGAACGAACTATTGCGGGAATCATTTATGAGACGCCGCCAAAAGCCAGTTTTGAGGACGCGCGAGATTATTTTCAAAAAGCGATTGAACTCGATCCAGATGATATTCGCAATTATGTCTGGCTGGGGAAAACATTTGAAAAATTGGATGATAAACAATCTGCCGAAAATGTGTTTCACCAAGCCATCGCAAAACCCACAAAAAGCGATAGCGATATCATTCTTCAAGATGAAGCGAGAGAATTATTGAAAAATAAATAAAAAATTGAAATAGCAAAACACAAAATCTGAATCGAATTTGAAAAAAAATATCGTTATGAAATCTGGACTGAAAAATCTGATAAACTCTCATTTTCAACTTTATCCTAAAATGCAAATTCAGGATTTATATAAATTGATTTATCAATCTGTGATGGGACCAAAACACATTTTGCAGAATGAAGAAATTGCATTTTATTATTTGAAAAATGAGATGGAAAATTGCATCGGAAACGAGAAAAATCTTTTTGTGAATATCGGATTGAGAAATAATTTAGTTCGGGTAAATTTAAATATTTTTAGAAAGCAAATTGATGATATTGAAAAACTATTTTCCGTAATGCAAAAAACGGCAGAAAACATTCAATCCGAAAAAATTCAATTAAAAATTGTTTTGGAAGAGATAAAAATTTTGTTTAAAAAAAACAATTTGAAACTTTTTCAACCCTCAAATTGGATAAGTGTTATTGAAAAATTAGAGAGAAAAAATTTTCCACATATTTCACATTCAGAAGTTTACAAAAAAAATTATTTTCCCTCTTATCGCGTCATTTTGAAAGAGATATTTTTGGAAAAATTTAATCACGAATTACAAAATATCGAAACTTTTTAAATAGATATTTTTGTGAAAATGATATGTCAGATAAGTTTTGAAAATCTCGTTAATCTCTTTCTTTGCGGATTTTGAAATTTTTATTGAATCAATTTTTGCAGAAATATTTTTAAGAGAAAATAGAATTTCAAGTCCAGATTTGGTACATTTGAATTTGTTTGAAGAACCATTTTTTTGAATGCAATTTTTACAAATTAAACCATTTTTTGAGAAGGAAATTCCATAGATTTTTTTATGATTTGTTTCATCGCAAATAGCACATTTTTCAAGATTCATCGGAAAGCCAAGAAAAATTAGTACTCGTAATAAAAATCGCCAAAAAATCAGAATATGATTTTGTCTGATTTTTTTCAGATAAGATAAATATTTTTGCAACAGATTATAAAATTTTTCATAATCATTTTTTTCAAACATAAGTTGTAGATAAATCTCGCCAGCTGCGTAAGTTGCAGCAGATTTTTCTAATTCAGTGAACAATTCTAAATTACTTTCAATTAGCGAAATTTCTTTGAGGAGCGATAGCGAATTTTCCTTTTTGTAGATTATAATTTCGTAATTGCTCATCGGCTGTAAAAGACCTTGTTGCTTGCTTTTGGAACTTCTGCTTCCTTTGGCAATTACATCAATATGTCCAAATTTATCTGAGAAAAAATTTATAATCTGACTTGTATTGCTGTAATTTGTTATTCGTAAAGCGAAGGCATTGCACTTTTCAATTCTTGATGACATTGCAATTATTCGACAGTCACACTTTTTGCCAAATTTCGTGGTTGGTCAACATCACAACCTCGCAAAACTGCGATATGAAATGCGAAAAGTTGGAGTGGAATCACGCTCAATATCGGCATCAATTGAGGAATGGTTTGCGGAATATAAATAATATCATCAGCCAATTTTTCAATTCCGTCTTTACCGTTATTTGTGATTACAATGACGCGACCTTTTCGGGCTTTTACCTCTTCAATACTATTGATAATTTTTGTGTAGACAAAATCTTTTGGGGCGATAAAAATAACTGGCATATTTTCATCAATGAGTGCAATTGGTCCGTGTTTCATCTCTGCTGCGGGATATCCTTCTGCATGAATATATGAAATTTCTTTCAATTTCAATGCGCCTTCCAGTGCAACCGGAAAATTATAATCCCTTCCGAGATAAAGACAATTTTCAACATCCTTATATTTCTTGGCAATTTCTTTAATCTCATCGTTTATATCTAATATGGCTTGGACTCTTTTCGGAATTTGATACAATTCTTTGATGAATTTTGCGCCATTTTCTGGCGAGATATTTCTCATTCTTCCGAGATAAAATGCGAACAAAAATAGTACGATGACTTGCGAGGTAAATGCTTTTGTGGAAGCCACTCCGATTTCTAATCCTGCATGAGTATACGAGCCAAAATCTGTCTCACGCGCGATTGAACTACCAACGACATTTGTGATTCCCATCACTTTTGCACCTTTTGATTTTGCTTCTCGCAAGGCAGCTAATGTGTCCGCAGTTTCGCCAGATTGGCTGATAACAATTACTAAGCTATTTGGTGGAATTACTGAATTTCGATAGCGAAATTCTGACGCGTATTCGACTTCAACAGGAATTTTAGCAAGGTCTTCAATAAGATATTCTCCGACAATTCCGGCGTGCCAAGATGTTCCGCAAGCTATGATAAAAATCTGTTTTATTTTCATCAATTCTTCGGGAGAAATTCGAATTCCGCCAAGACGCGCAGTATTTGAACTTTCTATTATTCTTCCGCGAAATGCATTGGAAATTGAAGTCGGCTGCTCAAATATCTCTTTCAACATATAATAATCGAAATCACCTTTATCGACAGCAGAAATATCCCAATCGATTTTGCGAATTTCCCTTTCCCTTTCAGTATTTGAAAGGGTTTTTATGGTGAAATTATTTTTAGTAATTTCGATGGTTTCATCTTCCTGAAGATAAATTACATTTTTTGTGTGAACGACGAGAGCTGCTACGTCTGACGCGATAAAATTTTCATTCTCGCCAATTCCGACAATAAGTGGACTTCCGCGCTTAGCAGCGATAAGTTTTTCAGGTTCATCTTTGCACATAACTGCAATTCCGTAAGTTCCTTCCACAAGGCACAATGCTTCTCTGACAGCTTTATGGAAGTTGCCTGTTTCAAGATAAAATTTTTCGATAAGGTGAGCCAGAACCTCAGTATCAGTATCGCTTTGGAAGATGTGATTCTCTTTTTCCAATTTTTCCCGCAACTGTTGATAATTTTCTATGATACCATTGTGAACCAAACTAATAATTTCGTTCTGTCCAAAATGTGGATGCGCATTTGTAGTCGTCGCTTTGCCGTGAGTTGCCCATCTTGTGTGCGCAATTCCAATAGTTGCAACAAAATTTTTATCCTCAGGAATTGATCTTTCAAGTTCGACTATCTTGCCCTGATTTTTGTGAATGAGAAGTTCCTTTTTATCGTTAATTACCGAAAATCCCGAAGAATCGTAACCGCGATATTCCAATCTTTTTATTCCTTCAATAATTATTGGTAGCACTTGTTTTTCGCCGACATAACCAACTATTCCACACATAGCGTCTCCTTTTAAAAAATTGCAAACGGAAAATTGGAAAAGTCAAAAGTCAAAATTATTTTTCCTTTCCTTTTGCACTTTTCACAAATGTTACACCAAAACATTATCAATCAATCGTGTTTTTCCAACCCAAACTGCAAGTGCGACAAGTGTATTTGAGCGAATTTCTTGCACAGATTGCAATTTTTCATAATCAACAATTTCAATATAATCAATTTTTGTGAAAGGCATATTCTTGATAAATTTTCTTATTTTTGATTTTATTATATTAGAATTTTTTTCGCCATTTTCAATCATTTTTTTTGCCATTTGCAAAGATTTATACAGAGATAATGCGGATTTTCGTTCATTATCAGAAAGATATTTATTTCGCGAACTCATTGCCAATCCATCTCTTTCACGAACAATTGGAAGGATGTGCATTCTTGTTGGAAAATTCAAATCCTCAATCATTCTTTTCACAATCAGTGCTTGTTGTGCATCTTTTTGCCCAAAATAAACATTATTAGGTTCAATAATGTTAAAAAGTTTTGCGACAACAATTGTAATTCCATCAAAAAAATTTGGTCGCGAAATTCCGCAAAGTGGCTTTTTCAATTCGGAGACAGAAACCTTTGTCTCAAACTCTTTTGGATATATTTCTTCAGATTTTGGATTGAATATCAAATCGACTTTTTCATCTTTGCAAATTGAAATATCTCGTTCCAAATTTCTTGGATATTCTTCGAAATCTTCGTCTGGTGAAAATTGAGCAGGATTCACAAAGATGCTGACAATTACAATCTGATTTTCTGCTCTTGCTGCTCTTATCAAACTGATATGACCTTGATGCAAAAATCCCATTGTTGGAACAAAACCGATTGATTTGTTACGCTGTTTATTCTGTTTTACAATCTTGCGAATCTCGCCGATCTCTTCAATTAAAATTTTTTTACTCATTTTTTGATAATTGGAAACCCAGATTTTTCCCATCCAATAATTCCCTCTTCCAGATTGTATAAAGCAAATTTAAATCCGAATTTATTCATAATTTTCAAAGATTTTCCGCTTCGGCCGCCCTTTTTGCAATAACAAAAATATCTCTTATTTTTATCAAGTTTTTGAATTTCCTCTTCAAATTTTTCCGAATAATAATCAATATTGATTGCATTTTCAATATGTCCTTCAGAAAATTCTTCTGGCGTCCGCACATCGAGAATCACAAAATTTTCATTATCTCTGTTTTTTTGTATTAAATAATTAGCATTTTTAGAACTTATATTTGAAAAATCTCCTTCAATGCTTGCTGAAATTTGAATATTTTGCCCAATTGTGTCAGATTCAGAAACAACACAAATTAGGATTTCATCGTGCAACAGACCGTAATTATCCCTTTTTTGAGCATTATAAGTAACTACGATTTTACCACTTCTGTTTGGATGTAATTTTTCTGGTCTTATCTGAAAAATAAGGTGTTCTGGAATCTCTTCAAAATGAATTAAAAGTTCATTTTTGCCCTCATTTTTTACATCAATAGTTTTCGTTTTGGTTAATGTGTCTTTTATTTTTCCAAAATCAAGATGAGTAGATTTGATTTTCAAATTTCCAATTTCAGCAGCAAATTTCTCCTTTCGGGGAATTACATTTCCTTTGATTTTCAGTTTCTGAATTTTGTCTTCGGAATTCGATGTTACTGTAATAGATTTGTTAAATTTGCCAGGTCTATTTTTAGGATTATATGCAACTTTTATGAATCCATTTTCGCCAGATTTTATCTCTTCAGTTGACCAACTGGGAGTTGTGCATCCTCAGCCGGCTTTTACTTTGATCAATTTTAATGGCTCGTCACCATCATTTGTAAAGATGAAATCGCATTCAACCTTTCCATCCTCTTCTCTGATATCGCCAAAATTATGTTCATCCTTTTCAAATGTAATAATCGGCGATGAATGAAGTGAAAATAGAATTCCAAAAATAATAATTACAAGTATCAAATTTTTCTTTAAATATAAACGACTTTTTTCACTAATTTTGAAAAATATCATATTATTTCACTGCAATAATTTTGTTATTATCATCGACGATTATAATTTTTGGATTATGTTTTTTTGCTGCCTTTTCGTCCATAAAAGCATAGTTAAGAATTTGGATTTTTTTCCTTTAAGAACCAATTCTGCCACAAGACCATTGGATATCAATTTCCCCCCTTCCGGTTTCCCGACAAAAACCCTATTTCGGAATCCGGTTTCAATATTTATTCTTAAGCCCTCTTACCTTTCATTTTTGGA
>JACKQG010001098.1_pt1 | contig 38156 bp, 27 predicted proteins | sample 8237621 | NCBI WGS metagenome assembly JACKQG01 (sample SAMN15677084, study PRJNA649215) | marine metagenome | biome: marine; feature: Black Sea; material: saline water; isolation source: suspended particulate matter (SPM) from the Black Sea western gyre | collected 2013-06-09/2013-06-10 | depth... | reverse complement strand
CAAAGTTCGCCGGCATGCCCATGCCTTTGTGTTCAATAAATTTAAGCTTGGACACCTTGTCTAAGGCGCCTACAACATCAGTTACTAGATTAAGCACGCGCACTTCGCCGGCATAGTTGATTTTGTCGGCATCATCGCCCGGCATGTGGTAGTCGGGATGAACATTGGTAAAGAAAAACAAAGCCGGGATACCAGCATGAAAAAAGGATGTGTTATCTGAAGGGGCCTCGCCTTTGTCGTTCAGCTCAAGAACCAACAATGACTTTTCGAAAACCGGGTCAAGTAATTCATGGAGTTCAGCTGCTGTGCCTAATCCACCAACAAACAAGTAGTCTTCGGTAAGGCGGCCAATCATGTCAAGGTTTATCATAAACATGATGTTTTCATTTCCGAGCACATTTGATTCAACCAAGGCTTTTGAGCCAAGCAATCCGCGCTCTTCAGCTGAGAAGGTCATGAATATAATAGGGTGCTCGAGTGGATGAGCAGCGTAGTATTCAGCAAGTTCTAGTACGCCAGAAGTGCCCGATGCATTGTCGTCAGCACCATTATGGATTTCACCTGGGAAGCCCATAGCGCCAGGTCCGCCTACACCAGCGTGATCGTGGTGGCCGCCAATGGCAATAAATGAGTTGGCGAATGCTGGATTGGTGCCAGCAAGTACACCAACAACGTTTTTAGCAGTTAGATTTTGGCGTTTGAGCTCGAAATCAATCTGAAAAGCGCCATCTTGGTTGTCGAGGGGCTTAAGTCCGATACGCCTAAAGTTTGACTCGACATAGTTTGCGGCTTTATGGCCGCCCTCACGCCCTGACTCTCGGCCTTCGAGCTCGTCGCTTGCTAAAAAGCCAATGTGAGCTTTTAAATCTTCGACGCGGATGTCGCTAGCAGGTGCAGATTGTGGCGCTGCGCTCTGAAGGGCAGCAAGGAGAAGAATTGATGTTACTATCATTGTGGTATCAAGTGATTGGGTTGTCACAGGATACGCACAATAGCAACAAACGGTTAGTGTTTATTCGCTAGATTGTAGGTTTAGCTCTAAATCTTGCCCAACGTTTACGTACACGGATTTTTTATCAGCTTCGGACGGGAACAAAAACACTGCATCGTTGGCGGCAGCAGACGCGATAACGCTATAGGTGCCGGCAGCTAGACCAGAGATTTTGTATCGGCCTTTAGCATCTAGAGTCACAGTCTTTTGGAAGAACGACTCACTACGCGTGGTTAAGGTAACTGTTCCGCCAGCCATTGGCTCGCCATCTTTATTTGTCGCTACGCCATGCACAGAGCCTCCAATGTAGACAGTCACACTGCCTAAATCGCTAACAGATCCGCTAACTGAATTAGCGCCAATAAGTTCATCGAGGTAAGCGTCGTGGGAAACAAGTAAGCTGACTGAACCCTTTGGAACATTTGACAATGTAAATTCGCCATTAGCATTGCTTCGAGTTTTTAGTGACGGCATGTTGTTTGGGTCGCTAAGAGCCGATCCAAATAATGTGTCTCTGGAATCAAGACTATAGTCTTGGCCGTGTACGCTAATTACCGCGCCACTAATTGTTTCACCGGTGCTGCTAACAATTATTCCCTTAAGTGTTCCACCGGCTTCTAAGATAATATCAATGCCTGCCACACTGTTGCGACCGACAGTAAAGTTTGCAGAGTAGGTGGGCGAGTAGCCATCTGAACGGCCCAGCAGAATGTAGTTTCCGGGGTTGAGGTCAGGCAAGTCGAAGGTGCCATTGGTTTCGGTGAAAACATAGCGCTGCCCGGTAAGAGCATATTGCTGATTGCCGCGCCGGGTGCGCAGTATTTCAATCTGGAAATCACTTATGCTGCGGCCGTTTAAGTCGCTTACTTGCCCGCTAACGGAGCCCTTGTTTTGCATGACCACCTGAACATCGGATGAACCAGCATCAACGCGTCCGGAGCGACCATTGCTGTATCCCTCTGCTTGCACGGATAAACCATAACTACCTTCTTGAAGACCACGCACGGCAAAGTTGCCAAGCTCGTCTGATTTAGTCGAACCAGTCAAGGTAGGGCGCGGTGAAGTTCTCGCGACGCTCACTAAAGCATTAGCAATCGGATTTTGTTGTTCATCAACAACGCTTCCCGAAATAATAAATTCGCTTGGCAACACAACCTTTTGCTCGTCTACTTTTTTATTTTGTAGCAACATGATAGGACGCACTTCAACATTTGCGAATCCTTCATAGCTAGCGCGTAAAATCCAAATCCCTTCGGCTAGTTTTTCAAATTCGAAATTACCATTGGCGTCTGCGGTTACAGTTACAACCCGTCCGGCCGCTTGGTCTTCGGCTAAGTTTTCTTCGGCTGACCCTTTGCGAAAGGCATCGCTTGGCTGCATGCTCATTGTCACATTCGCCTCAAGTGGATTTTTTCCGGTATCAGTTACAATGCCAGTTAATGAATAGCCAGCACTAAGAACTATAGTTGGCAATGTTTGAGTCTCGCCGATTAGTGCCGCGAAAGGAGCGCCTTGCTTAGGAGCAAAGTCTGGGTGGTGTACCCACATATTCATGTTGACGCCAGCAGCTAATCGTGCAAACACAAACTCGCCGTTGCGGTCGCTAGAGGTTGTGAAACGCGGTCCATTTGTGTAGCCACGCATTAATTCGCCTGGGTTGTAGCGCTGATTCAAAGTAATTTCGGCACCCGCTACAGCCTTGCCATCGGAATCGACAACTTTTCCGGAAACAGCAGCGCCTATTTGATCGGCAAACATATCGTCAATATTGCTGTTGCTGACATCGGTGGTGCGCTCGATAGAGACCCGTTCGGGGGCTGGGTCGGCGGCCTTTAAGGGGCCTGCGGCATTAATTACAGGCTGTTCATCAATTTGAACAGCAATGTCATCGATAGGTTGAGGCGCTGGGGCAGACCCGCCCAACAACACGAAAGCACCAGCAGCAATGGCGAAAATGGCCACTATCACAAGTGCAAGACTATTTGATTTTCCGGAATTCATAACGTTTTTTTTACACAGAACAGCTTTGGACGCCGTCCCTGTGGTAATTCTTGCTTAATTATCGGCATATTTCTGAGAGAACCACTACTTAATATGGTATTTTTTGCAAAATAATGGCACTCCACCTACACCTTACAGGCCTTTTTTCTGATGGCAATGATTCGCGCCTCACCATCGATCAAGCACGGGCATGCTTCCCGCGGGCTGTTGCAGCTCGTAGCGAGCACTTGGCAGATTTGCCTAAGTGGCGAGAATTAGGGCACGACCGCGAATTGTTAGCCACATGCCGCGACCGCGCACGCCAGGTGAAAGCTGAAATGCCGGTCGACAATTTTGTAGTTTTGGGCATTGGAGGATCTGCTCTTGGAAATGCCGCGATGCTTGGTGCCTTAGCACCGGTTTTTCAAGCTTCAAATCCAGAACCTGGTCAGCCGAAGTGCTTTGTGCTTGATACTGTTGACCCCGATTTACTTGATGAGTTTTTTGAGACCGTTGACTTGACTAAAACTCATATTAACGTAATTTCCAAATCTGGGGGTACTATTGAAACCTCGTCACAATTTATGTTGGCCTACTCGTTAATGCTAGAGGCATGCGGCGGCAACGCGACCGAGTGCGCAAAACATTTCACTATTACTACCGACCCTAATGGCGGTCATTTTCGCTCGATTTGTGACGAGTTTGGCTTTGCAGCGTTACCAGTGCCTGATGGAGTAGGCGGACGCTTCTCTGTTTTGTCGCCAGTTGGTCTGTTCAACAGTGAAATGGCTGGGCTTGACACCGAATCGATGTTAGCCGGCGCAGCGAAGGTGGCAGATAACCTGAAAGAGTGTGACGATGAAGATGATCCAGCATTATGGTATGCCCTGATGCATATTCTTTATCTTGAACAGGGCTTAGATAAACATGTACATTTCGCATACGGGCATCGCTTACGATTACTTGCAGATTGGTATTGTCAACTTTGGGCTGAGTCTTTGGGCAAGCGCCACAATTTGGCTGGAGAAGAAGTTAACGTCGGTCCAACGCCGCTCAAAGCAGTGGGGCCCACTGACCAACATTCTCAATCACAACTGTTTGTTGAGGGGCCTGACGATAAGGTTTACACAATGCTGAAAATCAACAAATTCCGCCGCGAGTTGTCAATTCCTAAAGCTTTTGTCGAGTCGGCAGCATTTTCTCATTTAGAAGAACGAAATTTATCTGACTTAATGGAGCAAGAACGGCAAGGCACCGAAGTTGCTCTGCGAGAGAATGGCCGTCCAGTTTGTGTGCTAGAAATGTGCTCGCTTGATGCTTTTCACCTTGGGCAGTATTTCATGTTCATGGAAATCGCAACCGCCTATGCCGGCGGGATATTAGGGGTCAATCCATATGACCAACCGGGGGTTGAGTCTGGAAAAATTGCTGCACTGTCTTTGATGGGGTGCAAAGGTTACGAACAGCGCGCCGCTGAAATTAAGCAGTTATTCAGTCAACAACACGATTTTAAGCTTAGTTGCTAGGCTTAAATACGCTATTAAGATTGATTGTGTCAAGAAAGCTTTGGCGCAAGTCACGATGTTTGCCTCGCCGTACAGCATCGCGAAATTTAGCATCTATTGGTCGCTCACGCATTTCTTTTACAAGTATTAAGGCCATGCCACTTAAGGGTTGAAAAGGATTAGAATCTACTATCTTAATCGGCCCATAAACACCAACGTCTTCAAGAGCAAACGCAGCTTCTGCGAGAGCGGGCGCAACACCGTTTTCAAAACGATGGATCCATCCGAGCATCCCGCCACGCCGTCGGGTGCGGTCATCTTCTGAGTAGTCGTAGGCTAAGTCGTGAAAATCGCCTTGGCTTTTAATGCGATCACGGATTTCGATCAACTCGGATTTGGCTTCGGCGAAATCTAGATCTAGCTCACTAGTTTTTTCTTCGGTAGCGCGCAGCAAAATCCATCCGACATTGCGAGTAGCGCCGTGCTCGTTTTCGTATTGTTCAGCAAGTTCGCCAGAGAGGTCGTCAAAAAAACTTTCAGGCATTACTTTTTCGGACAGCAAGCGCAAATAACCAGCAACGCGCAATTCGTCAGATTCGAGCACGGAAGCCACTGTCATGCCTTTAGATTCGAGCAATCCCTCATAGGTCGCACCACCATAAGCTGGATTTTCATTAACCCGCTGACGACGCCACTCAATCTCGTCATTAAGGATGTCGTCAGTCAGCGCAAGTTTATTTGTCGCTGCCCATTGTGGCATTGCAATAGTTAAAACCATTTGCTCGAGGCGATCCTGTAATTCGGTGTTGGGCATAGTTCGCCGCATCACACGCCCTAGTTGTTGTTCGCTTACTCGGAATGGTGGGGCGTCAAGCGCCATGCCTGGAGGAGCAGATTTCGACAGTTCAAGTAACTGGTTTAGTTTGTCAGTTGACCATTCTTCAAGTTGCTGCGCGCTAACGCTTTGAAACACGCTAAGCCCTAAGCTATTGCGCACTAACTGTTCGTGAAGAATCGAGTCGCCAATAAGTTTGCGAAACTCACTCATTTCAATGCCGCGCGATGACAGCAAATTGTCGACGCTCATGCCAGCAGCTTCAATTTCTTTTGTTGCAGCATTGATGCGCTCGTCGATTTGCTCTGCTGTAGCGACCAAGCCAAGGTTGGCCGCTTCGACAGAGACAATCTGCAGACGCAAAATATGCACTAATGCTTCGGCGCCACTTTGCTGATGTCGTGCGTCTGCGCCTAAGTGGCGGTCAAAGCGCTCGGCGGTAATTTGACCGCCATCGAAAGTAGCGACAATTTCTGGAGCAGGGTCTTGTTGGCTCGCAATGGCACAGCAACTTAGGCTGAGGAGGGCGGAAACTAGCATGGGGCACAGCATATAGCTGCGCCCAATATTTGCTAAGCAGCAGGCTTAGTTTTGAAGTGAACAGCGCCAGATTTCCAGCTAGCATTTACTTCAGCGCCCCGCGCCATCTCGCCGTCAAGTATAGCATTCGAAAGCGGCTCTTCAATCAAGCGTGATATTGCACGCCGAACTTCGCGAGCGCCGTATTCTTCGCTGTACCCTTCGCCAGCGATAGCACGACATAAGGATTTATTCCATTTAAGATTTATGTTTGCGCCTTGCATGCGGCCTTGCAACATTTTCATTTGCAATTCTGCTATGCGCAAGCAATCATCTTTATCGAGTGAACGGAATGTTAGCACTCCATCTAAACGGTTAAGCAACTCTGGCTTAAATTTTTCTTTTAGCGCCATCTGGGTTATGTCAACAAGCTCGCTTTGAGCTAGTGAATGTGGCTGATCAAAACCAAGGCGTGAAGTGGCTTGAGAGTAGTCAGCTGTACCGACATTAGATGTCATTAAAATTAAGCATTGACTGAAATCTACGGTTGTTCCTTTAGAATCTGTTAAGCGACCATCGTCGAGGATTTGTAGTAACATGTTATGCAACTTGTCGTGGCCTTTTTCAATTTCGTCAAATAACACTATGCTGCGTGGGTTTTCCTCAATAGCTGAGGTGAGAACTCCGCCTTCACTATGTCCAACGTATCCTGGAGGGGCACCGATTAATTTTGCAGTCTCATGAGGTAAAGCATATTCTGAACAATCGATGCGCACTAATTTGCGACCATCCAGTAAGTGTCGTGCCACAGATTTGGCTAACTCAGTTTTGCCAGTGCCGGTGCGTCCTACTAACAAGAAGCTGCCGATTGGGCGTTCGGGGTCATTAAGGCCAACAGCGGCTTTACGAATGCTGCGACATATTTTGTTTACAGCATCATCCTGGCCGACTAACTCCGATAACACGTTGTCTTGCAACTTACTCGCGAGTTCACTAAATCGCTGTTGCTCACATTCTGTTTCAGCGCCTTCATCTTCAGTAGCAGGCAATGCAACCGAATGAATTTCAAGACCCGGGTTGACGTCCACGCAAATTTGATAGAGGAGGTCTTCGGCGGCCATGCTGTCTTCTGGGTAAATAGCGTGCACCTTTGGCATCACTTCATTTTCTAAGTCAAGGATGAAATTGTTGACAATGTACTGACGGTAGTCACGACGCGATGGAGTTTGTGCAGAGGCTATTTCAAGTTCTGGCATGCTGCTTTCATTGCAAGCGATGCGAACGCGGATGAAACCATCGATTAAATCGAAGTATTTGTAAACGAGTGATGAGTTTTGCATGATGTGTTTGCCTTGTGGCTATTTGTATTTCGGCCACTGAGTGCATGTCCCTTTAATTTAGAAAAATGATTTTTTTTGACTCAAGATGGCACTATTAGTTAGCCGATGTAGAGTATTGACCAATGTCTGACTCTGCCTCCGCCGACGACCAGCAATTCTTGGCTCTACTCACTTCTCGTGGTTTTTTATCGCGAGAACAGGCTGCAGAGGCGCTGTCAAGTGCCGCGACGCTCGGTTTTGAACAAGCGGTAACTAAAATTACGGCTTTTTCTTCTGCTGACATTGAATATCTGCGGCAAACCCGTGCAATGCGCGAACCTCGGATTCCGGGGTATACCATTGAAAAACTGTTGGGGATAGGCGGCACTGCCGAAGTTTACGCGGCGCAGCGAGACAAAGATTTTTCGCGTGTGGCGTTAAAGATTTTGCGTCCTGATTTGGCGCGCAACAAAACCGCCTCTACGCAGTTTGTTAAAGAAGCAAAATTATTGCAAGATCTAGAAGTGCCGCTGGTCGTTAAAGGCCTGCGTGTTTTTCGCTTTATGAAAACCTTGGTTCTAGAAATGGAAAGGGTACCTGGCCAAACTTTGCTTGAGTGGCTAGATCAAGGACGCAAGTTTTCTGAGTCTGAGGCGCTCGACATCATTTGTGATGTGGCTGTTGCGCTGGAAGGCATGCGTGAGCACGGGGTAATTCATCGCGATTTGAAACCAGGAAACATCATGCTTGACCGTGATTCAAATGTAAAGCTGATTGATTTAGGCTTTGCCGGCGAAGGTCTTTCAGGTTCACACGGCGAAGGCACAACTATGGGCACCGCAGCTTATTTAGCGCCAGAGCAGGCTAAGGGCCAGAATGACTTAGATGGTCGAGCTGATATTTATTCACTTGGCGTCACCCTATACCACTTGGTGCTTGGTGAATTGCCATTCGTGGCTTCAGACGACCAAGAGTTGTTACGGATGCAAGTTCTCGATTCTTTAAAAGGCTCGGCTATGAAAAGTGGCAAGGTCTCACCAATGGTTCATTATTTTCTAGAAAAGATGATGGCTAAAGATCGCGATGTGCGTTATTCGTCTGCACGAGAGCTGATTGACGATCTCGAAGACCACTTAGATGTCGATTAGCTTTAACGCTAGCAGCCTTGCAGTTTCCCTTTTATTTTAATTGCCACCGTTGCGGAAATTGCTGCCGTGTCGGACATGGACATGTCTGGATAGAGCAGGAAGACATCGCCGAAATGGCGGCCGCAAAGCAGATGACGTCCAAGGCTTTTGTTGATGCTTTTGTCTACTCTATTGACGGCAAGTTGTCGCTGCGCGAAGAGGCAAATGGCGCATGCTCTTTACTCGATGGCGATAATAGCTGCTCAATTTACGAGTGCCGTCCTGAGCAGTGCGGTTCATTTCCGTTTTGGCCCCAACTGGCTAAAGACTCTCCAGCATTAGATTTGGCCAGTGCCTACTGCCCAGGCATTCAACGCTTTCCCTCAGTTGAGCTGGCCAGAGTAGTTTTGCCCCAAGTGGCAGGTGTTTTGCAAAGCTACGCAGAATTTTCCCTCGACGCAGAAGCTGGCGAAAGTGGCGAGCGTTGGGCGACATCTCTCGAAATCGATTTGTTTATCAGCTCAAAAATCGAGTTGCGTGGCGTGCAATGGCCGCATAGTCAGCAACTTCGCCGTGATTTAGAAGAATTAGCGGCAGATAGTGGCTATCCTTATAGTGTGTCCCCATGGCAGCAGTTGTTGACAGACCGGCAATCTGGCTGGCAAGAATTAGGAGGCCTTCCGCAAATAGTTCATGAATAATAGTAGCATTAAATTAATAATGCGCGTCGCTGCGTTTCTGGCAGTGGCCGCAGCGACTTATTTCTTTTTTATGCGTGATGCTGTCGATATTGGCAATGCTGATCTATCAAAAGAGGTTTTGAGTTTTGTGCGCAGTGATTCTGAAGTTGATAGTTCTGAGCAGAACAGCAAAGAGCAGCTTATGGCCGTGCCAAGTAGCGGCGTTGACCCACCGTTAATCGAGTTGCACAATGCGGCTTTGGCGTCATTAAAGCAAAAAAAATATCGCAGCGCATACCAGCAGATGCAGCAACTCTATCAGCTTGAAGGTACCCCTTCGCCAAAGATGGCGGTTAATGCTTCGCGGGTGGCCGGACATTGGGCGCGCGAATTGCAGCGTGAATATAAAACGGAAGATGCCCTGCAAGTATGGCGTAAGGCGGTAGAGTGGCACCATGATGCAGGGCATCCTCAGCTGGCTTTGGCGCGATTGTTGCTGCGAATGACTGAGGTTGAGCAGGCCTTAGAGGTTGTAGTGGCGGGCTTAAGCGAGTTTCCTGAGCATGTGCAGTTATTGATGTTGCGTGGCGAAATAGCCTCGTTGATGGGCGATTCTCAATTGGCGGTCACCCAATTCAAAGCGGCGGCAGCTTTGCAGCCTGATGATTTGGCTTTGGCCCAGCGCTTGACCCAATTGGAAATTGAGGCGCGGGCATTTGCTGATTATTTATCAGCGTCAACATCTCATTTTGAGAGTTCTTTTGATAGTCAGAACCCAAGCATGGTGCGTAATATTGACGATTTGCAGCAAGATCTCGAGAATGCGTGGTTAGACGTTAGTGGCATGCTCGGCATCATTAGTGACAGGCGAATAGTCGTGTTGTGGTTAGCGGCTGAAGATTATCAGGGGCAGGCGCCAGATTGGTCGGCGGGTATTTACGATGGGCGCATCCGGGTTGTTGTTGATGATTACCCAGAGCGGCGTCCGCAGCTGCTGGCCACCTTAAAGCACGAATTGACTCATGCATTATTGCATAGTACTGGCATAAAGCTTCCTACTTTTATTCAAGAGGGGTTGGCGCAATTGTATGAACCACGGCCTGTTGAGCGTATTCGCGAGTCCTACCTAGTTGATGACGACTTGCCATCCTTAGAGCAGCTGCAAGGCAACTGGACGTCATGGACGGATAATAATCAGGTGCAGGTTGCTTATGCATATGCTTTGTCCCTGTGTGATTTTGTTGTAGAGCATTACGGCGACAATGCCTTTGTGATATTATTGGATAATATGCGCCATCAAGATTTGTTAAGTGCATGGCAGGCGACTTTCGGTGTGGCTTTAAGCGATAGTGATAAGTTGCACCGCCAGTTTTTGACTGAATAGTATTGTGTATCAGGGCTTGGTCGATTGCGTCTACCTCGCATGAAGGTAAATGAAGAAATAACCGATGCTTTGTGTTTGCCAGAGTTAAACGCAAAGCAGTTGTATTTATGTACTGGGTTGTCAGCTCACGAAATATCGCTACGTTTTGGCTATGGCATTGAAATCGCGCGGCGCTTGTCAGCATCTTTGCAGTTGGGCAAAATGGCTGCTGATAGCCAAGTCGAGTTACTCACTCATATAAGCAATGGCAATGATGTTTCAGATTACATGCGCAAATTAATTGGTTCAGCTAACACCGAGGTGTTTTATGCAATTTACTTGAATGCCAATGGTCGGGTAATACACCAGCAAGAAATATCGCATGGCTCACTAACGGCAAGTTTGGTGCATCCGCGCGAGGTGCTGCTTCCTGGGGTTACTCATAGAGCTGCTTCTTTTATCGTGGCCCATAACCACCCTTCAGGTGATCTCGAACCTTCGGCCAACGATAAAGCGCTTACCCGGCGTCTTGCGAGGGCGGGTAAACTAGTTGGCATCGAGATGCTCGACCACATTGTGGTTTGCAAGCATGGCCACTATAGTTTTTGTGCCCATGGCTTACTATGATTGGCGGCAGTGTGCAGCAATTGCTATTGCGCTTGGTCCTGCTGCTTCAATGCGTAAGATAGTTGGGCCGATACTAGCTAATAGGGCGCCTTGATTGACAAGCCACTGTTCTTCAGCAGGGCTAAAGCCTCCTTCGGGGCCAACGATTAGCAAAAGTGGTTGGCTGTTGCCCGCAATAGCCGACATTAGGGGCTTTGCTTGTGGGCTAAGGCATACAAAAAGATGGTCGTGGTAGGTGCTAGCTAAATCTTGCAAGCTAAGCATTACATCGTCGATTATTGGCAGGTCAGGACGCCGGCATTGCTGACACGCCTCTTTGGCTATTTTGTTTAAGCGTTTTGTCTTGCTTGGCGACAATTCGTTGCGGCCAACGACGCTGCGCTCGCAACGTAAAGGTGAAATTCGTTTTGCACCTAGTTCGGTGGCGCGGCGAATAAGGTCGTCGCCACGACTACCTTTTGGCCACGCGCTTGCAAGACTAATATTGTCAAGTTCTATTAAGGGGCGTTTGCATCGGCCAATTACTGAAAAAGCATTATTTTCAGTCAATTCAACGGTAACTCCGGGCCCGCTATTGGCTAAAAGTATCAGCCTGCTGCCAGGTGCAATACGCAGAGCTCGTATATGCCTAACTAATTCGACAGAACCTTGCCAGTGCTGGCAATCAGCAGCTGGTAGCTCGTCCACAAAGAAAAATCTACTCATGATGGTGGTAACCGTCGGTTATTACTCGTGTTAGTATAACTCGAGCATTTGCCATTAGCATACGCGCTAGCGTATGCTTGCAACGCAATAACTGCACCCCTTTCCCTTATGGTTCAAATAGAGATTCAAGACGGTCCTGATGCCGGCAAGACAATTAGTCTTGCCACCGGTAGCCATTCAGTTGGTCGCGCTGCAACAAACGACGTGGTTCTGGCTGCTAACTCTGTATCAGGTAAGCATTTACAGATAAATGTCGACGAACACGATACAGTCGTTTTCAAAGACTTAAATTCAACAAACGGCACCTTTAGTGGTGGAATGAAAGTGGTTGAAGGCGAGTGGTTTGCAGGGTCCGAGCTAGTCATTGGCAATATAGGTATTAAGTTAATTGACGACACTGATTCGCATCGACGTTTGCGCGACGAAGTTTTAGAAAAGAAAAAGTCTAGTAAGGTGGCAATAACAATTGCATTCTTGGTGGTCGGAGGCGTGGGCGCATTCGGTTACTTTCAATATTTTGGGACGGCGAGTGAGGTCGCAGTTGATGCGTCTGTTGCCAACCCTCAGCGAGCGAGCCAAGCTGTTAGCTACGATCTTATTGATAATTTGGGTGATTTTAATGACAGCCAAGATTGGGTTATAAGTAAGGGCGCAATAATTAAAGATGGTGTTCTAAGGGCGGCAGATGCCCCTGCTCAAGCGAATTTAAGCCGCGCGTTTTTTCTTGAATCTAACTCAATAAAACTTAGTGCAAAAACTCAAGGCGATTCCTTTCTCGAAATTACTTGGGGTGAAGATTCTAATCACGAGCAACCATTAGCTGTTTGGCGTAGTGAAAGCCTTGCAGCAGACTCAGTAATGTCGTTCCCGCCACTTGCAAAATGGATTAAAGTTAGTGTGCAGTTAAGTGCTGGCGCACAACTAAGTGAGTTGCGCATTGAATCTTCCGATGCCAGTGCGTCCTCGTCTAAAATGTCTATGGCGACGGCTTACTTTGATGGAGGAAACCTCGCGGTAGTTGCAAATGACGCTTTGGCTTTTAGTCTGTCCAGCACTAGTGGTAAGTGGCAAGTCGACCCTTCGTCCGCTAAGTTGGTAGGCAGCAGTAAGGGCAAGGTAATGATGCAGTTTAGCAATCAATTCCTTAGTGGCGATTCAGGTTTGCAGGTACTAGCTTCTGGCGGACCAATAGTTCCAAGTGCATCGATGACTATTGATAGACCCGCCGGGCTGTTGTGTGGTACAGAAATCGAGCGATATTACTTCGACTTTGACCGTGCTAGCAGTGTAACCGGTAACTTGTCACGCTTGCGAGTTGACGACATCGAATATTTTTCTTTAGTGTGGGACATGACCGAGCCACTAACCCAAGCAGCTCGCGAAATGCAAATTATTAATTCAGCTTTGAATTCGGGTGACGACATTGCATTATTAAACGCATGTCAGCGTTTGCTTCGCAGTTATCCACTTAAAGATGAGAACGTTAATCGAGCGATAATCTTGGTGCGCGAAACAATGGCGCGTGGCAAGCGCGAGTTGGCCGATTTGCAACAACAAGCAAGCGGTGCTCTGTTTGTAGGGGCGTCTCAAGTAATGCTTGACTTAAGCGATGCAGCTGCCGCACTTGGTTTACGTTTTGAAGGCACAGACATTCAAAACCAAACACAGGCATTGTCTGAGCTATTGCTAGATGTGGTCGAACGTGATAGCTCATACTTGCTTGAGCAACGCAATGAGTATTACTCACGGGTAGTAAATGCAATTAGCCCAGTGTATCCGCAAATTTCTATGTGGTTGAAGGAGGTCAAATAATGGCTGTAGGTACGGCTTTAGATTTAGGTTCATATCGAGTGCGATTTGCTGCGGCGAAATCCCACAAAGGAGATGTCTCATTGCAGCGTTATGTGAGTGCTGCACCAGAAGTTGGCGAGAGCTCTGCTGAAGCAGCCCAGAGCATGTTTGTCGCTGATAGCAAGCGCACAGGCTCGCTGCGGGTGGGGCTTACAGGCTCTGATTTGATGATGAGGTATTTGCCAGTGCCGATTGTTGAAGACTGGCGCCTCGAGCGATTAATGGATTTTGAAATCCGCGAAATAGAAGACCGTTCTGGCTCTAGTTTGGCTTCATCATATAACCTGTTGCCAGTCCCGCAGGGTTTAGATGACGAAGAAACAATGCTGCTTGGTTTGGTCCGAGAAGATTTGCTCGATGACACAATGGCGCAGATGCCATCCTTGTCGGTGCAGGCCTTTTCGCCTAACGCGATTGCTCTTTATAATGCATATTTGGCCTTAGGTGATCACGAGCCTTGCACTACTTTGCTGGCAAGCCTTGGCAATGGCACTCTAGACTTGGCATTAGTGAACGGCACCAATTTGTATTTTGCGCGCTCGGTTTCAACAGCTCTGGCAAAGCGCAATCAGACATTGGCCACCGCTCTTGGCATTAATCAATCGCAGGCCGAGGTGTTAATTCATAAGCATTGCAATCTTGGATTGGCTTTGCGTACGGTGCAGTCGACCGATATCGATCGCGTTACCCGGCCGTTACTGCCGATGTATGAGTCACTGCCAACATTGTTGTCAGGGGTGGTGACTTTATGTAAAGCTCAAGCGCGATTAAGTGAATTGAATCTCGATCGAGTGTTGCTTACCGGCGGGGCCGCAGAGACTCAAGGCCTAGTTGACTTCTTGGCTGACCGCATGCGTGTCGATGTCTCGACCTGGAATCCATCTGCGATGATCGATATCGACGACTTGTCAGATGACGAAGCAATGCAATTAGAAGATGATGGCTGCGGCGCGACCGTGGCTATAGGCCTAGCTCTTGGTGCTGCAGATCCCAGCCTCTATGCTCTAGAGATTTTAACGTCAGCTGCTAAGAAAAAGCGCGAGTTTGCAGAGCGCGGCATTTTTCAGATTTTGATGGGAGTCGCTGCTGCTGCGTTTATCGCAATCAATCTTTTGGTGATGGGAGGGCTAGCAGATGATGCCGAGTCAGTATCTCGCAGTTTACGCCGTGAACAGCAAAAGAATAATCTCAATCATGAAACGGCCTTGGGCCTAATTGAAAACATAGAGCAGCGCAGCATTGTTTTTCACGACCTGCGTAACCGGAGATCGATTGGTGATAGCGCATTTAATTTCTTGAATTATTTGCAAAACAATTTGCCGGAAAGTTTGTGGGTAGATTCAGTAGTTATTCAGTTAGTCGATGGCAAAGATTGGCAGCGAGACAGCGAGCGAGTGCCAGTGTTTTTAGTGCGCGGGCGCGCCGAAGAAGATGTACGTGGCGCAAGCCGCGATTTCGCAGTGTTTACTGGCGAACTAGAAAAAATAGTTCCTGGTGGTCAGTCTGCAGTCAAGGCATCGTCGAATGCTCGCGGAAAATCTCTAGAGTGGTCTTTGCAAGCTCATTTGCTTCACCAGCCAACTAACGACCAACAGCCGGAGACTCTATAAATGAATATCGACGCATTTTGGCAAGCCAACCGCAAATTCATTTTAGGGTTTGTTGGTGGCATGATTGCTTTTTTCGTTTTACTGTCATTAATAGCAGGGCCGGCTACCGACAGGTTTGATGCCGCTGCTGGATCAGTGTCTAGAATGAAACGCGGTAGTTCTCGTAGCGCTCAATATTCGGTGGCGCAAGTTCGTGAACTAGAGCAAATCCTTGAACAACTTGATAGCGACATTGACGAGTTAACAGCTGCTGCGCTGCCACCGTTTCGCCAGCGCTTTCAGGTGCCGCGAGGTGTCGCTCCTGCGCAGCATTACATCGCATTGACCGGCGAGCTGCGTGACGAACTCATTGGTTGGGCATTACGTCATAACTGCCAAGTTGACGAATCGTTGGGTTTGCCGGCAGTATCTCCATCTCAGCCATTGGCAATTGAACAGCACTTGCGCGCGCTAGATGTTATCGACCGTGTAGTACGATTGGCAATTGCAAGCAATGCTTCAGAGATTGACAAGATACGAATATCACAGCAAAAGCAAATGCGTCGCGGGCGAAAAATGTCACCGTTATTAATTTCTCCCGTGAGTCTCGAGATTACCTTCGAGCGAGTATCTATGACCCCGTTTTTGCGACAAATAATTCTAGAGCAACATCAGGGCAACTCAATGGGCATTGTGGCACTCGAAGTTTTGCCGCCTAATCAAAAGAAAGGCGAGCAAAGGGTTCTTATTGATTTTGAACTAGGAATGCTTCCGCAAAGCGAAGAAGACGGAGGTGGCCAATAATGAAACGTGAACCAATAGTATTCATCATAGTCTTAGCAATTCTAGGGATTAAACTATCTTCATTGCTTTCTGAAAGCGTTCCTAGCGGGAGAATTCGACAGGGCAATAAGCAGCTAGAGCTATCTGCTACAGGGGCTGTTGATTTAGTGGCGAACTTAGCGAGTAACTCAGTTGGGCGTGACATGTTTTTGCGTCCGAGCGCCGATCAGCCGTTAGCCACATTACTCGTTCCTTTTCCGCGAGTTCCGGTGCAGTCAGTATTGTTGCCGCCGCCAACTCCAAGTCCAGGTACTCAGGCTCTTAGCAGTAACTTGTTTGTGCGTCCTTTTGCTTTGCCTGGCGATATCAACACACTGCCTGATTCGTCTACATCTGGCGAAGACCTAGCAACTGAAATTGATAGTGATATCGAAATTGATATGCATCAGGGCTATCGCGCTCAGTTCGATCATGTCCGTGTAAATGCTGTTACTACTTTTTACGGGCAAATCGTAAATGAAAAACGCTACGAGTTGCAAAATGGCGACAACTTGCTTTTTGTCGAGTACGATGTGACTAGCGGGCGTGAACGATTTAGCGTTAGGCCAATTGCGGGTGACGACTATCAATCATTCGGTTTTGCCGAGACTTTACGTAACAAGGTAGAGCTAGATTACCGTCAAGAACGGCGTGGTCTGTCTGCTGGTTCCTTGGCTCAGACTCACGATTTTGTTGATTGGTTATTGGCTAATGGCATGTCCGAGCCAATCGCATTCACTTATGCAAAAGATTTGGCTTTGCGCGCCGCAGAGCTCGATCCCAACGACCCTCTCAACTGGATGCACCTTGCGCAAACTTACGAGGCTACGCTCGATTTCGATCAAGCTTTTAGCGTTTATGCATTAATGGTTGGCGATTCTGTCGATGGAGAGTTCATCGAACTGTTGATTCAGGCAGGCTTGTCAGCGAAACGCTTTGCGCATATCTCTGAACCACGTGTGGCAATGGGGCTAATTTTGCAAAAGCTAAATTTGCGGGCTGCGGCGCGTAAACAATTTGAGCTAGCGATGGTTGTTGCTGATGGCACTTCACATGCACCAATGGCACTTGGCAATATGCTGTTTGATGAAGGGCTATACACTGCTGCGCGCGAAAACTTACAACGCGCTTACAATAAGCAAGCGAATCGTAGCAACCCATTGGGTATGCAAAATGGTTTAGACTTGGCTAGAGTGATGTTGGCCCAGTCAGACTGGAGTGCTGCCAGTGATCAATACTCAAGTGTCTTGTCCCTCGCAGTCGAAAACTCAGAGTTTAAAGCAAAAGCCTTGGCTGGCCAAATCACCACTCTTTATTTAGCAGGCAATTTTTCGGATGCTCAAGATGCAGCCGAACAAGCGATTATTGATGTCGGTGCTACTGCGCAGCTTCTCTATTTACGTGGCATTGCAACCGGTGCCAACGGTGGCGATATTGCTAATGTGGTCGCTGATTTGAATTCTGCAATTGCTGTGCAGCCACTACAAGCGGCTGACTATTACGCGGCTTTAGCTTTTTATAGTGGTATAGCAGGCGATGAAATTGCTGCCGAAACTGCTTTAGCCTCTGCGCTTGAACAATCGCCTAATCATTTTTATTCACGCTATCTGCATGCCTTTAGGTCTGTAGCTAATGGCGATTTACTTGGGGCGCAATCAGAATACGAAGACCTAGTTAAAGACAATCCAGACTGCGCAGCATTGCTGGCAAATTATGCATCGTTATTGCTTGAGCAACGAGCACACACCAAAGCTAAAGTGGCATTCTCGCGAATTGCAAGCCAGCTGCGCAGCCAAACATTGTCTGCATCAAGTAGCGAGGCTTGGGCTAACGTTAATGTGCGCGATGGAATAAACTTGTTAAGCCTTGGCGAATATGATCAAGCCTTGTCCGCCTTTGATTACAGCTTGTCACTCGATGACTCATTGCACGCAGCCCGTAACACGCGAGCCATCACCATGTATGCAAGTGGCGAGCTCGATGTGGCTGTTGCCGAATTTTCATACTTGCAAGATGCCCTGCGCGAAAACGTTGATCACGAGCAATATGTATATGCCTCGAAATGGCAAGCTCGTTTGCAAGAACACGATAAGTTGCGTCGCTGGACCGACGATTTTTCTGCACCACGTTTGCGCCCGGGATGGGATTTGCAAAATGGTGCCCGTGCAGGAATTGCACCGCGCCATGACGATGAAAAATTAATTATTGAAGGTCATCACGAGGCAGCTGCAACTACATCGGTGTCACGCTCGGTGCCCGGGCTTGCCTTCCGTAGTTTTTCTGGTGAACTTGAAGTGGCAGCCGCCCACCGCGGATCAGCAGGCATTGCAATTTCACTAATGAATCGCTCTAAGACAACTTGGTCTTTTGCACTCGAGCGAAATCGAGAGGGTCGCCTTAGTTATGCCATTAGCCGTGGCACACGCAGTGAGTCTAAAAACACGGACATAAACATTGCTGTTGGTGTTCCGATGACGGTTAGTTTTAGTTTAAACCGCGAACCTAAGCAGCCAATTCTTACGGTGCTTGTTAACAATCAAATCGTCTACTCAGATGAAGTGGTTGCATTGCGAAACCCAACAGGGCGCATGGAATCCTCGTTTTTCGCTGAAACGGCACACGCATTGCCTCTCGATGTCAGCCTCGATAATGTCGAGTTAATATACGCGCAATTAAAATGAAAAAACAAGTAGCTGGTTTTACCTTAATGGAGTTGATGATCGTTTTGGTTATCATCGGAATTCTAAGTGCTGCCTTCGTGGCTTTTGGTGGTAACTCTTTAGAAAAGGGCAAAGTTAAGGCGGCAAGGGCTAATTTACATGCTCTTTCGGCAATGATCGAATCTTATCGCAGCATTGAAGGAGAATACCCTACAGATTATTTGCCACCTAATTTGGCGGCAAATTCTTTTAATAATCGTTCTGAAGCTTTGTATGTTGCGCTGTTCTCCGCAGAATACTCTGGACAACGTCCTTCTCAAGATTGGTTGATTAATACTGATGGCGACGAAGCCACTCGTAATTCTTCGGTCCTCGGAACAAGAGAGCTCTTTGAAATTGGCGACGAATGGGATAACCCGATTGTCTATTTTGATAGCCTGCACTACAACGATCACCGCGCGACAATCGTAATGGTTAATTCTGATTTTGATTACGAGCAAGAAGTCATGCCGCATCGTAACGAGCGCACAAATTCTTTTTCGCGACCTAGTTCTTTTCAGTTAGTGTCAGCAGGACCCGACCAAGAGTTCGGTACCAGCGACGACATTTTTTCATTTTAAGATAGCGTGCACATAAAACGAAAATCATCTGCATTTACCTTACTCGAGTTAATGGTGGTGATGGTGATGATAGGCGTGGTAGCTGGAATCGGTATGGCTGGTTTCGATCGCATCGAACCAGGTAGGTCCAGCTTTCAAGCATCGATCGAAAATTTTATTGAGTCAAGTCGCGACCGTGCGCGCGCATCAAATCAAAGTGTAATAATAAGCGTTAAAGAATCTACAGATCAGCTTCCAGCGCGATGGCAACGAATGGTGTTTCGCCAGGTGTTTGAGGCTAGCTTTGAAAGCATGGCTAGCAGTCGCGAGGGCATTGCAATACAGGGGCAAGCGCAGTTGCAAGTTGCCGGGCGCTTTGGGGCGTGCCTAGACCTATCGGAAGGCGGGGTCGGGGTAGTGGCAGGGCGTGGAAATCCTCATTTGAGCGACGGCTTTGTCATTGATTTAGACTGTTATCCGACAGATGTCAAATCCGGGAAAATCCTACAGTGGCCAGGTGTTGTGACCATCGAGCAAGGAATAAACGGAGTGCTGTCAGCAAAAATTCGCGCTGGCGATGGCGAGTTTTTTAGTAATACCGTGTTAGAAAGTCCGGCTGCTACTTTGCGCGCTAATCGTTGGCAGCATCTGCGGTTGGTTGCTGCTGATGGTCAGTCTGAATTGTATGTTAATGGTAAATCTGTGGCTAAAGTTAATTTGCCACGTTACCTATCCAGCGCTCAAGACGCGCCGGCCTTTGGCGACGCTGATTATCCATGGCACGGTAAAATCGACGAGTTTAGTGTGCAGTCTCGGCAAATTGAATTGGGGCCGCAGGTGCCAGACGACTTACAAATTGGTTTGTCAACAAAAGAGATTACTTTCAATCGTTTTGGTGTACTGGCTAAGCAGCATTCAGACCCAGTTATGGTTAGTGTTAAATCATTCTCTGAAAGCTTGGCCGAATTTGTTGTCGGTCGTTTTTCTCAAGAGGTGTTTGAGTGAAACTTTGCCTGGTCAACAGTCAGTCACTTTGGGTGCAGCGCGGCGCGGCATTAATAATCGTGCTTATGTCTTTAGCATTGTTGTTTGCTTTAGGCGTTCCGTTTTTGTTTGCTAGCCGTGTTAGATCAGAATCTTCTAACGAGGCCATCTATCGCGTGCAAGCAAGGGTGGCTGCGCAGTCGGCATCAAAATATATTTCACTTGAGCAGGCGCAAACCCATCCGGCACTTGATGCCACTCCTCTTTACGATGCACCAAGCGAATGGGATGGCAGCTCTTTAGGCCCATTACCGCAATCTTTGGGTGAGCAGTTTTCGCGATCGCGCGAATCGTGGGGCGTAGAAATAGAAAGTATGCAATCTAAGATTTCGCTTGCTACTGCGCCAACTATGCTTCTGCAGAACTTAGTGCATCCTTGCTATTTGACTCGTAGTGTTAGTCATGCTGAAACTACTTTGCCGGTTACATCTACTGCAGGGTTTCCCGATAGCGGGGTCTTATCAATTTCCGGTAACTGGGTTGTTTATGGCGCAAAAAATGCTAACGAATTTTTGGAGATTGCTGCCGACCTAGACCCGCCAGGAGATCTTGATAATACGAGATTTAGAGAGGGGCGTTTTGTAGCCGATCCGCGAGTGCAAGCAATTGCTTTATCAAACTTAGATATCGACGGCTATTCGCCACCAGAATTTTATGCTGATGCGCTCGAGTTTGATTTTGGCGACCAAAATAATTTGTTGCCAGCTGCCGACCGAGAATATTTACAACAACTTAGTTGCCTGAGTAGCGGAGCTTATGGGGCGGCTTGGTGGCAACCTGGTTCGTTTATGAATCGCGAATTAGATTACGAGCAACCTGACCTTGTTTCTATTGATAGCAATTTGTTGGTGAATGCCGGCAGCTATGTGCGCTTAGAAAATAACGAACAAGATGTATTCGAGTCTCTCGTTTTGGCAAGCAACGGCAATGTTGTTCGACTGGCATCAGAGGTGCCAGAAGAATTTACGGCATTCAATACGCGGGTAATGCCGCTGTCACGCGAGCCAGTTGACATTAATTCTTGTCGTCCAGAAATTTTGCAGGCTTTGGTCACTGGTTTGCAATTGCGCACACTGCAAGTTGCATCAACTGCTCAATACACTGGTGACGGTAATCGTGATTGGGTTACACCATCTGAAGCATCGGCTGTTGCGCGCGCCATCCTAGATGCGCGGCCCTTGCAAGGCCCTGACGATTTGTGGGAAAGGGTTTTGGCGCCGCTAGCTCTAGAACAAACTATTTCTGATGTAGATAGTTGGATGATCTTTCTTAATAGCATCGATCCAAATCATGCTTGGTTGCGTCAATCAACCACAGGGTTTGGTTACCGCGCCGGACTGAAGTTTCAGCAGCGAGTTAATGCGGCAGTGCGTTCGCGTCTTGGCAGAACCCTTGCGCGATCTTCGGCTAAGCAGGTGTTGCAAGTTGCGCCAGCAGGGCAGTTGCTCGAGGTGGTACATAATCAGCTTCGATTCGAAGACTATTCTATGTGGCAGCGCGGAATGCATGGTGTGAGTTCATTACCTAATGATATCGGTTCTTTGGCGACACAGTTTTGCGATTCGACGGCGTCCATCTCTAAACGGCTTGGGACGATTCAAAATGTTATGCGCATGCAGCCTGATGCCGAGCCAGAAATCTCGGCATTGATTCCTACGCCGGCGCGCACCGACAATGATGCGCCTTACGGGGGAAGCGGGCTGACCGACCATTTTGATTACACCGAATCACCTTTAGGCTACGAGTTCGATACGCATGGCCCCTTGTTTACCACAACTGGCGATTGGAATATTGGCGACGGTGTGATTAGTGATGATGGCCCTCTACATATTCAGGGCTGGTTCTTTGCGAACTCAACTAGCGATTCAACTTTGTTCGATTACACATCCGATTACACCGATCGTAATCGAATATCAGCTTCATTCGAGCAGGGTGAATTGGTGGTTCGCTGCTACGGAACACATGGCGAAGATTCTTTTGACATCGACGGTCTTAGCGAATGCATTACAACCCGCATCGATCTCGCCGAACATGCGATTGACGGCCGGTGGTTTCATTTGTCAGCACTATTGCGCAATGAATCAGCACGCGGATTTCAAGTTTGCCTCGACGGTGTGCCGCGTGGAGAAATTGATGGCTTTACTCATCTAACCCAGGCAGTTGCTGCACATGTGCCTGGCAGCCCGTCCGAGATAATTGCTGTTGAATCTACAGCGGGCTTTCCTAGCCGCGGTGCAATTAGAATTGGCAATGAAGTGATAGAGTATTCGGCTATTACAGAAAGCACCTTTATTACGGAACGCAGTTCGAGCGATTTTATCGGTGGTAGAGCTGCACGTGATGCCACCGACGAATTGGCGCTTTCATTAGATAGCTCTCATCCGATGGGCTCAGCAGTCGAAGTCTATGGTTACTCCTCAATTTTGCTTGGCGACATTGCGCCAGGTGGTTTCGGCATTAGCGGCGATGTCGGGCCATGGTCAGTTGCAAACTGTGCCGCTGGCGTTGAAGATATTATTACCGTCCGCGAGCTCGGAGTTCGGCCATTCCCTATTGGCAAAGGAATATCAGCGTCTTACCTAGGGCCAATTGAATTGTCAGTTTGTGATCAGGCGCCGTCCGATTTGTTCTTTTCAGAGGCATTTCAGTCAGATGGCGGATACGCACTGATTTGGCAGGCCGGCGTTCAGGGTATGGTTTGGGGTTTAGACGGAAGTAGTTTGTTGAACATCGACGATGAATCGCGAATTGCTGGCATGGAAGTAATTAAGTATTCTTCGCGGATTGACAACACCTTAACTATCTCCGAGCGCAACGTTGTGACTCCGGGGATTGAGGATGCTCCCACTGGTGTGATAGGTCTGAACGGAACTTCATTCGTAATGGAATTCGAAGATTATATTACGGTTGGCGCAGATGGTCTCGAAGCTAACGAATCGCTGCCTCACAATGTATATATCATGCCGATAGGTGTTCGCGCGAGCGGGGCTTCGAGTCTGACTTATCCTCAACCTACTGCGAGCACTCATTCTGCTTTTGTGCAGATTGCTGCCAACAACAACCCTGGCAACACCGAGTGGGTGAGATACGACAACATCATCGACGGCGATTTCTTGCGCGACGAGTACGCCGCACTGTTTCGAGTTATCAGCCAGGTTTCATCGCAAGAAACAATCGACGGTGGCCCAGGAGGTCCGCCATCACCTGCGGCTGGCGGTCAAGATGGTGCCAGTGACGAGTCGTCGACAACTCTATGGCAAGACCCTCTTGTTGGATCGGACTATTTGCTACGCCCAGTAATCGGGGTGCCTGAAGACAAAGAAGATTTTATTAACATTATGGAAAGCGAGTATTCATTCCGCGGAGTGAACGGAACTTTCGACCATGCTCACCAGTCCGGAGAAAAAGCGATACCGGTATTTAAAACTTTGCGCGCTCCCGGAGCAGCCTCTCTTTATTCCGATCCTGGTTATGGATTTATCGGCCGCCTCGATCGCGTCGCAATAATGCAAGCCGGAGAAACAAGCGACCCGCTGTGGTTTGAAGTGCAATGGGCTACCCCGGCGCGCATTGAAGATACAGGAGCTGACCCCACGGCAACTTACGTTGCCTTCTCCGAGCATCCAGGCTTGCCGTTTCTCGGCTCTGACTTGACGGCCTTATCCCAAAGCATGGATGGCCTCGATTTGCGCAATTACAATCGTATTGTCAAATTCCCCAACTTTGAACGCCCGTCATCATTAGCATTCTTAAATGTCGGAGTTGATTCAGCAGGCCTTAGCCCAGCATTTAGTGGCTTTGTCGATGAGTTTGCTGTGCATTCAACCGGTGGTTTTGGCTCGCCATCAGACTTTTTCTCTTGTGGCGGTTTTTACTTAGACGAAGATCTCACCCAAAACTCAGAATCTTTCGTGCAAGTGAATGAGTTTGATTTTTCTCTAAATAATTATCGGGTTAGCATTCCAAATGCCACGGCCGGTGACTACTTAAATATGCTACCACCATCAGGTATCATCGATATTGATGGCGAGCGTATCGCTTATTCAAGCATTGAAGGTTCAAGCGGCCAAATAAACATTGCGCCTAACGGACGTGGCTTGCATGGCACCGAGCAGCGCGGCCATGCCTCGGGCGCGAGGGTGCGCATTGTCGACGGGCGTCTAGCAACAGCGCTGAACTCAGATCTTGATGCCGGCTCGCACACTTTCGAACTTGAAGATTCATCCACTTTGTCACAATACAGCATGCTGTTAATTGATGAAGAGCTTATCTTTGCCCCAATGCGCGGCCGAGGACTTGAGCTAGCAATGCCGAGATTGCGCGACGACGTGTCTGACCAAGCTGGAAACGGAACATTACGTGGACGCTTTGGAACGGCAGTCAGCTCGCATAGCGCCGGGGTTATTGCCTACGATTTTCCTACGCGGTGGCTCGACCTTTATGCACCACAATCAAATAGCGGTTTGTCTGCATGGTATCAATTTAGCATGACTCAACCCAATGCATACTGGCGGTCAATCGGATTCGAAGTAGAAGGCGATGCCGATAACTCGCAGGTGCAGTTGCTGGTACGCTCAGGTGATGCCGATTTCGAAGATGACCCATCTAAAACGCATTACCTAAAACAGTTTGACAAGTCGTCATCATCGGCAAGTGAAATGTTAGAGCTTGGTTTTTTAAGTGACCACATTGACTTCAGGTTCATGTTTGATTGGCAGCCCGGCGCATTTGACGCCATAGATTTCAACGCCTACGGCTGGACTCAAGCGCCAAGAATCCGCCAAATTACCGTCGATTATTTAGCTGAAACTGTAGTCACCCAAGATAGTGAGGTCGTTGAGTGATCATAGTTAAATCCCAGCGCGGCATGACACTGTTAGAAATAATGATAGCTTTGTTGCTGTTAGGCATGCTTTCGACTTTCGTCATTAATGTGGTAGATTCGGTGGTCGGCTTGTGGCAACAAGGCGAGCGCCGCGGACGTGGCGATTTGGTTTATGCTAATGTTGCTGAGCGCCTGCAAAGTGATTTAAGGGCGACGCATTTAGGCGAACGCGGTTGGTTTATCATTGACGATTATGTCGCGCGTCCTGCGACAGACGACGCCGCTGAGTGGCGCTTGCCGCGCCTCCGTTTTCTTGCGCAAGGGTCTAATTTGCTGCCGCAAGATTTAAACGGCACTCGAGCTGTAGAAATTATGTGGATCGCAATTCCTGAAAAAACTCTCGGGACGCGATTTGCAAAATTGCTAAGAGTGGCTCAGTTCGAAGAGGTCAGCTCTAGCTTGCGAAAAAGTGAAACAGCCCTTGCTGCCGCGCGCGGAGAAAATTCAACAACAATTATTGATGGCGTTCTTGATTTGAAATTTTTGGTAGGCACTAGCGCAAATAGTTTTTTGTCAGAAGCTAATTCACAAATTAACTTTCCACCTAGTATTGAAATGCAGGTCGAACGTGTGTCCGGAAATGCACGCCATAAACCACCGCGCCTTGATGTTGCGATTGCACAAGAAAATACTCCTGCAATCTTGCGTGGGGTAGCACCATTAAAGATGCCGCCTATGGCATTAATTGAAGACGAATGGGTTGGGGTTGGCGGCAGTTTCCCTAGAATAAGTTTGGTGTCACGTGCTCAGCGTTCAACCATTGCGTCTGCTCACGATGCCTCTAGCTTTATGTACTTTCCAAGTAATTATTCATCGCGCCATACCTTACTAAATTATGGACGGAGGGCTGTGCGATGAGTAATCCTTCAAAGTCAGGGTTTACAATTATTGAAGTCTTAGTGGCTATATCAATTTTCATGTTCGGTATTTCCGCATTGCTTGGTCTGTTCCATGTCGGTGGAAATTTTGAGCAGCAAGCCAGGGTTAATGCCGAGTTAGCACCAGCAATCGAGCCTTTAATTAATGATTTACAACGCACGGCATTCACTTACGACGCTCTAACAAACAGCTATCAGTTAATGCAATTCGTAGGTGAACAGGTGCCGCTCGCTCCAGCATACAAGTACGATTTATTCGTCGAGCCAATTAGCGGCAGGTCAAACATGCGCAACGCTCAGCTGCGTTTCTACAAAAAATCTCCAGAACGGGTATTATCACGGGTGTCATTTGTGCTCCTGCGACAAGTCCCAATTAGCCTTCAACTGCAACAACAATGATTACTTCATTCATCCTACTAGGTGGCATGCTGCTACCGATCCAGCAAAACGATGAGGTCGTGCGATTGCACGATGGTCGCGTATTAATCGGTGTTATTGAAAGCCACAACTTAGACGGTTTTGAATTCATCTCAGCGGTCGACAATGGTCGGCTCAATTTAGTCTGGACAGATTTGTTCCCAGGAGAATCAAAACGATTGCATGAAGTGTTCGGGTATTCAAATGAAACAGTCACACCTATGGCTGTGGCACAAAGAATATTATTGACTAGCGGTAAAGAATTAATTGGTCGGGTGCTTAGTGAAACTAATTCAACAATAGAATTTAGAGTGCGAGACACGCGCTCTACATTTCCCAAGCAGTTGCTGGCTTCGCCTGTAGAAAACATCACTGTAGAAGCTTCTAGTATTCTGACAGCCGAGCAGTTCTATGCCGAACGAGTTTTGCTTGTCGACACAGCTGACTCAATTGCCAACTATAATTTTGCAAAAGAATTAGAGGTTATGTTGGCTTTCGAGCATGCCCAGCAGCATTATTTGCAGGCGCTTGATATTGCTACTACCCAAAATGATTCACCTTTAATAAGCCGAACCAATGGTGCGCTTAGTCTTTTAAAAGAGCTGATTGCAAATCAAGAAGAAGTTGCAGCACTTGAGAATATTAAGCAGTTAATGTACCGCCAGCACTTCACGAACGCCGAGCTCGAATTACTTCAGTACGATAGCGATTTCCCTGCTGCCGCCTTTAAAGGAGAGTTCAATTTGCTGCGCGATAAGTTTGAGATTGAGCGTGAAAAAGCAATAATTAACTATTTACGCCGCCATTGGTTTATGCGAGTGATGGCCGTTTTACGCAAGCAGTCTTTAGACAAAAACGCGCGCCTTGATTCTTTGATAACGTGGGTTGAAAGCGAAGTTCCGCAGCTGGTTCGTCAGCAATTCATCGAAGAATTAGAGTATATGCACGATTCTTTAACGCAAGACATGATTACAGAATTATGGGCTTCGCGTTTAGATTATTCATCTAATTCGCATACTGCAGGATACGGCGATGGCACCTGGATTCTCGGCGCTGATCGTGCGCGAAGTGGCTTGACTGCAAGCGCCGAAGACGCCGCAGAGCAAGACGGTAAAACTGAGCAACAGCGAGAGATGGAAGAGCGCATGAAGCGTTACCTCGACAATCTTAAAACTCAACAGCGGGCCACTGAAAATTCAGATGCCGAGCAACGTCCAGAAGATTGGTGGAAGGGTGCACAAGCAACTGCGCGTTTGCAGTGGTTGCTTGCATACTACTCTGAGTACAGCGGCGATTACGAGCTAACAAATGTTAAATTCGCATATTGTCCGACATGCGCAGGCTTAGGATACCTCGAAACACTCGAGCTTGGCGCAAGTGGCTCTGCTAGAAAAAGATATGAATGTCAAACCTGTCATGGTGTTCAAGTTAAGCGCTCATTGAATTTTAAGTAATGCGCAGCCAACTGTTGCTATTGGCGTTGTTGAGCTTTTCTTGTTCTGCAACCCAAACATCACCCACGGCCCTAAGTCAGCAACAGTTGTTGCGTGAATTTTCATTCATGTACCCAGCCGAGCTCGCTGAAGTAAAAAGATCTTTAATTCGCAACCAACTCGCCGAATGGCGAGCAGCAGAATTAGGTTTGACTGTAGATAGTAAATTGGCAGCAGAAAAGTTTTCTGAAATCGAGTCTAAATTAAGAGCTTCGGTTGATGGCGGTATCGACGATTGGTCCAAGTCAGAGCACGGCATGCCGTGGTCTAATGCTTCGATTGTCTATCGTGATTATTTAGAAAGCAATTTGCTCTACCGAACTACCTACTTTGCCGATTCGTCTAAGCTGCCACAGATGCAAGTAGCGATATTAACCAACACTAGCCTTGGCGTGCTTGAAGAATGGCAGCGAGCTCTAGAATTAGGACAGCATCCTGATGGTCTTGGTGCCAGATTTGAGCAGTTGCCACTATGGAGCGCTGACAAGTTTCTACCAGGCATGATAATTGGCCCGATTAAGCTTCCATCTCGGGTGTGGCTGCTGGCGCGAGTAATGAAAATTGAAGCTACCGAGCAGGCAGTACTTAGCGATGCACAATTACTAGAAATGGCGGCAAATCACGAAATTTCACCTTTAGCCGCTGAACTATGGATTAACGAAATGACTTGTCGCTATAATAACCGTAATTAATACCTTGGCTGAAACCCGCGAAACCACCCCCGACTCCAGCGCCGCTGCTATCTCTGATGAAAAGCTGCGGCTGTTGTTCGCGCTGTTGTTTTCAGCGCCTGACTTGGTCTCACTCGACCGTATTCGCCAAGTGTTGTACCCAAATGGCGATGATAGCCATAGCCCGCGCCAACACCTAGAAGCACTCGAAGCGTGGTTGGTTTCCAAAGATCTGCCACTCGAATTACACCAGGTAGGTCGCGGATACCGTTTGCTTACATCCGAAGAGTTTGCAGAAGTGTTGGTGAGCTCACGCAAGTCTAGCGATAATAAAAAGTTAGGTCCGGCAACCCTCGAGGTGTTGTCCTTGGTTGCTTACCGCCAGCCAGTGCTCAAAGCTGATATCGACGCAATTCGTGGCGTAAAGTCTGGCTCGCATTTGCGACAATTGCTTGATTTGCGTTTAGTAAGCATTTTAGGCCGCGCCGAATTGCCTGGGCGTCCATTTTTGTATGGCACCACTCGCGAATTTTTAGACAACTTCGGTTTGCGTGATATTAAAGAGCTTCCCGAATCCTCCCGATTGGCGGTGCCTGCTGAAGCCGGCGTCAACATCGAGCCAGAGGTGGCAGAAACACCTCCGCAAGACTAGAATCTTGCGCTCTTGGCCTCACGTCCTGACGGCCTTGAATAACTCTAGATAACCAAATGCGTTCCGACGAAATTAACCAACAAACTAACACTGAATCCATGTCTACTGCCAAGCGCTGGTCGCTTATTGGTATCGCGGTGTTCTGTTTGCTTATTTTTACTGTAACTGGCCCAATGACCGAGGTGCTCACCAAAATGTTTGCTGGTGGACCATCCGTTGAAGCAACCGTTAAGTTGCCAAGTGGCACGGTTGATATTACCCTCGAAGACTACCGTGTTGCTGCTAACCAAAAGCAGTGGGCTGAACGAGTTCTGCGTCAATCTTTGTACCCTGATGACAATCGCGAATCAGTGCTTGCTTATGCCACTCTAATGAAGTTGGCAGATGAAATGCAAATTCAGATTACTACGGGGCAGTTGCAAGCCTTGCTCCAGGGATTCGCTTCCCAGGGCGCTGATGCCTACCGTAATTTTTACCGCAGCTTCGGCTTCCGCACAGCTGCGCAGTTCGAATCGCAGGTAGCGCAGGCCCTACGAGTTACCCAAGTAGTTGAATTGTTGTCGTCCTCGGCAGTGCCTAGCGAACAAGACATCATTGATGTGTGGGCTGAGACCTACCAAGAAATGAGTGTGCAGTATGCTGTGTGGCATCCAAACAACTTTGCTGACGAAGCTGCCACTCTTGAGGTCGGCGACGAAGAATTGGCGGCGTTTTTTGCTGACGATTTAACACCGATTCAATCTAGCAAACTCGAAGTAGAGCAGGCTGTTGCCTTCGAAGCAATTCTGATTGACGAGGCAGCAATGCAAAGCGAAGCCGTTGCTGCATGGTTTACTGCCGAAGAGCCTAGCCAAGAAGCCTTGGATGGTTTTTATGCTAGTAACAAATATTTGTTGTACCAGCGCCAAACAGCAGATGAAGATCTCGAGCCAACGCTTAGTCAAGAAGAACTTGGCGATCGTCTCAAAAATGATTATTTGATGCATCAGGCAGTAACTGAGCTGGCATTCGAACTTCCTCAAGCCGAAGATGTTGAAGCGTTCGCGGCTGAAAAGGGTGCAACATTAATTGAGCAGACCGAAATGATTGAATTGTCTAAGCTGGCAGATGTAGAGCGCATCGGCGGCATCCAACTTCGTCGCTTGTTTCAAGCCGAAGAGAATATTTGGATGCAATCTCCAGTGCAAATGGAGGACCATGTGTTCTTAATGCGTCCAACGACTAAGCGTGATCGTGAAATGCCAGAGTTAGATGTAGTCCGCAACGAAGTGATTGGTCTATGGCGCGAAGGTCAGCAGCAAGTGCTGGCAGAGGCAGCAGCAGATAAATTTGTCGCTGACTTGCCGCGGTCCGAAGACTATGTCGAAGGAGATATGGTTAATGTAGATGCCTCGACATTCGCTTCTGCAGCTGCTGCGGCAGGTGTACCTGTTGAACAAATGGGATGGGTGTCGCGCTCTACACGCACTGCGGTCGATCCATTTTGGCCTAGCGATGCAACCGTTTTGCGTAGCCTGCGTTCTAAAATCGGTGGCCAGTTAAGCGATTTGGTAGATGGCCAAATTATCGGCCCACAAGATTATTCTGCCAATGGTATTGCTGTTGCACACCTTGTTGGACGCCGCGATGCTGATAGCTCTCAAATGTGGCCTGCCGAATATGACCGCGCTAAAATGAATGCTACGCAACAAGCTTATGCCGCATTCCAAAGCGATCAAATTTCATACGAAGGGTTGGCGCGCACCTATAACTTAACTAAGGTTGAGCGCGTAGAAGTAGCTAACTAGTTAATGGTTGGCCATTGAGGGAAAACCTCAAAAGTGAGCTGAGTTAGCAATTGCCGACTCAGCTCTTCTTTTTTGGCAAGTCGTTCTATTTTGGCGCGCTTGCCATCAGAGAATTGGGCGGCAGAAAACAGGGCGCGTTTTATCTCGATAGGGTCTTGTTTGCTAAGTGCAATGTGTGCTTTTAACAACTCTGCTGCCAACCAATAGCGCCGCGAAAGAGCATTACCTTGACGTGACAATTGTGCAGCACGCTGCTGTGCCTGCTCAAGTTGTGGGGTTAATAGTTTAATACGCAAATCAACTACATCGCGATGATAAGGCATCAGCTTTTCAGCGGTTTCGAGATGCAACATTAGGCGTACCATTGCACCCTGCGGATCTAGTTGCTCGAGCTTAATCGCGCCTAAAAGAGCAGACATGTCGTAAGGATGATAGAGCAATGCTTGATCAAATGTCGTGCGTGCATATTCGTACTGACCGCTTATCGAATACATAGCAGCAATCATTACCCAGTTGCGCGAGTCCCATGGTCTTGCTTCCGATGCTTTGCTTAAATAAGTAAAGGCATGTTCTGGGTCGTCGATGGCACTGGCAATCAAGCTCTCGCCACGAATGTTCGAATAAGCAGGTGTTATTGAAATAATGCATAGCGCGCCACAGCCAATAATGCCTAAGCGCTTTTTGGCAAGATTGTCATATTGGCGGCTGGGCTTAGCTAAGCTTGCAGTAACTAGCATGAAAATCGCCATTGCTGGCAAATTGTCGCTAAACGGCGAGCGGGTGAAGCTGCAAATAGCAAAGCTGATTGCAAAGCCAGAGTATAAAATCAGCTGCTCACGACCAGTCTGTTGGACCCTTTGCCAAACTTTAAATAATCCAATTAACAAAAACGCGCTACCTAGCCATCCTAGTTCTAGTATTGCTTGCAGGAAGTCGTTGTGCATGGATTTAGGAGCTCTAAATGCGCCATTTGTTGCGCTGGCATTTGTCATTTGAGCTTCTTTAGATGCTCGCCAGCGAGGATAGCTGTGCTCAAATTGTCCGAGGCCGATGCCGAGCGGTGTGGTGCTCGCTTTGTTTATTCCGGCGGCATACATTTCGAGCCGTACTTCAGTAGAGCGGTACTCAGATTCGAGAGACTTAAAACCACCGGTAGTTGAGGCACGGGCTATTTCTCCGATGATAAAAAGTGCTGTAATAATTGCGAGAGGCTTTATCGAGACCCTATTAAAAAAAAATAGAACTAATAAGCCGCATGCCAACCCGAGGCGGATTGCATTTCCTCCCCAAAACCCGCTGAGCAGTGCCATCGGGATTGCTAGCCCAAGCCAGCTACTCTTGCAGTACTTTTGTCCTAGGGTTATGGTCAACAATAAAATTGGGGTGACAATTTCGCCGGCATGGTTTAACCCGATAAATGGGTAGAGTGGTCGCCGGCCAAGCAGGTTTAGGTAGCCGGGGGGATCCCATCCTAGAGCTTGTGGTAAGCAGAACCAACACGCCAAAGCCACGGCAACAAAAAGTGGTAGCATTGTGATATATAGGTTTTCGCGCTGCCATTGGTGCATGCAGCCAGCCAAGAGAATCGCAGAAATTAACGGTGCGCGGTCGACCAGACCCTGAATCGCAGGGGCTAGCGATAAGTCGAACTCGGGGTTGAAAATAAAGGGAAGGCATCCGGCTAATCCGGCGGCGAATATCCAGCCGCTGCCGCTAATTAAAGAAAACTTTTTTTTGTATACGCTGAAGCCTATCGGTAATATTGCAATCAATGTAAATAAAGCACCGTCGAATCGCGTTTCGTCAAACATTGAAGTTGACCAGCAAAGCAATGGGATAATTACACTTGCCCAAGCAAGCATCCAGGCGAGCCGAGCATCGTTGCTGTTGGTCTGATTCATTCTGAGCTGGTCGGCGTAAATAGAGCTTCTATAAATTGCTGTGGGTCAAAGACCTCGAGATCTTGTTTGCCTTCGCCGAGGCCAATGAAAAGAACCGGAAGGTCGAGTTGCTTGCTGATACTTAATGTAGCGCCGCCCTTGGCCGTACCGTCGAGTTTGCTTAGCACAATGCCGCTGATTGGCACGCATTCGCCAAAAAGTTTAGCCTGCTGAATGGCATTTTGCCCTGTAGTCGCATCGAGTACCAACAAGCTATGGTGTGGGGCATCAGGGATAATTCGGTCTAGGACACGAGAAATCTTGTTGAGTTCTGCCATCAAATTCTTTTGGGTGTGCAAGCGTCCGGCGGTATCAACAATCAAGTAATCAATGTTTTGTGACAGTGCTGCTTGAGCGGCATCATGGGCAACGGCCGCGGGGTCTGCTTGTGGCTGCCCTGAAATGCATTTGGTGTTTGTGCGTTCGCACCAAACTTGCAATTGTTCAACTGCTGCAGCGCGAAATGTGTCGCATGCAGCAACCATAACGCTGTGGCCTTGATCACTGAGCCAATGGCAAAGCTTGGCAATAGATGTGGTTTTGCCTGCGCCATTTACTCCGGCAACTAAAACCACCGTTGGGCCTTCGGCGTTTTTCGTTAAGGGAATGCCGCTAGGACCAATTAACACCTTGGATAGTTCGTTACTAAGCCACTGCGGAATTTCAGAAGGGTCGGCTAGTTCGCCCGACGATAGTTGGTGTTCGGCCTTTTCAAGCAATTCGCTTGCAAGTGGCCCAACGTCGGCAGTGAACAACAATTCTTCTAGATTGTCTATAGTGTCCTCGAGGCTGGTGTCGCTACTTACAGAACGTAGCAAGTGCCCAATCTTATTGCGGGTTCGCCCTAAACTTTGCTTAAGTTTGGAAAACACCACAATTTAATACTTATGCATGCCGTCGTCTATTTCGTCGGCGGCGTCGCGCACAACCGAAAACGGGTCATCATCGAAGTCAGCCTGAATTTTAGATTTGATTTGCTCGCCAGCACCGCCAAACTCAATGCGTTCAGGTGGCTGCGGATGGCTAATTCCCATTGAGCGTGCATCAGCAACAAGACTACGTACACGATCGAGGATGCCATTTACAAATGCACCTGATTGCGCAGTTGAAAAACGCTTAACCAAATCAATGGCTTCGTTGATAATTACTTTAGGAGGGGCATCGTCATTGCCAAATACTAATTCAAATATGCCAAGTCGCAATACATTACGATCGATGTGAGCCATGCGCTCAATTGGCCAATTGCGTGCAACATCAGTAATCCAGCTATCAATCTGCTTGTGATTTTCGATAATGCCCAAGCACAAATGACGAGTAAATTCAGAAATAACTACACGGCCTTTGCGGTCGCGATTACCCTTGGTGTGATGTTCGATAAATGCATCGAGCTCGCCAGGAGCAGTGTCGGGTTGAATTTCATACATATATAAAAACTGCAAGCATAACTCGCGAGCATAGGTACGACGGCGGACGGGTTCAGTCATTTGCTTTGGTCAATTAAGGATATCATCTCGAGCGCTGCAGCAGCACACTCACAACCTTTGTTGCATTCAGGAGTTGATTTTTCGCCATCAACAATGGCGTCTTCGCTGCTATCAAATGCCAACAATGAAGAACGGTGTTTAGCCTGGGCATATGTCGCGCAAGTTAGCACACCCATCATGACTGGCTTGCGATGGCGTAATGAAACATCGAGAATGCCACGACTGGCTTCACTGCACACGTAGTCGAAGTGTGGAGTATCGCCTTGAATAACACACCCCAATGCTATTACGGCATCGTGATTGGGGGCGACTACTTCACACATTAATGGAATCTCAAAAGCGCCTGGTACGTGATAGACATAAATGTTGTCGTCGCTGACGCCAGCTTCTTTTAAGGTGTGAATCGCGCCTGCGGTAAGTGCCGAAGTTATTTCAGAATTGAATCGCGCTACCACTATCGCAATAGAATTGCAGGCGCGCGGCGAACCATTAAAGAGCTTTACCATGATTGGGGCGGCTATTGTAAAGCGTCCTGCTTATTCAGTCACTAAAAACCACTAATTAAGCGGTTTAGAAGCGAAGGCGCTGCTGCACAGTCGTCCGAAATCTCGGAAAAGTGAGAACGACAGCGGCACTACAGTTAGAGTAAAAATCGTAGCGACACTGATGCCACCAACAATGCCGATAGCCATTCCCTTGAAACTAATGCCACTGCCGCTTGCCTCGGAAAGTGCGATTGGCAGTAAGCCGCAAACAGTAGTTAGTGCAGTCATGAAAACCGGCCGCATCCGATCATTGACTGCGTTGACAATTGCCGTGTTCAGCTGCTGGCCGCGACGCTCGAGCTGCAAAATGCGGTCGATAAGCACGATGGCATTGTTGACAACCACTCCGGAAAGAACCAGCATCCCCATCATTTCCATGGTGCCAAAAGGTTGGCCGCTAAGTTTGAATGCCCAGTTCGCGCCGAGGATGGCGAAGGCGATGGTCGTTAACGCCGACAACGGAAGAATTACCGAGTTAAACAGCAACCCCATTAGCAAAAACACTAGGCCGACCGCTAGAATCATCGCAGATACAACATCGCCCATGTCGCTAGATGTTCGCTCGTAGCCACCACTGATTTTCCAGCTGTAACCATCAGGTAAATTCACGTCAAGCATCAACTTTTGGACGTCTTCAGTAGCGACTTTTTGGTCTTTGACGACTGATTTTAGCCCGAGAACATCGGAAATTTTGCCGTCGAGTCTGCGGATGGTTGAAGCTGAGCGGCTATTAGTAAATTCGGCGAATGTTGAAAGAGGGACGATTTGATTAGAGCTAGCAATCATCATTTCTTCGAGACTATTGCGGTCAGGATTGGCCGATGAGTCGTATTCAATAATTATCGGAATTTCTTGACTATCTGTTTCAAAGCGCGACACCATAATCCCGCGCATAGTCCATTCAATGTTGCCCAATACTGACTGACTGTTCACACCAAGGCGGGACATGCGCTCGCGGTCGAGCTTGACTAACACTTCTTGGTTATAGTCGCTTTCCTTTGACATTTCTTGGAAGCGGTCAGACTGGCTAGCGTGTTGCCGAATATCTTTAATGATGTCTTGAACAATTAAGCTGTCAGGACCACTAACTCTAATACGCGTCCAATCGCCAGGACGTGAATCTTTATCGCGAGACATCTCTTGAGAGAAATGGTAATCAATTCGTGCGCGCTCTGGCAAATTCTCTTTGAGGTAAGCCATTAAAGCATCGTTTTCTTTTACTTTTAAAGGCCGGTCAGGCCAAATCATTATTGAACCACCGTTGCGCATAAACCAACATCCGGTAGAGACATAAGGAAACTTGTTTTTGAAGTCTTCGTTATTCAAAACCTCTTTTTCTAGTTCAAGAACTTCGAGATGTCCATCGTAAAGGCTGGTGCCATCAACGAAGCTAAAGCGAACAGAGATTTGCCCTTCTTCGTCTCCGGATGAAGCAACCTGGCGTCCGGTAGTTGCAATGGTCCCGGACAATAAAATTAGAGAGTAAACAGTGAATGCACGAAAACGATATTTTAAGGACCAAGTCACTGCAGAAAACAGTGGGCGAGTCATTATTGCCGGAAGATGCCCAGCGGCAGTATTCGACTTGCTACTAGACCCGATAAACCGCGCAGCAACTGGCACCATGATGATAGATAGCAATAGCGCGGCTAATAGAGCAACAATGAGTGGCATGCCAATCGCTTCCGCTATAACTTTTTGTTGACGGTTATCAGTAAAAAAGATTAGCGGTAAAAACACCACAACAGTCGTTAATGTAGCGGTGACAATTGCAAGCATTACTTCAGACGGGCCCTCGCAGATAGACTCAAGCAAGCCTCGGCCCGACTCACGTTTTTTGAAAATGCTTTCGACTATTACCACTGAGTTGTCAACTAACATACCAATCGAAATCGTTATGCCCATCATAGACATTAAATTTAAGGTGCCACCACTAAAGTAAATGTAGGCTAGGGCAATAAGAGCTGCAAACGGAATAGATAAAGTTATCAGCAGCGTGTAGGGCAAGTTTCGCAAGAAGAAGAATAAAACCAAACAAGCAATTAAGCCTCCAAGCAAGGAATCTTTTATTAAAGAGTACACACTTTCGCGAATCATCTCTCCTTGGCTAAAGTATATCGAAAAATTAAAACGGTCAAGGATAGGGTCGTGCGGTAGGACATCTTCAATTAGGGTCGTTAGTCGCGAACAAACATCAAAAGTATTGGCTGAACTTTCTTTTGATACATTAATCGAAGTGGCGTATTCTCCGCCAAAGCGAAACATGAATTCAGGAGCACTGCGGACTTCTTCGACACGACCAATGTCTTTAATCGTAAACCCGTCGCGCACCGGAAAATTTTCTATATCTTCGATCGACTTGAAACGCGAGTCAACGCGCACAATTGTGCGGCCGCTCACGGCATCTAGATCGCCGATTGGTGAAGTTAGGTTGTCGCCTTGCAGTCGCGTGACTAGTGCACCAACGTTAATGTTGTTAGCAAAAACACTTTCTTCGTCAAGCCAAATGCGTATCGACAACGGCTCGATGCCCCAGGAAGTTGCGCTGGCAACGCCATCAACGGCTTCGATGCGCGGCAACAAAATATTGGTGATGAGATCTTGCGCAACCCCGCGCTCCATGTTTGGGAATTGAATGCCGAAAAACATTACTGGCATTGAAGACATGCCGCGTCGGCTAATACGAATGCGGTCTACCTCAGCGGGTAGCATCGGGCGCGCACGCTCTACGCGATCAGAAATTTCGGCATACAGTTGGTCGACATCGACATTTCCTGGAAAGCTAATGTTGATGCTGGCTGAACCCTCGTCTGCTTCGGAATAAATAGAGCTTACGTTAGAAATGGCACGCAACTCTTTTTCTAAAGGCTTAATTATTTTTTGCTCAATCTCGGAGGGGTTGGCGTTTTCCCATGTGGCGCTAATAGAAATATCAGACGAGCTAATGCCTGCTGGAATCAAGTCGAGCTGAATGCGCTGTGTCGCAATGAAACTCATTCCGAGCAAAGCAATGCTAGTCATCAGCACCGCAGTTGGGCGGTGCACTAAAGCAAAAAAGAATCGCTGCAGAACAGGTGATTTGTCACTTGGCATGTTTAAAGCCCCAGCGAGCCATGATTGCATAACCACAAGGTATAACTACCAAGGTTAAACTAGTTGCGCAAATAAGACCAGACATCACGACCAGA